>OLPD01001381.1_pt1 | contig 12392 bp, 8 predicted proteins | sample 1672111 | NCBI WGS metagenome assembly OLPD01 (sample SAMEA3136646, study PRJEB25190) | human gut metagenome
GCCGAATGCTCGCCATCGAAATATATCGGTGGCCCACTTCAGACTGTAATGGGGTTCCTCAAGTGAGTCTACTGATGTAGAAAACACCAACAATGGGGATACCGAAAAGCTGAATAGTGATGATGCCGAGAATGGCGCGAGCGAAGACGCCGCTGCCGCGGGACTGCCGTCCGACGACGCGGAGGCCAAGGGCGCCGCGCAGCCTTCCGATACACAGCCTTCCGATGATGAAACTAACGATGAAAACGCTATCGCTCCCGCTGCCGTCAGTGCCGATGGCTATAACGAGGTGAAAGGTAATATTGCTGAGACATTTACCAATGGCGGCAAGTTCCGACTGACGGATTATGCCTATTCGGATAAGCAGATCACTATCAGCAAAAACACTGCTATCGATCTTGCGGGACACATGCTCTACCGTGGTTCCGGCAACAAAGACTCCTTCTTTGTGGTCGAAAACGGAGCCACACTCACTATCGAGGATTTAGGTAAAACAAAAGACGAACAGACCCTGGTCGAAACGACGGCGGGTCATCTTGCGTCTATGGAATGGGAAGCAGGAAACGGCTCTAATAGTGGCACTCCTAAGAGTCTTACTTACTTTGAGACCAAGAGCACGCCCAATCAAGATGGACTCGGCACAACCGAGACTACGATCAGGCATGTCGTTACGGGCTTTGGCGCTATCGATGCGGCATCGGACAGCGGTTCCGTAAAGCATGTGGTCACCGTTAAAGAGGGCGGCACGCTCGATCTCAAGGGCGGCATGATTACCACGGCCGCCAATCTGAGCGATGACGGCCATGTGATTTTTTCTGAGGGTAAAGTCAAAATCGAAGGCGGTTACGTCACCAATGGCAACGGCGGTGGCTGGGGCGGTGGCCTGTGCATAACGGGCGAGAAGGCGGGCGCGAATGCCAGTCTCGAAATGACAGGCGGCGTGGTCGCGGGAAACAAGTCGGGTTCTGGCGGCGGCATCTATGCTGACAAGGGAGCCACCCTGAAGCTTACGGGCGGAATTATCTCTGGCAACGCTACGTATGAAAACACTTGCAACAGCGGCGGCAGTCCCGAAAATGGTTATGGCGGCGGCGTCTTTACCAAAAATGCTTGCGTTAGTATCAGCGATTCGGCAAGCATTACTAACAATCGTGTCGATTCCAATATCTCTGAATCGTTTAACAATGGCCTGCTCGGTGGCGGTGGCATTGCATGTGTAAATGGTGGCAAGCTCAGTATAACGGGTGGCTCAGTTACTGCTAACTACTCCCATGAGGCTGGCGGTGGCGTTTACGCTGGTTTTTATAACCAGACCATCGAGTTTGAAATGAGTGGCGGCACGATTGCCGGCAACGTGGCGGAGAACGCTGAGGGCGGCGGTTTGCGTATCGCTGGCGGTGACAACACTGGTACGATGGCAACAATTAGCGCTGGTGAGAACAGCAGGATTTACATTACGAATAACAAAACGATGACGGGCAGCACTAAAGACCGCGGTGGCGACTGGGGCGGCGGTGGCGTCTTTATCCAGCAGGGCGGCAAGCTCAATATCGTAAAGACGCTGATCACTCAAAATGATGCTGGCGGCTGGGGTGGCGGCGTTGCTGCCTGCCCCACGGGCGAGACGATTGTCTCGCACTCAAATGGTGCCGCAATCTACAACAATACGGATCATGGTTTAAGTGATCACATGTCTGCCGGTGGTAATGGCAAGAACGAGGACAGCGATGCTGAGTACATTACCGATCCCTTCAAAAACGCCGGCCACAAGGATTTCTTCCTCGTGCGCAGGAAAGGCAGCGATAAGACGGTCGCAGTCGTTCTTGGAAAGATGCTTGGCAATCGCTCTGCTGGCTGGAAGGGCACCTGCGATGGCCAGGAGATCACTATCGATCCTAATGGCGGTGCCGAGGCCACGTACATGTTCGGCTTGGAGGCCCATCCGACTGAAGATGCCATAACAAAGGCACAAGCCGCAGCTACGACCATCATCAGCGGCAACTACTCATACACCCATGGCGGCGGCATCATGACCAACGGCGATCTCACCGTCGGTGAAGTCAGTGAACTGAGCGTTTATCCGAACATGAGGCTCAACGCCACTAAGGTGCTTGTAGATGCAGACGGAAACTCGCAAAAGCTTGAGGGACACGGGTACAAGTTTAAGGTGCTCCGCGAGGATGGTGCCACTGAGCCTTCTTGGAAAGATGACGACACATTTGATATGGGCGATTGCAGTGTTGCGGGCGAGGCGACTGTTAATCAATCAAACGGCAATATCACCTTCGACTCTGGCAAGGACTATTCTTCGGGACAATACGTTTTCTATCTAGTTGAGGAACCCATCAGCGGTCAAAACGAATTGGACACCAGATTCGATAAGACCATTTACAAGATCGTAGCAACAGTTGATAGCAATCCGTACAAAACTAAAAAGCTCATGAGGATTGATATTAATTATTACAAGGTAAATGGAGTAATCGTCTATAAAAAGGGCGAGAAGGACATCGACTTTAAGCAACTAAATTCCGGTTACTCCGTTGATTACTTGAATGATCGCACGACAGCTGTGGTGACTATCGGTGACAGTAGCGACAACCCGACCTTTACCAACAAAATCGTGCCGTACACCTCTACCGGCTTTTGGACGCCTGCGGCGACTAAGGTCGTTAAGGGCGGCGAGATGAAAGAGTTTACACTTCAGCTTGCGACCGATGACAGTTTTCAGATAATTATTCGTGAGACCAAAACTACTGGCGATAACAAGAAGCAGACGCTTTCGTTCTTAGATGGCTCTGATAAGGGGATTAAGTACTCGCTCTCTGATATCACGAAGAATCCCTTCACTGCCGGTGACCCTACGGGCCGTGGCGCTTCCAAGACCTTCACGTACTACGTGCGCGAGAAGAATGAGAGTTCGATTTTCTCGCATTACAAGTTCGATCAGTCGGTCTATAAGCTTGACGTCACGATGGCGGATCAGAAAAATGGCAAAATCGTTGCCACGAAGGTGACCTACACAAAGATTAAGGACGCTGACGGCAACCGCATCGACGAAGCCCCGGTGAATTACAACGACGGATCCGATACTTCTAAGCCAACCTCCACCCCCACCTTCACCAACACCTACTCCACCTCTTTGCCCCTTTCTGGTATGTCGGGCGTCACTCTGACGTACCTTGCCGGCGCGGCGGTGCTTTGCGCTGCTGCAGCCTGGATGCACATTCGTCGCAAGGCGAATGCGAAGGGAGGTGAGCATCGTGAATAAGAATGTTTGCTCCTTCCCGATCTTGTTTGCGCTGCTTGCCCTCCTGATCGGCACCTGCGCGGTTGTGTTCCCCGCATCCGCGCAGGCCGCGCCGACCTCGACCGGTTCCATCACGGTGAGCGGCACCGTGGCGCGCAGCTACGACGCCTACCAGATCTTTAGCGCCAACGTCATCGATGGCGACAACGACGCTAAAATCGCCACCGACCTTGCCTGGGCAAGCGATGCCGTGCGCGACGCCGCGCTGCCTGTGCTGCACAGCGCCGGCATGCCCAACTCTCAGACCACCGCGCAGGAAGCTGCCGAGTGGCTCAACGCCGATTCCCACCTTACGAGCGCGCTGAGCGCACAGCTCGCTCGTTCCCTCCAGAGCTCTGATGCCGCGTCCGTGCCCCTTAACGCGGGCACGGCGTCAGAGCTGCCCTGTGGCTACTGGCTCATCGTCGCCGACGACGACTCCATCGCCCAGGGCGAGGCTGGTACCGCGCCGGTCATGGCCCTGGTCGGCGGCAGCGCCGTCACCGTCAAGCCCAAGGCGGCGACGCCCAAGGTCCAAAAGCACGTGCTGGAGGACAGCACCGCCGCCTGGCAGAAAGCTGCCGACGCCACGGTCGCCGACGACCTGTACTGGCGCCTCTCTGCCACGGTCCCGGTGGGTCTTACCGCCTACGACACCTATACGGTGCAGTTCGTCGACACCATGAGCGCGGGGCTCGACCCCTCCAAGGTCACCGCGAGCATGCGCGTGTACGTGGCGGTGGGCGCGGACGGTGGCTTCGACGCCGTTTCGGCTGGCAGGGACGGCCGCGCCGGCACCGACCCTGCGAAGGACTGGACCGACATCACGGCCCAGTGCAGGGTCTCGGTCGACGGTAAGACCTTTACCGTGCACACCGGCGACCTCATCGCCGCGCTCGGCGGGGCCGACGCCTTTACCGCGGGCGCCCGCGTGGTCGCCGTGTACAATGCGCCGCTCAACAGCGCATGCAACCACGGCATTGCCAAGGGAAACCCCAACGAGGTCTACCTGCGCTACCCGCGCTCTCCCTTTGCCGACCAGTCCGGCGACGCCGGCTTCACCCGCACGCCGAGCGACGATGCGTGCGCCTACACCTGGGATCTCGCGCTCACCAAGCGCGGCAGCGATGGCGACAAGCCGCTGCCCGGGGCGGTCCTGAGCATCGCCGACGACCGCGGCCGCACGCTAGCGGCTGACGGCACGTGGGATGCAGAGGGCAAGGCCACCGTCACCACGGGCGAGGACGGTCGCGTGACCGTCTCGGGCGTGGACTCGGGCAAGCTGGAGGTCCGCGAGCTCAAGGCGCCCAAGGGCTACACCGCCTTTGAGGGCACGCGCTCCGTGACGGTCAAGGCCGAGGGCCTGGACGTCGACCAGGTGGCCGCCGCCAAGCCCAAGCTCGCCATCACGGCCGAGTCGCCCCTGCGCGCCGACAGCGCGGACGGGTCGACGGGCAGCCTGGAGGCGTCGCTCATCAACACGCCCACCGGCACACCCCCTAGCATTACCACCGGAGGCTTTATGCCCTCGACTGGCGATATGGCAATGTACGCCGCGGCCGCCGCAGCGGTCGCCGGAGCCGCGCTCATCGTGGTCGCGCTCCTGGTCAAGCGGGGAGGTGGCAGCCATAAAGAGTAGCTGGCAGCCCCACAGAGAGCGGGGCGAGACGTAGCGAAGTAGATGCTAAGACACAGACAGATGATGACAGATCGAATGAGTTACGAAGTAGAAAGCAGAGGAAAGAAGATGCACATGAACAAGAACATCGCACGCCTGGCAGTAACCGCCGGCCTCACAGCAGCGCTGAGCTTCGGCGGCGTCATGGCCCCGGTCACGATGGCGTTTGCTGCGGGTGTGCCAACGGTGGCTACGGAGAAGGGCAAGGTGTTTATCACTGACCCTGACACTGAATATGCCACATCTTTCAAGGGCATCCAGATCTTTACCGCGAAGATCACGCAGGACAAGAAGAGCGATGGTTGGGATGATTCGGCCGCCAAGACTCTTTCTGATATTCAGTGGGCTCCGGGTAATGTGAAAACCCTCGTTACGACTGCACTCAAAGACGTTCCTGGAGTACCTGACGTAAATGATGACGCCCAGACGTGGGCTGAGTTCATTAATCGAGCTCAGGGCTTGAATGTCGGAAAGAATACGGCGGTTGATAATGGCACGGTTCTGGACTTGATTGCCGAGGCCTTGGAGGGGAACAAGACGCTCACTTGGACACAGCCAAGCAATTCCAGCAAGGGTAACTTTGAGAATCTGGAACATGGCTACTGGCTTTTCGTGACCGATGCGCCCGGTAAGACTAGCGGTACTGATGGCAATACCGACGCGTACACCTCACCGATCTTCACCATCGTCGGTGGCTCTGACGTTAAAGTGGCCCCCAAGAAGAGCGTCCCCAACGTGACCAAGGCCGTCATGGATGACAAAGATGGCAGCGATTTCGGCTCGTTCGATAACCCTAACAAGGCAGCTGACTCCGGAATGGATCAGTTTATCGACTATCAGCTCACCGGTACGGTTGCGAGCAATATCAACACCTACGATAAGTATTATTACGAGTTCAAGGACGAGTTACCTGGTTCTATGTCTGCCGAACTCATGGACGATACGGATAAACCTAAAGTTACTGTACAGATCAATGGCGACGAAGTAACGTCGGGTTATGACGCTACTTACGAGAACAATGTACTCAAGGTGGTCTTTACGAACCTCAAGGCGTGCACGTGCTCGAGCGGTCCTGTCACCTTTAATGCGGACACTAAGGTGACTGTTGAGTATAAAGCCAAGCTCGACTCTTCAAAGATTTTCAAAAGCGGAGTGATGGAGGCTGACTTCCAGGGTTTGGCCGGTATGCCGCAAAAGAACAAGGTTACCCTGACTTATTCCAACAACCCGCACTCTTATTCCGATGACCCGCAATCTTCCGACAATGGCACCACGGTTGAGCACCCTGCTTATGACTACACCTATGGCATCGATGTCATCAAGGTGGGCTCCGATGACGAAACTAAGGGGCTCGAGGGCGTTGAGTTCACGCTGCAGGAGCAGGGCGATACCGATAACTATATCAAGGCGGATGGTACCAAGACGAAGAATAGCGAGCAGGCCAAACTGACGACCGACGCAAACGGCAAGATTAACGTTGTCGGTCTTGATGAGGGTGCTTACGTCCTTGCGGAGGTCAAGCCGGCGCCTGGATATAACAACTCCCACAGCGCTGGCATCAAGTTCACCATTACTCGTGGGACGCTTCCGGCAGACGATAAGACTGTGGTTAACCCGGGCTGCACTCCTGCTCCTGGTACCGATACGAATCTCGTCAAGGTGGCTAAAACTAAAACCGAGGCAGCTGACGGCAAGGTGCACCTCACCGTCATCGATGAGAAGGGTTCCAACCTCCCGCTCACCGGTCTTAACGGCGTGACGTTCACTTGGATCGCTGGCGGCGCGGTGCTGTGCATCGGCGTGGCGCACCTCATCCGCAGCCGTAAGCAGGCTGAGGAGTCCGAGCAGGAGTAACGCTCGCTCACCCATCCCTTTGGCAGGTGGGATGTGATGGCCATGAGACTTGCGGACACTTTTCTCGTCCATCCACGTTCTTGCTTTGCCATTCTCTTTTCGGGGCAGACTTCGCACTGGAGTCTGCCCCGTTTTTTTTTGGACAACGTAGCCACCCTCCATTGCCCGATGGATCAAGCATATGAATATCGAACAAATGTTTGTCAAAATCGCGTTTACCAGCTGTGGGTGCATACACTCGCAGTAAAATGGCTTTGCGACGCATCCCGTGCGCGGGCGGCCGACGACTCGATCGGAGGTCACCATATGCTGAAATTCCTTAACGCGCTCGCCGCCCTCGCGGCGGTGGGTACGTTCGTCATCGCGTTTCTTGACTCGTATGAGGTTCGGTTTAAGGTCCGTAGGCGCACGCGCGGTGCGGACGGTGGACGGCATTTGCGTCGAAAGCGCAAATAAGAATGCCCGGGGGTCGGATCCCGGGCATTTAACAAAAGCTGAAAACTAGGCCGCCCGCGCTCTCGTACACTTACGCGGGGTGCGTCGTTTTCTATTGACATTGTATCCCGAATCGCCCAGCCGATTCGGGACATTTTGAAAACGCAAATGCTGGCTTATCCTCGACTGGACGGTGCAGTCTAGCTGCGTTGTCCGGCGCGGAAGCTCGCTAATCGGCTATTATTTGTTTAGACAACCTGAGCTATAGAGGAGTGACCGGCGATGGTGCAGGGCGCCAAACATATGAAGAGCAATAACGCCGCGGACAACGGTGGCTCAAGCCCTCAGCCCAAACCCCAACCAAAGCCCAAGCGCCGTCGCAAGCGGCTGCCGCGCTGGGCCGACCGGCTCATCACCATCGTCATCATCCTTATTGGCGTGGGCCTTATGACCTGGCCGTGGATCTTGGACCGGCTCGAGGCCTCGGGCGTGTTCAACCAGATCAGCACGGTGTCCAGCACCGTGGATGCGCTCTCCGAAGAGGAGCGCGAGCGCATTCTGCTGCAGGCGCGCTCCTATAATGAGCAACTTGCCGGCGAGGCCACCGAGCTTCCCGCCGACCAGATCGAGCCCTACGCTCAGCAGCTCATCTTTGACCGCGACCCCATGATGAGCTGGGTCGAAATCCCCTCCATCGACGTGAGCATGCCTATCTACCACGGCACGAGCGAGGAGGTCCTCATGGCGGGCGTCGGCCACCTGGAGGGCACGAGCCTGCCGGTGGGCGGCGCCTCGACGCATTGCGTGCTCACCGCGCACTCGGGCATGCGCAACCTGAGCATGTTCGACGACATCCATTCGCTGGAGCCCGGCGACCTGGTGCTGCTGCACACCATGAGCAAGACGCTCGCCTACAAGATGGTGGACTCCGAGGTCGTGCTGCCCGAGGAGATGGAGTCGCTGACCATCGAGCCCGGCTCCGACAAAGTGACGCTCGTCACCTGCACGCCCTACGGCGTGAACGACCATCGCCTACTGGTGCATTGCGTGCGCACCAAGTACAACAAGAAGGACGTCGACAAGCAAAAGTCGCTGGCCGGCCGCCACTGGGGCAAGCGCGAGTTTGCCGTGCTTATCGTGGTCGTAGCCATTGTACTGTTGCTGCTGGACATCGTGATCCACGCGGTCCGCAAGCGCCGCAAGGCCAAGGCCTCGGCATAGGACATTCTCCAGAACCACCACAATGGGGAACAGGCACCTTTGTGGTGGTCGAGGCTTCCAAACCATCACAACATTCGATGAAAATCTCGATTTTGACGATAAACGTCGAATGTTGTGATGGTTTTCGTTGTGGGCGGGATGCTTTTCGTTGTGGTCGAGACGGTTTTCGCTATGGACGGTGACGTTTCGCTGCAGAACCGCCGGCCCGCCGCCCTCGTTACGTTTTCGCTGCATTTGGGTAAAGCGCCTGCTCCAAGCCGGCGTTGCCCTGTATACTAGAGCGGTTTAACTGTTATGCGGAAGGGAGCGCCTATGGCACTCAGCGAGAAAGACGTGCGCGGCATCGCCGAGTACGCAAAGATCGCACTGACCGATGACGAGCTCGCCCAGATGACGTCCTACATGAACGACGCCGTCCAGATGCTCGAGCCCGTCCTGCAATATGACTTGCCCGACGTGGAACCCACGTTCCATCCCATCGGAAGCCTGTCCAACGTGATGGACGATGACCTGCGCGAGCCCGAGCGCGACCTAGCGCTCGACGTCGCGCTGGAAAACGCCGGCAGCGCGCGCGACCGCTACTTCCGCGTGCCGTCCATTTTGGGAGAGGGGGAGAGCGAGTAATGGCGCAGAGCTTCGATTCCCTTACCGCTGCCCAGATTGCCGCGGGCGTTGCCGCCGGCGACTTTACCGCTACCGAGGTGGCCCAGGCCTCCCTTGCCGCCATCGAGGCGCGCGAGGGCGGGGTCCAGGCATTCCTGCAGGTGGCGCCCGAGCTTGCGCTCGAGGCCGCCGCGCGCGTGGATGCCGACCGTGCCGCAGGCAAGCCGCTGCCCCCGCTTGCGGGCGTGCCGCTGGCCATTAAGGACAACATGAACCTCGTGGGCACGCGCACCACCTGCGCTTCCCGCATGCTCGAGAACTACCAGAGCGTCTACACCGCTACCTGCGTCCAGCGCATGCTCGATGCCGGCTGCTTGCCCATGGGCAAGGCCAATATGGACGAGTTTGCCTTTGGCAGCTCCACCGAGAGCTCGGCGTTCCACCGCACCAACAATCCCTGGGATACCGAGCGCGTGCCCGGCGGCTCCTCGGGCGGCTCCGCTGCCGCCGTCGCCGCGGGCGAGGTCGCGCTCTCGCTGGGTTCGGACACCGGCGGCTCCATCCGCCAGCCGGCGTCGCTGTGCGGCGTGGTGGGCTTTAAGCCCACGTATGGCGCCGTGAGCCGTTACGGCGTGGTTGCCTTTGGCTCGTCGCTCGACCAGGTGGGACCCTTTGGCCGCACGGTCGAGGATGTCGCGCTGGCCATGAACGCACTTACCGGTGCGGGCCACGATCCGTACGACTGCACCAGCCAGGATTGCGCCGTCGACTTTACCGAGCATCTCAACGACAGCATCGAGGGCAAGCGCGTGGGCATCATCCCCGCGTTTATGGAGGCCGAGGGCCTGACGCCCGAGGTCAAGGCCGCTGTTCAGCGCGCCGCCCAGGAGCTGCAGAACCAGGGTGCCGAGCTGGTCGAGGTCGACCTGCCGCACCTGGACGCCGCCATCGCCGCCTACTACGTCATCGGCCCGGCCGAGGCATTCTCCAACCTGGCCCGCTTCGACGGCATTCGCTACGGCTACCAGGAGGAGGGCTGCGCCAACTTGTCCGACCAGAGCTCGCTTTCGCGCGCCCACGGCTTTGGCGCCGAGGCCAAGCGCCGTCAGATGCTCGGCACCTATCTGCTGAGCTCGGGCGTGTACGACAAGTACTACTACGCCGCGCAGAAGGCCCGCACGCTCATCACGCAGGACTACGATGCCGCGTATGCCAAGGTGGACACCATCCTCATGCCCACCTCGCCGCGCACGGCCTTTAAGTTTGGCGAGATCAGCGACCCCACACAGATGTACCTTTCGGACCTGTACACCATCTCGCTCAACATTTGCGGCAACGGTGGTATCTCGGTGCCGCTGGGCCTGGGCGAGGATACTCAGCTGCCCGTTTCTGCCCAGCTGGTGGGCCCGGCGTTTAAGGACCGTCAGCTGCTCACGTTTGCCCGCGCCCTGGAGCGCGGCTTTGCCGATGCCGCCACGGGTGCGCCCGCGCTTTCCGTCGCGCCCGATTTTGCCGGGAAGGGAGGCGAGCTGTAATGAAGGAGCTTTCCGAGGTCCTACAGGATTGGGAGGCCGTGATCGGCCTGGAGATCCACACCGAGCTCACCGCACTCGATACCAAGATGTTCTGCAACTGCAAGCTCAGCCACGATGACGAGCCCAACGCCAACGTGTGCCCGGTGTGCCTGGGCCTGCCCGGCGCCCTGCCGGTGCCCAACAAGCGCGCCATCGAGAGCATCGTCAAGGCCGGTCTGGCCACCAACTGCGAGATCCAGCGCCACTCGATGTTCTACCGCAAGCACTATTTCTATCCCGATATGGCCAAGAACTTCCAGACCACGCAGGGTCCGGTTGCCTTTGCCATGTACGGTCACCTGGATCTGGATGTGACCGGTCGCGGTGCCGCCGAGCGCCCCGACTGCGCGTTTGGCGAGGCCGAGGCCCAGAGCCTGGCGAGTGCCTCGGCCAACGCCGAGGGCCTGTCCACGTCCATGACGTCGACCATGCGCGAGGGCAACCAGCGCGCCGGTCACCTGGCCAGCTACGACGCGTCCAACCTGCAGATGCCTGAGCGCCGCGAGGACGGTTCCTACACGGTGCCCATTCGCATCCTGCGCATCCACATGGAGGAGGATGCCGCCAAGATGGTGCACGTGGGCGGTGCCGAGGGCCGCATTACCGCCGCGGCCGAATCGCTCGTCGACTACAACCGCTGCGGCACGCCTTTGATTGAGCTCGTGACTGAGCCCGACTTGCGTACGCCCGAGGAGGCTCGCCTGTTTATGGAGAAGCTCCGCCGCATTTTTGTGACGCTGGGCATTTCGGACTGCTCCATGGAGAAGGGCTCCATGCGCTGCGACGGCAATGTGTCGCTGCGCCGCCGCGGCGAGACCAAGCTGGGCACCAAGACCGAGCTCAAGAACCTCAACTCGTTTAAGAGTCTGCATGACGGCCTTGCCTACGAGATCTGCCGCCAGGCCGAGGTGCTCGAGGAGGGCGGCATCATCTACCAGGAGACTCGCCACTGGGAGCCCAGTCGCAAGCGCACCGTGGTCATGCGTGTGAAGGAGACGGCCGACGACTATCGTCTGTTCCCCGATCCCGACCTGGCGCCGTTCGACCTGGACGACGAGTTTATCGACCGCTGCCGCGGCGAGATCCCCGAGCTGCCCGATGCCAAGCGTGCCCGTTTTGAGACCGACTTTGGCATTAAGGCGGCCGATGCCGAGCAGATTGCGGGCGACCCCGAGTTTGCCGAATTCTTTGAGGCCGCCGCTGCCGGCATGGCCGGCAAGGAGGCCCAGACGGTTGCAAACTTGCTGGTCAACGAGATGATTGCCTACCTTAAGGGTGCGGGCGTGTCGCTGGCCGAGTCCGGCATTGCGCCGGCTCAGGTAGCAGCGCTGGCTAAGCTGCTGGCGACCGATGCCATCAGCTCCAACCAGGCGCACGAGGTCTTTGAGGCCATGGCTCAGACCGGCGACGATCCCAACAAGATCGTTGACGAGCGTGGTATGCGTCAGGTGAGCGATGCCGGCGCGCTGCAGCCGATTGTGGATGAGGTGCTGGCAAACTGTGCCGATCAGGCGCAGCAGTATCGTGACGGCAACCAGAAGGTCATCGGCTTTTTGGTGGGCCAGTGCATGAAGGCGAGCCGCGGCAAGGGCAACCCGAAGCTCTTCAACGAGTTGCTGAGAACGTCGCTCTCGTAAGCGGGAACTCGGGAGCCCCGGCAGGGCGGGTGCTTCTTCAAAATTTCGAACAGTCCTGCGCAAGACGAAGGCCACATTAAGTGGCCTTCTTTGCGTGCGGAACT
>OLPD01001393.1_pt1 | contig 12289 bp, 9 predicted proteins | sample 1672111 | NCBI WGS metagenome assembly OLPD01 (sample SAMEA3136646, study PRJEB25190) | human gut metagenome
ACTAAAAAGATTGTAATATTTTTATTTAGTATGTGTTTTTTTATAATGTATATGCTGAAAAAATTAATAATATTAGATTGCTTATGCGATAGAAAAGGAAGTATTCTATGGAAGAAATAATTAAAACAATAAAGAAAAATCAATTATTTATTGGATTAAGTGATGAAAGTATAAAAAATGTTTTAAAAGAAATCAAATATTATATAAAAACATATAGTAAAGGTGAAATAATTGCAAATGAAGATGATGAATGTAGAAGCTTATCATTAGTATTAGCTGGAACTGTAGAAATACAAAGATTATATTCTAATGGAAAATATATAGTATTAAGCAGAATATTTGAAGGTGATGTATTTGGAGAAGCCTTAGTATTTTCAAAATCAAAGACATATCCTGCAACTGTAATAGCGTTGAGTGAATGCAAAGTACTCTTTATAAATAAGAGTGATGTATTAAAAATATGTTCTAATGAAGAAAAAATATTGGAAAATTTTGTTTCGTTATTAAGTGATAAAGTTTTTATTTTAAATTCAAAAATAAAAAGCATATCTTTTAAAAGTATAAGACAAAAAGTTATAAACTACATTTTAAATGAAGTAAAGAAGCAAAAAGACAATTCTATTATATTAAAGAATACTAAAGAGGAGATAGCAGCATTATTAGGTATTCCAAGACCATCATTATCAAGAGAATTAATTAATTTGAGGGATATGAATTATATTGAGTTTAATAGAAAAAAGATAACTATATTAGATATAGAAAGTTTAGAAGAAGAATTATTTAATTAGCAAAAGAATCTGTAACATATGTTACAGATTCTTTTGCTGTATAGATGTAGAATAATCACATAGAGATTAAAAAATACATTTTAAGAGGAGATTTTAAATATGGAAAATAAGATGTTTTGTTTTCAATGTCAAGAAACTGCAGGATGTGCAGGATGTACTAAGTTTGGTGTATGTGGAAAAAGTCCAGAACTTGCAAATATGCAAGATTTATTAATATATGCTACTAAAGGGTTATCAGAAGTAACAACAAGAATGAGAAAAGAAGGAAAAAATATTGATAAAGAGTTAAATCATTTTATTACATTAAATCTTTTTACAACTATTACAAATGCAAATTTTGATAACGAAGTATTTTATAGCAGAGTAAAGGAAACTTTAAGAATAAAAAGAGAGATAATAGAAAAATTAGATAATAAAGAAAATTTATCAGAAGTTGTCTTATGGGAGGCATCTTCAAATGAAGAAATGAATAAAAAGTCAAATAGTGATGAAGTTGGAGTTCTTGCAACTAAGAATGAAGATGTAAGATCATTAAGAGAACTTATAACTTATGGATTAAAAGGATTATCAGCATATTCAAAACATGCTAATGCTTTAGGATATGATAATGAAGAAATAGATGCATTTATGCAAGAGACTTTAGCTAAGCTTTTAGATGATTCATTAACTGTTGAAGAATTAATTACTTTAACATTAGAAACAGGAAAAGTAGGGGTAGATGGTATGGCATTATTAGATACTGCTAATACTGAAACTTATGGAAATCCTGAAATAACAAAAGTAAATATAGGAGTAGGTAAAAATCCAGGTATTTTAGTATCAGGACATGACTTAAAAGATATTGAACAATTATTAATTCAAACAGAAGGAACAGGAGTAGATGTATATACTCACTCAGAAATGTTACCAGCTCACTATTATCCAAACTTAAAGAAGTACAAGCATTTAGTAGGTAACTATGGTAATGCATGGTGGAAGCAAAGAGAAGAATTTGAAAGCTTTAATGGACCAATATTAATGACTACTAACTGTATAGTACCCCCAAAGAATGAAAGCTATAAATCAAGAATGTATACAACAGGAGCAGCAGGTTTCGAAGGTTGTGCTCATATAGAAGCTGATGAAAATGGTGTTAAAGATTTCTCTGCAATAATTGAACAAGCTAAGACATGTAAGGCACCTACAGAAATAGAGCAAGGAGAAATTATAGGTGGATTTGCTCATGCACAAGTATTAGCATTAGCAGATCAAGTTGTTGAAGCTGTTAAAACTGGAGCTATTAAGAAATTCTTCGTTATGGCAGGATGTGATGGAAGAGCTAAATCAAGAAATTATTATACAGACTTTGCAAAAGCTTTACCAAAGGATACAGTAATATTAACTGCAGGATGTGATAAGTATAAATATAATAAGTTAGATCTTGGAGATATAAATGGAATTCCAAGAGTTTTAGATGCAGGTCAATGTAATGATTCTTATTCATTAGCATTAATAGCATTAAAATTAAAGGAAGTATTTGAATTAGAAGATATTAATGAATTACCAATAGCATTTAATATTGCTTGGTATGAACAAAAGGCTGTAATAGTATTATTATCATTATTATACCTTGGAGTTAAGAATATACATTTAGGACCAACACTTCCAGCATTCCTTTCACCTAATGTAGCTAAAGTTTTAGTTGAAAACTTTGGAATTGGTGGTATTACTAATGTTGAAGATGATTTAAAGATGTTTTTAAAATAATTAAATAGTTAGAAAGAAACAATAAAATTTATTATAATATTTTTAGAGTCGGAGATATCCGACTCTATTTTTAAAGTTAAAATTTGATATAAAAATAAAAACGTTCCTAGAATATATACCGGGGGAAGGTATTTTCTAGGAACGTTTTTAATGGGGAAAATTTTATTTAATACTTTATGATTAAAGTATAGTATAGAAATTTGTCAATTGTGTTTCAATTTAATGAAATTGATGTGTTTAAATTAATATAGTAATTGTGCTTGGGTAATAATGTAAAGTGATTTATAATAGTTTTATATTAAGAAATATAAAAAAACAGTATTAACTAAGATATTTAGTAATATTTTATTTGTTAGAAGAAAATGATTAAGAGCATAAGGAATAGCAAAGGCTATAAATATAGAAGTTATAGATTTTGAAATAAGAAAATAATTATTAGATAAAAAGAATTAATAGTATATTGGAGGAAGTATATGAAAAAGAATGTAGCATTAAGAGAATTTAAAAAGTTAAAAAGTCAAATAAATCAAATAGAAGAAATAGTACATCATTCTAAAGTAGGAGCATTAATAGAACAAGAAACTTCTATTAGAAAGAAGATTAGATTACTTAAAGAAATGGAGAAAGAAGGATTTAAGGAGTATCAAGATGTATGTGATAGATATGACGAAATACTAGAAGATGCTTCTAAGAGAATACTAGAAGATTATAATAAAAAAAATAATACTGATTTTAATTTTTATGAAGTAGTTAGGGGAAATTATAATACTTTTTTAAATTCAGGTATTATGACAGTTCTTACTAAGCAACATATACCAAAGCTTATTGGAGAAGCTTTTGAAGAGGCATTTCCAGATAATCCAAAAGATGAATATATTATAACAAGAAGAATGAAAAGAAAAATATATATTCACCTTGGAGATACAAATACAGGAAAAACCTATAATGCAGTAGAAAGACTTAAAACAGCTAAAAAAGGTGTATATTTATCTCCACTTAGAATTTTAGCATTAGAGAACTATGATAAATTAAATAATGAAGGTATAGTTTGTGATTTAATGACAGGTGAGGAAGAAATAATAAAAGAAAATTCAACACATGTTTCTTGTACTATAGAAAAGGTTAACTTAAAGCAAAGTTATGATATTGCTGTAATCGATGAAATTCAAATGATTAGTGATACACAAAGAGGAATTGCATGGAGTAGAGCTGTTTTAGGACTTAGATGTAATGAAATTCATATTTGTGGTGCAATGAATGCTAAGGAATTGTTAATTAAGATATTAGAGGATTGCGAAGATGATTATGAAATTAAGGAGTATCATAGAAATATACCTTTATTAGTTGAAAGTAAAAATTTTAGTTATAATGATGTTCAAGAAGGAGATGCTATTGTAGTATTTTCGAAAAAGAGAGTATTAGAAATAGCACAAGATTATTCTAATAAAAATATAAAAACTAGTATTATTTATGGTGATTTACCACCAGAAGTTAGAAAGATGCAATATGAACAATTTATAAATAAGGAAAATAAAGTTTTAGTAACGACAGATGCTATTGGAATGGGTGTTAACTTACCTATAAGAAGAATAATATTTATGTCTATAAGAAAGTTTGATGGAGAAGAGGTACGAGAATTAACATCTCAAGAAGTTAAACAAATTGCGGGAAGAGCAGGAAGAAAAGGAATATATGATACAGGTTATGTTGCTGGAGTTTCAGATACTTACAATTTTATTAGTAGAAAGTTAGAAGTAAAGGATGATGTTATAAAGCAGGCAGTAATAGGTCCATCAGAAGTAATTTTAACTATAAAAAGTTTACCACTAAATGAAAAATTAGTATTGTGGAAAACTAGAGAATCAAAGATAGAATACTATACAAAGATGGATATAAGTGAATATCTATTAATATTAGAGAAAATAAAGAGATATAAGCTTAAAGAAGAAGATCAATGGGATTTATTAAAAGTGCCTTTTGACGTTTCAAGTGAGGAGCTTATGAATAAATTCTTAGAATATGTAGATGAGGTATTTGTTGCTAAGTTAGATGAAATAACAAAACCAACATGTTTTACAGGAAATCTTGATGATTTAGAGATTTATTATCAAAAAATTAATATGTATTATTCTTTTTCTAAGATATTTAACCTAAAGTTCGATGTGGATTGGGTATACTCAGAAAGACTTAAGGTTAGTGAAGATATAAATGAAATTTTATTGAAAATATAGGAGTATGGGGCTGTCGCATAAGAATAAATACTACAATATATTGTGTATAAAAGTTTTAGTTCGACAGCTCCAAGATTTATGTAATTAATGTTTACTGTTTTTAGATTAAAAAATACTTTATTAGAAAAATCTTTCTACATATTTTAAGATTTTTTAGTATTATAATAAGGTTTTAAGTTATTTAAGTATATATTCATTATACAATCGAGTTGATCATTAGTTAATGAATCAAAAGATAATCCAAATAGCTTGTCTTTATTTCTAGCAACTTTACATGGAATAATATTATCATTAATATGTACATTAAGTTTTGTGTCTAATTTAACATCTAAAGGATCATCTAAACTTATGGCCATTCCTTTTTCTGAGATATCTATTAATGAGCCTGTTAAATTTCCTTGAGCTGTATTAATAAGAATACTTATATTTTCCTTAATTGAAATCCTCTCACTTTTTCTATATATAGGATTTTGGTATGCAACTTTAATACAAATTATTGAACCACAAAAATTATATATACTCCAGATAAAATTAATTAAGTAAGCACCTAAATTAATTTTATTAGTTAATAAATATATGGTTCCCAATATCTAAGCAAGTATAGTAGCAATTACAATTAAAATGTGAGATGAAGCCATTTTAAACTGAAATTGTTTTTTATTAGTAGTTATATCTTTAGATGTAACATTGAATTTTAATCTTATGCAAAATAGCTCTCGTAATATGGAAAGAGTTATATGAGGGGCCATAGCCACTTCATAATAATGAGACCACTTTAAACTTCTTGTCCTAGGAGAAAGTATATTGAATATAAGTATTTGTCCTAATAAGAAAGGAATAAACATAGTCAATAAACTTTTTATTGGAGCATCTATAATTAACTTATGACTTAATAAAAAAAATAATGGTGAAATTATGTATATAAGTTTTTGAATACTAGAAAGCCAATATACTACACCATCCCAATATGCTATTTTTTGTCCTAATGTTAAATTTTTATTAAATATTACATTAAATTTCTTTATTACTTGTAGGTTTCCTCTACACCATCTATCTCTTTGTTTAACAAGTTCAGTAAAGGTTGTGGCACTTAGACCTAAAGCTAGTTCTTCATTTATAAATTCTGAATCATAACCCTTAGCTTGTAGCAACATACCAACAGCCATATCTTCTGTTATTGAGCAGGTTGGATATCCACCTATTTCCATTACGTATTTCTTTCTAAAAACGGCGTTTGTTCCAACATGTAAAACTGCATTGTTAGCAGCTCTAGCTTCTTCTATATCCCTCATGAAGAAATCTTGTTCATTAGGAATTTTTCTATTTAGATTATATTGATACATATCTTGATTATAATAAACTTGAGGGGTTTGTACAAAAGCCATATTTTCGTTGGAGAAATATCCTACAGTTTTAGTTAAAAAATTTTTCTTTGGAATCATATCTGCATCTAAAACAGCAAATAAATCACCTGTTATTATATTTAGTGCATTATTTATATTTCCTGCTTTTGCACCTTCATTATTATTTCTAGTAATATAATTAACATTATATTTTTTACATAAATTTTTTAGTTCGTTTCTATGACCATCATCGCAAACATAAACTTTAAGTTTATTTTGAGGATAATCTAGTTTTTTGCTAGCTATTATAGTTTTTTGAAGTAAATCTAATGGCTCGTTATATGTACAAATTAATAAATCCACAGATGGAATATTCTCTGGAGGATAATTATTCAAGGATTTACTTTCGAGTTTGTAATTTTTACTAAATAAGTATTGAAAATTTATGAATGATATTAATCCTAAAATTTCAGCTAAATATAAGAAAACTCCAAATATAAAACTTGTAATATCATGGTTAATAGGTATAACAGTGAACCGCCATATTATATATATAATTGAGATAATAGAGTTTACAATTATTAATATTTTTCTATTCTTTGGTTTTATGGTTGTTATAAGAAATGATATTAACAGTGCTAAAATAGAAATAATTAAATACATTTAAAAGCTCGCCCCTTTTTTTATATTAGGTTATATAATTATATTATAATAATTTTGAAAAATAAAGTATAAAAAATAATAAAAAGAAGAAATATGTCGAAAAAATAAAATGAGGATATAAGTTAAGAGTTTCTTTTTCTTAAAAGAAAATAATAAAATATTAAGATTATATTTACACAAAATGTTAATTGTTTTGCTATAATTAGAGAATAATTAACTATTATAGAAAAGAAATTACCAGGTATTATAAAGGAGTATAAAGAATTGAGATATTTAAATGAATATAAAAAAGATCTATTCTATAAAGAACCAATAGAGTTTAATAAGAATTCCAATAAGGATATATTAAAATATGCAGTAGGCGCTAATTTATATATGAATGGAGAAAAAAATTTTTATGAAAAGATAATTAATGGAGATTTTAATGAGTTAGGTACAATTTCTATTTGTTTTGAGGATGCAACTAGGGATAGTGAGGTTGAGGATGCTGAGAATAATGTAGTTAAAATGTTGGATGACTTAGCAAATTATATTGAGAATATAGATGTTATAAATAATATTCCCCTTATTTTTTTTAGAGTAAGAAATTATAATCAATTTCTTAGATTCACTTCAAAATTAAAAGCTTATCATTTTAAATATATTACTGGATTTATTTTTCCAAAGTTTGCAACTGAAAATTCAATAGCTTATCTTGAATACACAAAGGAGCTTTCGGAAAAGTATAATGAAGTTTTATATGCTATGCCTATTTTAGAAAGTGAGGCTATTATTTATAAAGAAACTAGAATTCAAGAATTAATTAATATAAAAGAAGTAATAGATGATTATTCAGATATTATTTTAAATATTAGAGTTGGAGGTACTGATTTTTCTTCTAAATTTGGATTGAGGAGAAGTATTGATTCAAGTATTTACAATATAAGAGTAGTAAGTGATTGTCTAATTGATATTATAAATATGTTTTTAAGAGATGGACAGGACTATGTTATTTCAGCACCAGTTTGGGAATATTTTTCTGAAGATATAAAATCTAAAGAAGTTTGTGGATTGATAAATGAAATAAAAAGTGATAAAGAAAATGGGTTTTCTGGTAAAACAATAATTCATCCAAGTCAAATTAAATATGTAAATTCATTATATACAGTTACTTATGAGGAATATATAGATGCTAAGGCTATAATTGATTCTCATAAAGATGGAGGAGTATTTAAGGGTTACGGTGGAAATAAGATGAATGAGGTAAAACCACATTTTAATTGGGCTAAGAAAGTTATGAGTAGAGCTGAAATCTTTGGGGTGTTAAAAGAAGGAATATCAAATGAAGATTTATATAAGGAAGATAATTTTAGTAGTAAATCTATAGAAGTGTTATAAAAAGGATATTAAAGAGGATGGGACTATGAGTGTAGATATTAATATAAGAGAAAATAAATGTAATTTAAATTTAAATGATTTAATAATAATGGGAAAAAGAATTAACAATCCCAAAAGAAATTTTTTATTTATAAGCAAGGTATTGGGAAAGCATATTGAAGCTAAGCCTAGCATATGTAAAGAGATAGGTTTAAAGCTAGCTAGATTAATTTTTGATAAAGAAGAAAAAAGCTATAAAAATAATGAAAAAATATCTGTAATAGGATTTGCTGAAACAGCAACAGGATTAGGAATGGCTGTAGCATCGTATATAAAAAATTGTTATTATATCACTACTACTAGGGAATGTATAACAGAGTTAAAATCTATTTTAAAATTTGAGGAAGAGCATTCCCATGCAACAACACATAAATGCTTTTCACTAGATAAGGACAAGCTTGTTAATTCAGAAAAAATAATTTTAGTAGATGATGAAATAACAACTGGTAAATCTATGATAAATATAATAAAAGAATTAAAGAAGGTTACTAATGCAAAAAAATTCATTATATTAAGTATTTTAGATTGGAGAAATGAAGAGCATAGGAAAGCATATGACGATTTAATTAATAAGGAAAATATTAATGTAGAAGTTTTATCTTTAATATCAGGAGAGATAAAAGTAAAGGATAAAACTACCTATATAGATACTAATGATGAAGTAATAAATGATACTGCTGATGTTTTAAATTATAATGTTTTAGATAGAATTGACTTAAAAACAAGCTATGAAAAAGAAGTTGAAAGCTATTTATTACATACAGGAAGGTTTGGAATTGAATTTAATGAAATACAAGCATTAGAAAGTAAGTGTAAGGATATAGCTAATAGACTTCAAAGTTTGATTGAAAGTAATAAAAAAATATTAGTATTAGGGCATGGAGAAAATATATATATTCCTTGTAGAATAGCATCTTATATAAATGGAGATGTTTATTTTAAAAGTACTACAAGAAGTCCAATTTATTGTGAAAATAGTGATGGTTATCCTATAAAAGAAAAACATATATTTTATCATAAAGGAGTAAAGTATTATTTTTATAATAAAAGTGAAATTGAAGAAAAGTATGATAAGGTAATCTTAATAACAGAAGATGATTTAAATATTAAATTAACAAACAATATGATTGTGGTAAGGGTTTAGAGGTTATGGAGAATATAAATTTAGTTAAGCATAGTTATAAAGAAGATTGTATATTTTTACTTAAAGATTTAACTGATAAAATAAAGGAAATTACAATAGAAGAAAAAGAAAAATTAATAAGAAGTGGAGTAAATTATTCGGAGATTATTTCGAAAGAAAGTATACCAAGTGAAGACATTAAAAATATATTTCTTAATATTTTAAATAGGGATAAGAAGGTAATTGCATATTATGTTGCAAAGATAGCAGAAATAATATATGGGCAAAAAGGTAATGCTTTGGTAATTGTTTCTTTAGCTAGAGCAGGAACCCCTTATGGAATACTAATTAAAAGATATTTGAAGTTTAAATATAAAGTAGATATAACACATTATAGTATATCTATTATAAGAGGAAAGGGAATAGATGCTAATGCATTAAAATATATTTTAAGTCAACATAAAGAAGCAAATATACAGTTTGTTGATGGATGGACTGGAAAAGGTTCTATAACAAAAGAATTAAATAAATCTGTAGAGATTTTTAACAATGAAAATAAAGTTAATATAGATAGTTCATTAGCTGTTATTTCAGATCCAGCAAAGTTATGTAAAGTATGTGGGACAAGAGAGGATTTTGGAATAGCTACATGTTGTTTAAATTCAACAGTAAGTGGATTGATAAGTAGAACAATTCATAATGACAGGTACATTGGTAAGGAGGATTTTCATGGAGCCAAGACTCTAAATTATTTAAGAGATGAAGACTATTCACAATATTTTATTGATGAAATAAGTAGCGAATTTAAGAATATAAGTATTGGTTATGAGGATTTGACTTTAGAAATTGAAGATAAAGATTATTCAATGAAGATTGCTAATAAGATAAGAGAACTATATGATGTTAATAATATAAATAATATTAAGTTAAGTGTAGGAGAATCAGCTAGAGTTTTATTAAGAAGAGACCCTAGAGTTATATTAGTTAAAAATAAGAATGATAAAAATGTAGAGCATATACTTAAATTAGCAGAGGAAAAAGGAGTAAAGGTTATTGAATATAAAGATAGTGATTATAATTGTATTTCAATAATTAATGAAAAATAAATGGATAAGATATTTTTTATTACAGATTTAGATAGAACAATAATACATTCTAAACATATAGGCTATAAATGTGTTGAAAAACTTGGTGATAGAGAAATAACATATATGACTGATTATGCTTATGAGAAGTTACATGAGTTATTAAAGAGAGAAGAGTTTATGTTTATACCGTGCACTATGAGAAATATTAATCAAACATTAAGAGTTGATTTTATAAGAAGTTATAATCCCCAAATTATAATATGTACAAATGGAGCTCAAATTTACATTGATGGAAAGCTTGATGAAATTTGGGACAAGCAAATGAAAGCTTTATGTGATAAAAATGAATTAAATAAAAATATTAGATATCTTGAAAAATTAAAAGAAGAATATAAGGAACTTATAGGAATTATAGAAGTAAGAAATATTGAAGATTTTTATATTACTGTAAAGTGCGTAGATTCACATGAAGCAGATAAATTTTACAATATAATAAGTAATAACTTTGATAAAAGTATTAATGTTTTAAAAATAGAAGCTAAAATATTTATTATTCATAATAGAATAAATAAGGTATATGCTGTAGATTATATTATTGAAAAGTTTAATATAAAAAAATTAATTACAGCTGGTGATACAGAGGTTGATAGAGAGTTTACTAGCAGAGGAATAAGCATTTTACCTAAACATAGTTCTTTCAAACATGAAAAATCTATAATAACAGAAAAAAGCAAAATACATGCTACAGAAGAGATTTTAGATTATATAGAAGGGATTATTGAATAAAAGGTAAAATTAATGTGCTAATGTAAGGAAAATGTTGAAAGGAAAGTATTAAATAGGTTAAAATTTAGAGGTAAGGTCTATTTTAAGAAAGTAAGGGGTTTATTTGTAAAATGGCTGTAAGTTTGAGAAATATAACAAATTATATGTTTAGGACTATCTATGAAAGAGAAGATACATATAATAAGTTTAAGCCATATTTTTATAGATTTATAGGTGTAGAAGATAGTTCTAACTATGATAATTATATAAAGACAATTCAAAATAAATGCTTAGAAGAAGAAGATAAATGTATTATATTTGATGCTTCTATACCTTTAAGTGGAGAAATGGAGTTAATTCAATATATATTTAATGAACTTGCATTTATGGATGTATATAAAATGTCTTCTCAAGAAATTACTATATTTGAGGAATTTGAAATTAACTTAAAATTTTTGAAGGCATTAGAATATGTTATTCCAATGGCATGTAATAAAGAAAATTTCTTTAATGATAATGTGAGAAACAATTTTATAACTAAGTTAATTGTTTGGACTTATACATATGCAAAGAATATAAAGTATGATTCAAGTATAAATCCTAAATGTATTTATTATGGAAATATTGAAAGACATGAAATTTATTTTCTAATTATGCTTTATAAAATGGGATATGATGTTATTTATATCAATCCGTTAAAAGAAGAATTTTGGAGTGAGATAGAAGAAGATAGATTAAGTGAATGTATAAAAAGTATGGGAATTTTAAGTGTTGAATCTTTTAAGGAAAGAGCTAGTAATGGGAAAGCTATTGATAATTTTGAAACAATTACTAAGCAAATTCAAAGAGAAGTAGAGGAACAATTATTTTCTAGAACAGGAGTTTTTAAGCCATGGCAATTTAGAAAGGGTTATACTAAGAGTGTATTATTAGATACTGTTTTAGAGGATATATATATTTATTGGAATGAACCTTGCAAATTAAGAAGTGGATTTAAGGTTGAAGGAGATACAGTTAGAGTGCCATGCTTCTTTAAGAAAATAGATGGAATGTATAAAGATGAGTTTGAATATCAAAAGCTTGTAAAATATTGCACTTCATCATCTAATACTTTAGTGTTTAATGG
>OLPD01001401.1_pt1 | contig 12244 bp, 10 predicted proteins | sample 1672111 | NCBI WGS metagenome assembly OLPD01 (sample SAMEA3136646, study PRJEB25190) | human gut metagenome
TGTCAAGCATATATTTGAATTTTAATTATATTTATTCTAAATTATATACTTATATTTAATATTTTTTAGCCTAAGTATAAATAGATTTTTTATTTTGCTTAAATTATTTTATATAGATATATATACTTATCTATAAAAGTTTTGTGTCAAGTACATGCTTGAACTTCCACCGAATACAACGCCGACACCTATGTATCTATAGTTTCCCAATATATTCACTCTGTGCCCTTCTGAATTCATAAGTGCATAGTGGGCGAAGATTGCGCTAGTTTGTCCAGCTGCGATATTTTCTGCGGCACCTTGATAGTTGATTCCATATTGAATCATCCTATCAAATGGACTTTGATTTTTTAAATTAGTATGTGAAAAATAGTCTTGGTCTCTCATGTCTTTGCTGTGAGCACGAGCACACAAAGTAGCGTTTTCATCATATGAAAGCATATTTAGTCCTCGTCTGCTTCTTTCCTCATTTATCAAATATCTGTTTATATTTTCAAAACTAGTAGTAACAGACTCATCAGATGTATAAATTTCAGCCATATTTTCTTCTGTCTTTTTGCCTATAATTTGTATTCCTACTACTTTATTATCTTCAAATGAATCGTAAAAAACTGTGATATAACTTGATTTTGTCTTAATCAAATTATAATATTTTTCATTTAAGATATATCTAGTGTTTTTTATTCGTCTATAATCAAGTAATTTATGCTCACTTTTCACTTTACTTTCCACGTCACCTAGTTTTATACCATTAGATTCACATGAATTCATAGTATTACTAAATAATGCTACGACTTTATTTTTAGAAATCCCTATCATACAGAACTTATCTATATCTTGATTGTATACATACCATTTAAAACCATACTCGCTACCTTCTTTTTTATTTGGCTCCCCCATTTTAGATATTACATTTTTAACACTTTCTCCTAGCTTTATTGTCGAGTAATTATCAAATGAAACTGAACCATTATAATCTGATACACTTTCCTCTACATTATTTTCATCACCAATAGCAGAATTATTTATGTATTCATCTTCATTATCTATTTTATTTATTATATTGTTTACATTTCCTTGCACATAACTTATTAAATTATTAGATATATCTTTTAATGGCGATCTAAATATAAATACTATTATTAAAATAGTAAAAACGTTAAAAAATTTTTTCACAGCAACCCCTCCTAATCAATCTACAGATTATAACTTGCACTCTTGAATATTATATTAATCAAATTTGACACTAAAATAAAATAACCTCTATTAAAAATTCGATATAATTATCTTTATAGCCACCTTAAAATGTCAAACATCTACAATAAATTCATAAATACAACTAATATCAAGTTACTAATATACAAAACTACAGTATTTATAGACTTTATATAAAAAAATAGTACTCCACATCAAAATAGTTGAAATGAAGTACTATATATATTCATATTAATAGAATCTATCTTCCTCCTGTAAGAATTTCATAGAATCTATACATAAATCTTCTTAAGAACATAGCCACAAGTACACATACAGTTATTGTTATAACTGGGGCTACGAAGAATATTATTAAGCTGCTCATATTACTCATAGGCATAACTTTAAACCATATCTTTTTAAGGATAGATTGGAATGGTATGTGGAAGAAGTATATAAATATTCCGTATTTAGCCATTTTGAATTTCTTATTTTTTATGTTGTCCATTCTATCGTATAATAACCACATAAACGGAACACCAAATAAGATTACTACGTTCTCTGCTAAATCTAATAATGGTAAATCTGTGTACATAAGGGCTGCCCTAACTGCACACGCTAATATATATATAATTCCTATTACTACAACTTGATTTTCTGTTACTGATTTAAAGCGTAAGTCTACTTTATTTATTGCAAGAGCTGCCCCTATTCCAAATAACATGAATGGATAATTAAATATTTGTAATATCCATACTCCTCCAAACATCTCTGATATTGGATATAAGAACCAAATTACAATAAATATAGGTAGTGATTTTTTGCCTAATGATTTTATTATATAGTAGAACACTGGTGTTAATAATACATCTAACATCAATGATCTTATATACCAAAATTGGTATGGTAGTGGATATACGTATGTATTTACGAATAATTCCTTTAAAGTATAGTCTGTTATTATTCTGTCTGAGAATAAAGCCCTACCAGCAGGTACTAATTCTACTAAGTATAGTATAACTAACCAACCTGTACACCAAATTACATATGGTATAAATAAACTATGGAATCTGCTTTTAAATTTGTATTTCCATTTTTCCATAGTAGGCGTGAAATTGTAGAAGAATAAGTATCCTGATATTAAGAAGAATACAGGAACGGCAATTCTGACAATCCCTTGACCTATAAAGTTTTGTATTATTGAATTTGCGCTTATTACGTCTTTTGCCGATTCAAGATTGTTTGAATGTAGTAAAACTACAAAAAACGTCATGAATAACGACACATTTTTTATCTTATTACTGATATATTTATCCATTCTGCGTTTTACCTCTTCCCTCTTTTATTTATTATTTTTAGTCAAAATCTAGATTAAAAATACCATATTTCCAGTATATTTTCAACTTACAACAATATTACATTTTTCTTAAATTTACTATTTTCGACTTTATTTGATGATTTTATATTCTTTTAATAGCTCTATTCTCTGTTTTCCCAATTCCATAGTATTTATATAAGATGTAGTGTTATTTTTATTTTTCTTTAAATAAGATAAAATTCTTTGTGTCCAAGCGATAGGAAGAAGAATCGGATGTTTTTGTAAATATGTATAACTTCCCTTTAAATAGTCTACATTTGGGAATATCGCCTTAAATCTATTTGTGTTATTTTGCCCTTCGACTGCATTTAAAGTCATGAGCGCTGTATGTTTTCTCTCTTTTGTACTTCCGCCAAAGACTCCTGCATTTAATATGTCGTTAATTAAATCGTCGCTATTTATATAGTAGTCCTTAGAATTTATAATTATGTTAAAATCTCTAACCCCTTCAGGATATATAGCTTTAGTATAATCAAATCCGAGATATTTTAAACTTATATCGATTAAATTTAGTGCAAAAGTATCGTAATTTAAGGTTTTTAAATCACTCCAGAACTTTTCCCAATTTATAAATTGATTATAAGTTTCTATGTATTTGGAGAAATCGGCAACTTGCCTTATGCCGAAACCTCCATGTAAAAAGTGTTTCATATTGTGAAATACAATATATATAAGATGTTGCTCATGTGATAAAGTTTTGATATCAATGCCGTCTATATTTATATTTATACTATTTTCAAATATATTTTCAAATACTTTATTTAGATGGCCATAAGCCTTTGATTCAACAGGAAAAAGACTTGTACTGACTTCTATACAAAGGCCTGTTTTTTTACAGAAATACGCACACTCATTTCCCTCTTTTTCAATAAATTCAAGCCCCTCATTACATAAAATATCCTTAATCCTATCATAGTCTTCTTGCTTTACTAATATATCTTCATCCGACGACATCCTATCATCTGGATTATTGTACATATTTCTAAAAATTATACCTTTAAATGAAATTATTTCTATATTTTCTTTCTGTAAAATTTTATAAAGTTCTAAAAACCTATTGCTGCGTTGAATTTGAGATACAACTAACCTAAGGGCCACTTGCTTAAACATTCTTTTGAACTCTTCATCAGCATTTTTAAAACACTCTTCATTATGTAAAGCACTGTATATCATAGGCAAAACGTGATGAATTTCAGATAAATGATAAATCTGTTTCAAATCTTGTGAATCAATATATCCCCCTTCATAAGTACCATTATTTAATGATGACTTTAATAAGTCTAAAAACTGTAAATTAAACTTCTCCATATTTCCCCCTTTTATTATTAATATTGTATAGAATTATTTTTTATATTTAGTTAGCAAAATCTTTTTAATTACTACATTAATTATAATTTATCTACATCTTTTGAGCTATCTAAACAGTATATTTTTTATAATTTCTTGTATATTTTCCATATTTCTTTTAATTTTACATATTGAACCAATTTAACTTGTTGTATATAATGGATATAATGAAAATTTAAGGGGAGGTGAAACGCTACGATAAAAATATTTATCAGTAGCACACACATTTGGGTAAATTAAAAAACTTTTTTACTTTTAAAAAGGTTACTATAACCTTGCTAGTCTTACTTATTCTAATTCCACTAATTACATTCGGGGTTGTGTTAATTAGAATAAATTCGGCTCATGTAGAAGACAACTACAACTCTCAATACAAAAAAGTAGAGGGAATAACAAACATACTTTTATTAGGTACAGATGGTCGTGAAAACGAAGATAAATATAGATCAGATGCTATGATGATTCTTACTATCGACACAATTCACAATGATATAAAACTTACATCACTTGCACGTGATACATATGTAGATATCCCAGGCCATGGAAAAGGAAAACTTAATGCTGCTTATTTCTGGGGCAAAGAAGATTTATTATTTAAGACTATAGAACAGAACTTTAAAATAGGACTTGATAAATTTGTCCAAGTTGATTTTGAAGACCTTATGAATATAGTATTTGTTATTGGTGGTGTAGACGTCGAGATTGAAGAAAGAGAAATTCAATCTTTAAATGAAGGTATTCCAGGTGCATATAATTCATGTACTTATGCTGAAAAAGGTGAAATGCAACTTATAAACAACGCCGGAAAACACACTTTAAATGGATACCAAGCAATCGCCTATGCTCGTATGAGATACCTTGATAATGGTATATACAGAGATGGAAGACAACGTAAAATAATTTCGGGGATGTTTGATGGAGTAAAGGACCTTTCAATGTCTGAATATCCAAAACTACTAAACACACTACTGCCTTATGTAAAAACGAACTTGACAGTAGGAGAAATGCTAAACCTTGCATTTACTTCATATAGTTTTGCAACATCAAAAGAAATCAAACAAGCAGAATATCCAATAATCGACGATAAACACGTAAAAGGCGGAAAATATAAAAACGCAGGTTGGGTATGGTTGTATGATGTGAACTCAACAGGAGTACTTCACGATTTCATATATGAAGATATTAATATGGAAGATAATGAGTATTTAAAAGATGATAGTAAAATAGAGCTTAATTATTAGGATAAAATAAATAACTTTATCTATATAAAATACATAAAATACTTAAATTTAGTTATATAAAAAGTGAGTTGTAAAATGTTTTAAAGTTTTGCAACTCACTTTTTTTAATCTTTTTATCTTTAATTATTTACTATAATTATTTCTTTAAATTAACTACCATAATTTCTGGAACGTTATTAAAACGAGGTAGCTTTTGAGTATTTGAACCAAGTCCACTTGTAATTAATAATTGCATATTGTCCTTTTTATAAAGACCATGGATGTATTCTGGGAAGTAGCCTTGATCACCGCCATAAAGACCGCCTAAAAATGGTACTATAACTTGTCCACCATGGTCATGTGAACTTACAACTAAGTCAATATCCCAAGCTTTTGATGCTTCACCAAATACAAAACTATCTGGTCTGTGACTCATCATAATTTTATAACTCGATGTATCTTCAAATTCTGTCAAAAAGTCATATATTCCATCTCCCATATCATCACGCTTTGTTGTTCCATTTGGATCAAACGCATATCCATACATTCCACCAATACGAATATCGACACCATTTACCTTTATATCTTTGTACTCCATTTCTAATAAAGTTGCCCCTGTGCTTTTTATTTCGTCTAATAATTTTTCAGAATGTTGATTTTCCATATATTCTAGCTCATGATTTCCCAAAGCATAATAAACAGGAGCTATCTTTACAAGTCTTTTTATAAAACTCATTGCAATGTCGCTGTTTTCAGAATCGTCGTTTAAAATATCACCATCTGCTATTATAAAATCTGGATTTTGTTCTTTTATTTGTTTTAATAATTCTCTGTCATCGTCTTTAAAAGTGTTGTCGTGTAAATCACCTATCACTACGAATTTTACTGAAGAATTTATTTTGTCGCTATTTATATCGTAAGAATTTACTGTTAGGTGGTTGTACGAAATGTATACTAGATAATAACAAATTGGAATTGCTATTATAATTAGTGTACAAATTATACACAATACTATTTTTAGTTTTTTCTTAGTTTTTTTATTACCCATAGTTATTCCCCCTGACTAGCTAAATTTATATAATTCTAAAAATCTTTTATTAAACGATTAACTTCTCTTTCATCAATATCGCTGACATCTCCATTATCTATTCTATAAACTCTGTCACACATTGTTAGTACGCTCGGGCGGTGGGTTGTAACGATGCAAGTTCTTTCATATCCGCTATTCATTATATTGCGAAGGACTTGTCTTTCTGTAAATACGTCTAATGCAGAAGTCGCCTCGTCTAGTAAAAGTATCGGTGATTTTCTTAAAAGCGCCCTTGCAATGGAGATACGTTGTGCTTGTCCTTCTGAAAATCCACCACCCCTCTCACCTACTTTAGAGTTTATGCCTTTTGGAAGTTTTTTTACAAAGTCATATGCACAAGCTGTTTTTAAGGCTTCTATAATTTCTTCATCTGTTGCATTTGGTTTGACCATGCGCATATTGTCTGCTATTGTTCCAGAAAAAATCGTATTTCCCTGTGGAACATAAGAGAAAAATCGCCTTGTAGATGCTGAAATTTTGCATTTTATACCGTTTATATCTTTTATAAATGCACCTCCAGATTTAGCATTAATAAGCCCCAAAAGAAGTCTCACCATTGTAGTTTTACCTTCACCAGAAGGACCAACAAGAGCCACAATCTCGCCTGGATTTGCCACTACATTTGCATTTTTAAATACAGTTTTAGTGTTATTGTAACTAAAATTAACATCCTCAAGTTCGATACTAAGCCCCTTTCCTTGTGTGTTGTTTTCTATCATTCTCACCTTTTTTTCATCTAACTTTATTTCGTTTTTAATTTTGAAAAACTCCATAATCCTACCAGCAGATGTTGTCGCACTTATTGCAGATGGAACAAGACTCACAAGTGATTTGAATGATGATGATAATTGACTTGATAATTGAACAAATAAAGTCATCGTCCCAAAAGTTATGTGACCTGTCCAAAGTCGATAAACTCCCCATCCAAAACAAGCATAAGCCACAAACATCCCAACAACAGACATAAAAGATGATGTATAAACAGAGAATTTGTTGTAATCTAAATAGACATTTTTATAATTTTGTTGCACATTTCTAAGTTTATTGCTAAAAAATTCAACTAAATCAAACGCCTTTACTGATTGTATATTTTGAAAGGACTCTTCATTAAAAGACATAACTTCACTTGAAACTTGTCTCATTTTCTTGTTATAATCCCTCATCTTTTTCATCAAAGTCTTTGATACTATAACCATAACAGGTGCACTGGCAAGCGCAATAACAGCCATAGTCGGATCATAATAAAGTATTATCACAAGGATTCCCAAAAACTGAACAGAGCGCGTAATCAAACTCGGTATCCAGCTCAAAATACTAGACGCCACAGTATTTACATCACCATTTAAACGATTTAGTAAATCACCACTGTGAAACTCCTTCATAGATATCCAGTCAGCCACGAGGATTTTGTCATATACCTCAGCTTGAATTTCATTATTTACTTTTATATTAATTTTTGCTGAAATCATAGTTGTCACAGCATTAATTCCAATACTAAAAAGCCCCATAGCAATTATAAAAACTGCAATTAAAGCTATATTGCCTTTGTCCTGACCTGTTACAGCGTCGATTAAGTACTTTGAACCTACACTCGACGCTAGCCCCATAAGCGTCGTCATTATCCCCAGATATATGTAAAATACAATTTGAAATTTGTATTTTTTAGCATAAGTGTACATCCATTTTGTCTCTTCGTACATTTCCTGTAGCATGCCATCTTTAATTTTTGTTATAACCTTTTTTATAAATTCCATTTGATTCCCCCATTTGGTTTTATATGTATATAGATATTTTAGCACTTTTTGGTAGTTATGGCGCAGCATTTACAAAGATGTAGATTTATATGAACTTATGTTCTGTATAAGTATATTTCCCTAATTTGTAATTAATATACATTGATTATATATTTTTCTATAAAAAAGCGAGCACTTTCGTGCCCGCTTTTTTATATTATTTCAGCATCTTTTAAAGTTTGTAAAAACTCATCCAAGTCTGCTTTTGCGACTTCTTTTTCGACTTCATATTCATCTAAAATTTTTTGTAGTAAATCATCTTCATCCTTAGATGATTCAATATTTTCCCAAATAAATTTTCCAACTTGATTTATTGTAATTAATCCATCAAATTTAGACATAGATTTATTAATTGGAACTAAAATAGTATCCCCCATAATTTCTCTTAAAAGAAATTCTTTTTTTATTTTCATATCATATCCCTCCTATATAATACCCATAAATTAAACTTTTTCCATTGCCATCTCTTTATATGCATTACTTACCTTTTCTATAATTCTATCTGTCATTTCACACATATATTTTGGCACCTTTGATATATCACCAGTTTCAGCTACTGATGTTGCCGCACAAGCTTTACAAATCCCCCTCTTTTTACAATTACTACATTCTATAGGTAATCTCAATTTATCAGTTTCTTCAATAATCTTCTTCCAAGCATTTTTTACACCATCTTCAAATGGATATGCAACAGGGCTATTGATCATTCCACAAGGCATCATCTTTCCATCCCAACTAAACCACCCTGTACTTTTACCTGCTCTACATTTCATAGATTGTCCTTCTTGCACTAAACACTCATCGCCCAAAGAATCATCTTCCAATACCATGTCTTCTAAAACTCTTTTAGCATGATTCATAAATTGTTCTTTTTCCATTCTAATTTTATTTATTCTTACAAAGTTTGTTGCTGCTTCTTCAGGTGTAAAGCGATTATTTTTACCAATAGAAGTTTCATCCTTTCTTATCGGTGGATACATATAACTTGTAGCATTTATATGTAATTCATGTTCTTTACAAAACGCAAAAATACTTTCTAAATCACATTCATTATAAGGCGTTACACTACAATTTATTTTTATCCTTATTCCAGCATCCTGCATTAATTTAATTCCATTTGTAGCTTGGTCAAATCCTTTTGGATTATTACATAACCTTTTATAAGTTTCATTTGAACCTCCATATAATGTAACATTAATATGTTGTGGCGGATATTGAGATAACCATTCTACTATTTCCTCATCAATTAAAGTTGCATTACTATTGATAGATATTACAAATCCCATATTATAAAGTTTTATATATAATTCCTTAAAGTCTTTATAAAGAAATGGCTCTCCACCTGTTATAAGTATATACAAAGTTCCCATTTCTTTTAATTGTTCCGCTATTTGTATCCACTCATCAATTGTTCTTAATCTTCCTCTTTTGTCTAACTCCTCTTTTGTCATTCTTATATAACACATTTTACAGTCCATATTACACAATGGAGATATTTCAAAAGCACAACTTAAAAGTATTTTTCTTGCACTAGCTTTATTAAACAAATAATCTGATAAAATTGCTTTCTTTTTATTTTCTGCCATTCTAAACTTCTCCCCTCAAAGTTTCTTTTAATAATTGTACAGCTGTATTATCCGGTTTACACTCAAGCATAAATACAGGAATTTCTTTAACAAATTCTTCAATTAAATTAATTATAGTATTTATATATTCTTTATTCCAGTCATTCACAGTAGTTTGACTGTATATATATTTAAAAGCCTCTAATGGACCCAATTTTCTTATTTTATTATTTTTTGCTTGTTTTAATACAACCACACATTTTATAGGATTTTTAACATTTTTATATATTCTAGATGATCCAGCAAATGGCAGTCCATAAGCGTTCCAAACACCATATTTTTTAGTAATAGCACTTCTATCACCATTTATTATTTCACACCCTTCGTATTTGTTCCAAAGGTCTGCTTGTGTAGATTTCCCCATACCAGATGGACCGCTGAATAAAATAGCACAATCATTCCACTTTATATAAGAAGAATGTAATAAGAATATATTTCTTTTACAGAAATATGATTCTAATCCTATCATTTCAAATATTTTAAAAGTATTAACATCTATATTTTTGTTTAAGTCTATATAAACATTATATTCTTTATTATCATTTTTTTCTTCGTATAAATATCCATACGGTTCTTGTTGTGATAGATTCAAATATAATCTTAAATATCCATTTTTATTATCATATATTTCTATTAAATTTTTACTATGTAGTTTTTCATTTTTTAAAAATAAATTATTATCTAGTTGGTTTATTTTATTAAATTTATACTTAACATCATAAGTATTATCACACTCTAGAAATGGATTATATGCATCATCCATTTTATAATCAAAATCAGTATCTATTAATATTTTTTGTTCTACAATATTATATACTTTTTTCATAATATCTCCTAAATATATCAAAAAGCCATGCCATATAAATGACATGACTTTTCTTTCTTTTTTTATGCTAAAATTTTAAGAATAGAAATATGAACCTGTAGCATTTACAAATGTATCTGTACATTCTTCGTCTTGATATGCTTCCCCACTTGTACAAGCGGCTGTACTTTCTGCAAAGAAATATTCCGTATCAAACATGCCACCATCATCTGTTATTATCACACAGTTATTTCTATACTGGTTAGTTCCTGTTTGTGAGCTATTAACCTGACAAGTAGCTATGCATTGATCTAGCTCAAAGCTTTCAGCATATATCATTGGCTTTTCATAGCTTTTTTTCATTTTATCAACTCCTTCTAAGTAAATTTTTACTTATGTTTATACTATTTAAGTTTTAGGTTAGTTATAGCAATTAATTTATTAGTATTATTAGTTATCTTTATAGTATTACTACTATCTGCACTTATAGTATAATACATATCAGTTGATGAATTTACATTTATAGGATTTCCATTAACAGTTACTTTTCCATCAGCGCTTCCACCCTCAAGTGGTGATACTGCATCTATTCTAGCTCCTAATTCTAAGAAAGAACTTGGATTTGTCAATGTTAAAGTCACTGTTTTACCTGGCGCTATAACAACTTCTGTTTTACGTCCATAATTAGTATATTCATTCATTACTTCTTCACTAGTACTATCTGATAATGCTACAGTTTTAGCATCATTATCAAGATAAGCATCTATAAATACATCTCCTGTAACAGTAAATTCAGTAGGTTTTAAACTTTGTTGTCTTATAGATACATATTTAACACCTGATTCTTCACCATAGTAATTATTTACATTTCCTATTGGATTATATATACGTATAGCATCTAAATAGAATGTTTGACCTTTACCTACAGTTATTTGAACTTTATATATTGCTGGATTTTCATCTCCTCTAAAGTTTACAACTGGAAGTTGATATGCTGTACCAGAATTATATTTAGTATCTATAGTTTTACGATATACAGCAGTTTTTGGATAAGTACCATCATCTTTTTGTTTCCAAACGGCTACTTGTATTTTACCTGTTGTTGCACTAGTTAATGAATATATGTCTACTCCTGTACCAGTAAATTCAAAAGTAGCTTTTGCAGTTGCATCTGATGGGGCTTGAATCATATGAATAGTTCCTGCACTATAACTTAATTTACTATCATCTTTGTTATAGTTTGAATCATATCCAGTTTCACCATCACCAAGTACTCCTTGTATGGAATCTCCTTGTATATTATCTTTATCTAATACTGTCCAATCACCATCATAAGTTATCGCCAATGATTTATTTCCATTTTCATCTACATTTTCAAAATTATCTTCATAGTAGATACTTGTACCTGGTATCATAGATACAGTTTTATTTAGTTTAACATTATCACTAAATTTTTCATTAAATATAAATTCATCTATACCATTCATAAATTTCTTTAATGTATAAGTTATTCCTATCAAAGGTAATAACATTATAAAGAAACTCCCCTTAAATGGATACATAGAAAAAAACTTAGCTAATATATTATTCTCATACCCACCATTTACTGCTAATAAGTATAAATATACTATAAAAAATAGTGATAGGCTGCTGAAAGTTATCATTAAAGTCCTTCTAGTTTCCTTATAAGCAACTCCATACTTAAGTACAAATATTACGCTTTTTACAAAATTCCCTCTTAATTCAACTTTACCTCTACTTCTTATAAATACAAATCTTATTTTTATAAACA
>OLPD01001405.1_pt1 | contig 12227 bp, 11 predicted proteins | sample 1672111 | NCBI WGS metagenome assembly OLPD01 (sample SAMEA3136646, study PRJEB25190) | human gut metagenome
TGAAATCCATTAACGGATCTTCTGGTGATATCGTTGATTATCAACTGAATTCTAAAAATGGGGTTTCTGTTATCGCTATAGGCGGAGACAAACTATCTCGAGGTCTGACGTTGGAAGGACTTTCTATAAGCTATTTCTTACGTGCTTCTAAAATGTATGATACATTAATGCAAATGGGACGTTGGTTTGGATATAGAAAAAATTATGAATTGATACCAAGGATATGGATAACTTTAAATACTAATGCACAATTTAGGTTTTTATCTACACTGGATATGGAGCTTAGAAGAGAAATTCAACAAATGGATGCGACAGGAAGTACTCCAAGAGATTATAAACCTAGGGTTAAAAATACTCCAAAGTATAGTTTTATTAGGATAACAGCAAAAAATAAGAGTCAAAACGCTATTGAAACAGAAATGGATTTTTCAGGGAGTTTTAATCAAACAGTTTTATTTGAAAATGATAAAGAAGTTTTGAAGCATAATATTTGTATTACAGAAGAATTTATTTCTTTATTAGGTAATCCTCTGCCTAGTCAAGAACATAATAAGAATTGTGCTGTATGGAAAAATATTAGTTTTAAGAATATTAAATCGATGTTTTTGGAAAAATTCATCTTTAGTAGCAGGGCAAAAGCATTTAATGATATAGAAAGCTTATGTAAATGGATAGAGGAAGCTACACAAAAAGAGATGTTAGATGATTGGAATATTATTGTAGCAGGTAAAAAGGGAAAAGGTCCTAAGTGGGATGTAAACGGTATTTCTATAACAAAGGTTCAACGTTCACAAAAAAAGAGATTAAGTGAGCATGAACAAGGATTAATAGATATAGGCGCTTTGAGGTCATCAAAAGATTTCCTTGCTGATATAGATATTAATAAGGTATCTGAAGACTTAAAACAAAGAATAGTAAAATTTAATTCTAAAGATGCAAAAGCTATAAGAAGTGAAGCTGGATTAGATTCAAAACCTCAATTAATAATATATAGAATTGATAAAAATTCAAAGGCAAAGAGTGAAGCAGAGAATAGGGAAGATTTAAATGCAGTAGAAGATATAATTGGGATATGCATTAATATACCAGGCAATAAAAAAGGACATGGTTATGCAACTGCTATACGATTAAAAACATCATTTATGGAAAGTTTAGATTTGGAGGAAGAATAAGATACAATATGAAAATAGAAATTGCTGAACCAGGGAGAATGACACAAAATGGGAGTTCATTATTAAAATTGATTCAAAATAATGATATGCCTATTTTGGATTTGCTTGTAAGAGAATCTGTTCAAAATAGTTTAGATGCGGCTAAAGCTGATTCTAAATATGTAAGTATAGATTTTATTATAGATAAATTTAATTCAAAGGAGTTAAATAATTGTTTGGAAGAAATAACAATTCCTTTGAATAAAAGATTTAAAGACTTAAAATATGAATATATAGCTATAAGAGATAAAAATACTACTGGATTAACAGGAGTTTTGGACTATAAAGATGTAAAAAATAATGAGTATGGAAATCTTCTTAAGTTAATTTATGAAATTAGTAAACCACAAGATAGTGAGGGTGCTGGTGGATCATGGGGGTTAGGAAAAACTATATATTTTAGAATTGGTATAGGATTAGTTTTTTATTATACTAGAATATTTGAAGATGGAAAATATAAGTCTAGACTGGCTGCAACTTTAGTAGAAGATGAAAATAATAAAAATTCTTTAATACCTAAGTATAAAGATTTTACTAAAAGAGGTATTGCATGGTGGGGGGAGGCTACTGGAGAAAACAAGACAAATCCTATTACTGATGAAGAAAAAATAAATAAAATATTAGATATTTTTAATTTGAAACCTTATGAAAAAAAAGAAACAGGAACAAGTATTATTATACCATATATAGATAAACAGAGATTATGTAAGAATAACTCACTTAGTATGAGAGAGAAGGATGTACCATTTTGGATTTATGATATAAAAGATTATATAAATATAGCATTACAAAGATGGTATTCCCCTAGATTGAATAACTTTAAATATAAATATGGACCATATTTATGTGCAAGAATAAATGGAGATAATGTAGAAGAATATGATTTGGAGCCAATTTTTGAAATTATTCAAGATTTATATAATATTGCAAGTGATAAACCTACATACAATAAAGTAAATAGAGATGCTGTATACTTAGAAGATATAAATCTAAGAAATTGTTTGGAAAAGCAAACTGCTGGGAAAATAGCTTTTACTAAAGTTTCATCTAAATTATTAGAAATGAATCCTCCAAATAATAAATATAATCCGTATATCTATGCAAATATAGATATAGATGATATAAATACAGAAAAGCCAATAATTTTATTTACTAGAAAGCCAGGGATGATTGTTTCTTATGAAACAGTTGGTAATTGGACAAGTGGAATTATCTCCAACAATAAAAATGAATATATTATAGGCATATTTGTACTTAATTCTAATAATCATCTAATAAATGATAAAATGAGCTTGGAAGAGTATATTAGGAGGTGTGAATTAGCAGATCATACGTCATGGACTGATGTAATTATAAATAATAAAAATTTAAAAATTGTTTCTAAGATACAATCTAATTTAACAAATAAGATTTCTAAAAAAATTAATGAAAGAGATAATAATATAGAAGGTAATATAAATTCTACTTTAGGATCATTATTAGGTTCTCTGTTATTGCCTCCTGAGGATTTTGGTAAAGCAGCTACACATAAATCTAAAAAAAGAATTAATAAGAAAAAAAATAATATAACGAAAAATCATAAATATATATTTAAAGTTTTTGATGAACAATGTAAATATTTAAATAACTATATTGAGATTCCATTTACGCTTAAGACTTTACAGTATATAAGGAATATAGAAATAAAAGTACAAATTCAATTAGATGGGAATAAAAGTATAAGTTTAATAGAATGGGAAAAGCAGTTAAATAAAACTATTCCATTCAATATTGAAAATGTGAAATATTTAATTGATAGAAGAACAAATGATGAAGCAGAATTAGATAGTACGTATCTGAAAAATGAAAATGGAATAAAATATGGTATAGTTTTTAATTGTGATAAAAATTGTTTATATGAAATGAGGGGAATTATGAAATTAAACATAATAGATAGAAATATAAACTCACTTATTAGTATAAATGAGATAGAAGGTGATGAATAATGGCATCAAAATTGTCTATGTTTCCTGTTTTATCTAATTTGATGCTAGAGAAAGTCTATCCTCAATTAGAAGAGTATAATTTTTTTTATTCTATTTGTGGAGAAGAGCGTTTATTATTAAATGAAAGAATAGGTAAATACGGAACTATTAGAGATAAAGAAGGAGTTTGGAATGCTATAAATAATAACCTTATTATAAAAATAAATTTCACATTGAAAAATTTAAATATATTATTTGGGAAAAATGGTATTGTATGTAATGACTCTGTTTTAGGAATTGCATTATTATGGACATGTCATAGAAGTAAGATGAGAGGGGCTATACCTATAGGAGAAATAATTAATGGAGTAAAAGAAAAGAAATTTCATCTGACTCATGAATTTAAAAAAGGAGTATTAAAAGGGAGTTTAAACCTAAAAATAGTATTTTATTTGAAGAAAGAAGGAATACCACAAAATGAAGAATACCATCTAGCGAATGAATCAGGGTGTATATTAGGTCAATTAGATGAATATGAAGTGGTAATTGAAGGAAAAGGATCATTATTCCCTATATATGAAATAAATGAAGTAAATGAACCATTATGGAAGTTGTCGTTAGAGTGGGAAGATCCAACATATTCAAATTTTTCTGACAGTGTAGCTATTTATATAAATAAAAAACATAAAGGATATAAGTATCTAGATAAGACTAAGAAAACCTTTAATGAAGAATTGCTTAAAGAAATTATGACAAGAAGTATGATAATTATGATTATGAAAGTAAAGGAGAGTGCATATTGGGAATCAACTATAAATGGACAAGAATTGGAAAGAGGAAGTGTTTCTCAATTAATTTATTACTTTATAACTACTTTAAAATGGGATATTAGTTCAATAGAGTCATTGTCAGATTCTATTTCGTTGTTTTTTGAAGAGAGGATAGATATAAATAATGAGGATACAAACATTAAGTAGAAATGAAGCTAAAATTGCTATGGAAGAATGGATAAAGAATTCTAAAATAGGAAGATTAGATTATGACTATAGCATATTAAGAGCAGATTTAAAGAATTTATATATTAAAGTAAAAAAAGTTTTTGAAAAAGGATATGATATAGATTTATATTTTGGTATGGAGATATACAAATTTTTTAATCAAAAAGAATATTTTAACTTACAACTTGCCTCAGATGATGGATTTTGGATGTATTTATCTATAAAAGTAATACCAGATGTTGTTGCAGAGCGATGGGGAAATGAAAATGAATCACATTATTGGAAAAGATCCACAAGAATATGGCTGAAATCTATTTGGTGGTATATATTTTTATCTTGGCAAGGAGATGAATATAAAACAATTAGTATCTTAAAAAATAATACAACTGATGAAATAATGAATTTAGTAGAGAGAACAGGAACACAAGGTTATTATTTAGATGTATGTAGATATATAATGTATTTTTATAATGAAGCAAAGAGTATCTATAAAGGTAAAGATATATCAAGAAATATATTTAGAAAAGTTATGATATTACATACTGCTAGAAATAATGTTATAGAACCTAGCTTATGTAGGGGTGGAGAATATAGTTATGTTTATAAGCTATATAAAGATACTGGAATAGAAATTTGACTATAGAAAGGGAGAAATAATGGAAAGTATATTAGATGATATAAGGGATTTATTTGCATCAACTTCTAGAGGTGCAAGAAAAATAAAAAGTTTACCTAAAGAATACCCTGCTTGGGTTATAAAAATGGATGATGGATATGGTGTATGTGTAGAATATGATAGAGATGATATTGTAAGCGAAAGGTTTGCAAATGTGTATATGAGAGTAAGAAGAATAAGTATATCAGAAAAGGAGTATAATTTACTTACATTGACTTGTGTGCATGATTATCTTAGAAATGAGTTCGCAACCTTATGTTATCAGTTTGTAAATCCAGGTACGGATGGTAAAATGAGAAATGAACTTATAACTACTCCAGAAAATTGGTGGGAAAGATGGAAGAGTTTAATGGGAAATCAAATTTCTGATATGAATTCATATAATATTATTGCTGAAATGGTGGTTTTAGAGAAATTAAAAATGGATGGAGTAGAACCTATTTGGCGTGGTATTATGGGAAATACCCATGATATAGAAAGTAACAATGCATGTTATGAAATTAAATCTACTTTAAGAAAATACAAATCTGAAATTACTATTAGTAGCCAATTTCAACTAGATTCAAGAAAAGATTTATATCTGTATTTTTTGAGAATGGAAGAATCTAATCTAGGATATTCAATAAATGATATGGTTGACAGATTATGCAGTATAGGATTTGATAAAAGTAGTATAGAAAGTCAATTAACAATATCAGGATTTGAAAATGGTAGAAGCATAAGAAATAAAAGATATAAAATTATAGAAAAACGTAAATATAAGATAAATGATAATTTTCCAAAGATAACTAATGAATCATTTAAAGATAATCAATTTCCAAAGTCTATTGTTAAAATTAATTATACTATAGATCTTGATGGTATTGAATACCAGGCTTGGTAAACTTAAATTTTGTAATACATTAAATGATAACTAGATTATTAAAGAAGTTGAACAATAAAAGTACATATTGTATAATGAGTTAGGAAATTATGTACATTAATTTAATGGTGAATAGAATTTTTGTATAAAAATTCAAGGATTAACTGCAGGATTAAGGTAGTAATTTTTGAATTTTTATTATTTATGAATAAATATATAAAGAGACTATAAAAAATTATGGCAATATAGGTAAATATATAAAATATTACAAAGGGGACACAAAATCATGAACTTAAGTGCAAGAAATAAATTAACAGGGAAAGTAATCGATGTAAACAAAGGGGCAGTAAATGGAGTAGTTAAAGTTGAATTACCAAATGGGATGGTAGTAACTTCAACAATAAGCTTAGCTGCTATAGAAGAATTAGAGTTAGAAGTAGGAAAAGAAGCAACTGCAGTAGTAAAAGCTACAGATGTTATGATTTCAACTAACCCACAACATATAAGTGCAAGAAATAAATTAACTGGTAAAGTTGTTTCAGTTAACGAAGGTGCAGTAAATGCAATAGTTAAATTACAAATAGCAGAAAATATGATAATAACTTCGACAATAACAATAGAAGCAGTAAAAGAATTAGAGTTAGAAGTAGGAAAAGAAGCTACAGCAATAGTAAAAGCAACTTCTGTTATGATTGAAGATGAAAAAGGACTAAGTGCTAGAAATAGATTAGCTGGAAAAGTTGTAGAAATAAGTGAAGGTGCGGTAAATGCGATAGTTAAGTTACAATTAGCTAGTGGAGAAGTCGTATCTTCAACAATAACAATGGAATCAGTAAAAGATCTAGGATTAGAAGTAGGAAAAGAAGCGACTGCTGTAATAAAAGCAACTTCTGTTATGATGGGATAATTCCTCTACAATTTGTGAAAAAGTTATATATAAAGTAAATAAAATAAATAGAAATTCCTCTCTAGCGGGTAAGCCACAAGGGAGGAATTTTTTTATTCATAAATAATATCTAAATGACTATAGATAGCATTTATTTGCTTATCAAGTTGTGAGCTGAATGTCTCCCTAGTTGCGCAGATTTTGTCAGCCAAACATATAATCCATGCCTCTTTTGATGCTGGGGGAACTGGGTTTAGCGGAAACATATGATGCAAGATGATGTCTTTTTCCTTTTTGTTGAGAATAAATTCTTCGCTCGCGTTTTTTAGGGCGATTTTTGGATGTCTAAATCCGTGAAGTTTTATTGGTTTGTTTTTGTCGTGCCAATCATATAAAAAATAGTCGTGGAGAAGGGCACCCCTTATGAGGGACTTCTTGTCTACCTTAATATTTAATTTGTTTGCAATTTGACAACTCATATAAGCGACGAATATGCAGTGTTCGTACACGCTTATATCCCCATGTTGTATAAATTCTTTAGTAAGCGGGAATCTAGATTTATTATTTAGTTCGTTTATAACTTCTGAAAAATCTCTAATAAATTCTGGAATTCTATTCATTTTGACCATTCCTTTTTTATTTAAAATAGTATTATATACATAAATATAGTCTACAATCTTATTATAGACAAAAATCTAACTATTTACAATTTAAGTAACATTAAATTAAGTTAATCTTAACTTAATTGTAAGACTTAAAATTCATGAATAAAACTATACATAAGTGTGCATAATAATAGTTATTATTTGGATTATTCGAAAAAATGAATAAATTAATCCGTTAGAAATCTAAAAAAAATAATATTATGCATATTACTGTGCTATAATATATTTATATACAAAATACATAATCTATAGAGAAAAGAAGGGATCAAAATGCAAAACGCAGTATTTAACATTAGTGAAAGAACTGAGAAAGGCAAAAAAGTAAGAATGGAAGGTAGCATACCTGCTATAATGTATGGTCAATCATTGGGAGAACCAATTCCTTGTCAAATAACAAAAAGAGAATTAATAGACTTACTAGGATCAAAAAACTCTGTTTTATCATTAAAATTAAATGATAAAATCGAAAATTGTGTATTAAAAGAAGTACAAAGAGACGCATTCGGAAATATAGTACATCTAGATTTCCAATACGTTAAAAAAGGTGACACTATTAAATTAAGAGTTCCAATAAGATTTTCAGGAACTGAATCATTAGACGCAAGAAAATTATTATTAGACGATGTAATAACAGAAGTTCAATTACAAGGTAACCCTAGTGAAATGCCTGAACATATAGAAGTAGATGTTGCAGGATTAGAACATGGTGCTCAAATTCTTGCTAAAGACTTAGTAATACCTGAAACATTAAAATCTGACTTAGAACCTGATACTGTAGTCGCTAGAATAGGTTCATTAAAAACTTCATCTATAGAAGTTGAAGATGACAATAATGACGAAGAGACAGCTGAGTAATATAAATCAAAATGATACTAACTGGTACATACCAAATAAATATATTTTTTAATAAATATTCTAACAAAGATATTACTGGAGTAAATTCCAGTAATATTTTTTTGTGCAAAATTTTGGTGAGCATTAAATAGATTTATATTTTGTGATGTGGGTATATAAAAAGAGTATGGTAAAATAATACCAAAATAATAGGCAAAATATGTATATTTACGAATTGAAATATAATAAAATTGATATAGTTATAATGTTTCAATTTTTAAAATATGGAGGAGAATTATGGACGAATCAAGATTTATTAAGATGATAAATATAAATCCTACTCTTATAGAAAATATAAAAAATCCAACAGATGAAATGAAGTTACTTGCAGTTAGAAAAAACGGGCTAGTAATTAAATATATAGAAAATCCGACAAAGGAAATGCAAGAAATCGCAATAAGCAAAAATGCAAAGGCGATAGAATATATAGAAAATCCAAGTGAGGACATAATGCTAAAAGCTGTTAAGAGCGGGTGGAGCAGTTTAGCATATATAAAAGAGCCGACAGAAAATGTAATAAAAGCTGCAATTGAACAAGCGGGATGGGCAATACAATACATAGATGAACCAAGTGAACAGTTGCAATTATCGGCGATTAGAAAAAATTACGATGCAATAAAATATATAAAAAATCCATCAGAAAAAGTTCAGTTAGAAGCGATAAAAGAGAATTATGATGCGATTAGATATATAAAAAATCCAAGTTATAAAATAGAATTAGAAGCAATAAAAGAAAACGAATCAGCTATAAACTTTATACAAGATTTAGATGAAGAAAAGATGGTATCATTTTTAAAACAAAATATCTTAGTTATAAAATATTTATACAAAAAACTAAGTATAGAAAAGATAGAAGAGGCTTTAAAAGAAGTGATGTCAAAAGAAGATGTAGAAGAAAAATATATAAGGGATTTTTTAAATTGCAGCGTTATAGATAGAAATAGTGATGCAATAAAATTAGATAAAGTAATATTTATATATAAATACGGAAGCAAAATGGCTAAGAAAATAGCTATAGACGAAAAATTAAAAATGATGTAATTATAAAATAGTTTAGGAGAAATAATATGAATTTTTTAGATACATTTAGAAGTATTGAGCTAATACTAGAAACGGGAGAAGTACCTCTAGTAGTTGGTGAGAGTGGAATCGGAAAGACAGCTTTAGCAAACAAAGTAGCAAAAGATAATGGATGGAAGGTCGTTGTAATAGACGGAAACTTATTAAAAGAAGGAGAAATCGGAGGACTTCCAACTGTTGAGTCTTATATAGTTAAAAGTGAAGAAGGATGTAAAATAGAAAAGAAAACAACTATTTATGCAGTCCATACAAAACTTAGAGAAATAGACAAAGAAATCGAAAATGGAAACGAAGTACTTTTATTTATAGATGAGTTAAACCGTTGTGAACACGCAGTCCAACAAGAACTTATGAACCTTATATTAAATAGAGAGATAAACGGATATAAGTTAGACAAAAATGTAAAAATACTAGCTGCAATGAATCCATCAAACGAATACGGAGCAGAGCTTGACTACCAAGTTGTAGATATGGACCCAGCACAAGAAAACAGATTTGTTTGGCTTAATATGGAGTCAGATGCGAGCGAATGGATAAACTGGGCTATGAACAACAATATCGAGCCAAAAGTAGTTGAGTTTATATCTACATTCCCAGAATATCTACACAAGGTAAACGAAGGAGATATAAATGCAACACCTAGAAGTTTTGAGAGAATTTCTAAAACTTACTCAGTTTATAAACAAAAGAAAGACTCAATCCCTAAAGAGGTATTTTTAAACGTAATTAAAGGTAATGTGGGAAGAGTTATAGCACAAGAGTTTATGAGTTTTATAAATTCTGATGCAAAACCAATAATAAGTTATAATGATGTGTTTAATGGAGAAGAACTTGACGAAAGAGTTGTAGAACAAGTTAAAAATGAAAACCATACAAGACTATACATCAGTGCTATGAATATATTAAAATCACTAGAATCAGACATACAAAACAATAAATTAAATTCAGGTGGGTTTGATTATATACAAAGATTAGTAGAATTTTTAAGATTATATCCAGTTGATTTAATGGTTGGAATTATGAAAGATATAAAAAATAATTATGGCGAATTATACAAAATAGCTAGTGAAAATGAAGAATTTATAGATTTATATTTTCAATCGTACAGCTTAATAAGGGGATAAGGTATGGAAACTTATTTTAATAAAAAGAAAGAAGAACTCTACGCTCAAGCTGTTGAATTTGTTGAAAGAGCAAGTTACGATGAATCGATTGATTGGGATAAAGACATTGAGATAGAAGTGTCTGATGAATTTAGGAGGGAGTTTTTCTCTCTTGTAGATAAAGTGAATTTCAACTTAATGGAAGACAAAGATAACTTCTATGGGTATTTTTTATTCCAGATGAACAGAGATTTGAAGTTTGATATGAGTAGCCCGAGTGGAGTGAATTTTAAAGGAGCTAAATACGTAATATATTTTAATCCACTTATATTTTTAAAATTAAATATGAGTCAGATGGAGACGACGATTAAACACGAAATTTTACATGTTATTTCTCTACACTTAGTAAGGGCAAAGGAGCTAAAAGAAAACGGACGATATAGCACTTTGGCGATAAACTTGGCGATGGATGTAGTTGTAAACCAGTATTTAGATGCACTCCCACCATATTCAACAACTTTAGAATGGGTAAATTTAAATTATAATCTCAAGCTTGAAGCATTTCAGACTTTTGAATATTATTTACAAAAAATCCAGATAGAATTAGATTTACAAGAAGAAAACGAAGACGGAGAAGAACACGACACAAATACTGATGATGAGTTAGAAAATGATGAATCACAAAATATGGAGTTTAAAAATGAATATGATCCAGCAAAAACTCACGATATATGGGATGATTCAGATGATATAGATGAAAAGACAATGTCTGAGTTTACTCAAAAGTTTGTCAGCCTTTCGCAAAAAGGAAAGACTCCAGAATACCTAGATTCAATAATATCTAAGTTAAAAAGCAAAAACGGAGAACTACCATGGAACCTATATCTTAAAAAGATAATGGGTACAATAGAAGCGAACAAAAAAAAGACAATAACAAGAAGAAGTAGAAGACAACCAAATAGGCTCGATTTGAGAGGAGAGCTTAGAAATCACAAAGCCGAAATTGCAGTCGCAATCGACATAAGCGGAAGTATAAGTGACGAAGAGTTCAAACAAGCTATAAAAGAAGTTTTAGAAATCGTCAAAAATCACAACCACGAAATAAATATAATAGAGTGTGACAACGAAATAAAAAAAGTATATAAAGTAAAAAAATTAAAAGATGTTCAAGATAGAGTTACAGCAGGTGGAGGAACTAAGTTTGGCCCAGTGTTTGAGTATTTAAATAACAGCACAAAAAAATACAACATGCTTATCTACTTTACAGATGGAAAAGGTGAAGACTGCTTAAAAGTGCATCCAAGGGGATATAAGGTGCTTTGGGTTATTTCAGGAAAAGGAGATAAACTATCTCTTAAAGAACCATATGGTGCAGTTAAAAAACTTAGCAAAGTAAAAGAAAACAACAAAGGCAACAATATAGACTTAAAAGATGTTATGTACGATGGTTATTCAATGAATAATCAGCAGCCAATTTTATAAAAATCTAACTCTATATATAAATCAAAATTTAAAAAGACACAAAAAGCCTTCTATATTATATAGAAGGCTTTTAACTTATCTAACATTATAGTGGATATTGCTTTTTATACAAGTAGCAAGCATTTCAATCTTATTTCTATTCAAATCATTAAAAACAAAAACTATGTGATAATTTCACATAGTTTTTTATTTTGCACAAATACTAATTATAACTAAAAATTTGAGATATGGAGATAAAATGAACAATTCAGAACTTATAATAACACTTACATTAATAAAAGGATTGGGTCGAAAAACTATAAATAAAATAATAAGACAAGGTGAATTAAATCATTTAAATAGCAGTGAAATTATAGACTATTTAAATAATAAAAACTTAAAAATAAAACGAATTATAACTAAAGAA
>OLPD01001411.1_pt1 | contig 12143 bp, 10 predicted proteins | sample 1672111 | NCBI WGS metagenome assembly OLPD01 (sample SAMEA3136646, study PRJEB25190) | human gut metagenome
TAATTTTTCTCTATTTTATTTAATAGTATTTTTTAATTTTATAAGTTAATTTATTCTATATCAATCTTCCAATTTTTATTATAGTATCTCTCGTCTTCTTCTGTAATTTCTCTATATACTTTGCATGGATTTCCAAATGCAATTACATTTGGAGGTATATCCTTAGTTACTACACTTCCTGCTCCAATTATAGAATTATCTCCAATAGTTACACCTGGCATAACAACAGAATTTGCACCAATCCAAACTCTATTTCCAATTTTAACAGGTAAATTATATTGTACTCCTTTTTCTCTTAAATTCGGTGATACTGGATGTGTCGCTGAACATAAAATAACATTTGGAGCTATCATTACATTATCTCCTATTATAATTTCTCCATCATCTACAAGCATTAAATTATAATTAGAGTAAAAATGTTCCCCTATACTTACGTTTTTGCCTCCCCAACTTGCATAAAATGGAGTTTCTAAATAGCACTTGTCACCTATATTTGCAAACATCTTCTTTAAAAGTTTCTGTTTTTCATCTTGTTGGCTTGGTTTAAGGTGGTTGTAATCATATACCATATCTAAATATTTCATTTGCTCTTGCATTAAGCTCTCATCTTCACAACAATAAAGTTTCCCACTTTGCATTCTAGACTTTATTTCTTCCAAATTCATATATCTTTATATACTCCCTTCATTACTTTTATCTATTATTATATTTTTATAATAATCCCTAGATACTTTCCAAAATTTTTGAGGAAATGCTAAATAAGCTAAAATATATTTTAAATCAGAATCAGTTAAGTTATTAATCTTTAGATAAGTATTAATTATATCTACAGTTAAAGCGGGATTCCAATTTGTAGTTGATCTTTTTAATAGTCTTCGTAAAAAATAAGCTAAATCATGAGCACAATAGTCTTTTTTGCATTTATCAAAATCTATTATCCAAACATCTTTATTATCTATTAATATATTTTTATTTACGTAGTCACCATGACATAAAGATATATTTAAATTAGAATTATCTATAGAAGAAGCTATTTCAAGTGAAAGTTTTGCTAGAGATAAGTTACTATCTAAATTGTTTATATATAGTTTTGAAAATTTATCTTTATATGTTGAAGCTAAATTTGCAGTTTCGAGAATATCGTTAAAATGTTTATTTATAGATAAATAGTAGTCTTCTAATCCAATTCTATTTGTACTTCCTTTAATAGGGGTAAAGTTTTTAGAACATTTATGTAATTTAGCTAGAGTTTTAATTGAAAGCCTTATATCCATAATGGAATCAAAATTACATTTAGTACCTTCAACCCAAGGGGTTAATATAAATAACATATCTTTGTAATATATAAATCTATTATTATCTATAGAAGGTAATAGTTTAGGAACCATTACATTGTTTCTATATAGCCATTCCATTGCAGAGTAGACGAAAAGTAGATTTTCTTCATCATAATAAACCTTTTTTAGGCAATAATTTTTATTATTAGAAGTTACTTTAAAAACAGCTCTTTGTTTTTCTGTATCTTTAAACTTTACCATAGTAATATTAGCATCTTTCAAAAAAAACTTAGGTAATATATATTTTTTTATATTATCAATATCTATAAGCTTATTATCGTTACTCATTGTAAAACTCCTTGTATAAATTTCTTATTATAATAATATTATGAAAAACATATAAATATACATATGATAGAAATGAATTAGTATATAATACTTTATTATTAAATATGTGAAATAGAGTTTTTTTAAGAAATATATAGAATAAGTTATTTGGAGGTGAGGTAAGTGGATATAAGGGAGAGAGTAGAAAAAAACGAGAACTTGACATTAATTCCTGAGGCTATTCATAGTAATAAAAGTAGTGGAAGAGTATTATATGAGGAACCTGATAGTATCAGAACATGTTTTATGGTAGATAGAGATAGAATAATTCATTGTAAATCTTTCAGAAGACTTAAACATAAAACTCAAGTATACATACGCACTTTTGGAGATCATTATAGAACTAGGCTTACTCATACTCTAGAAGTAGCGCAAATAGCAAGAACTATTGGGATAGGTATAGGCTTAAATGAGATGTTAATAGAGGCAATTGCATTAGGGCATGATTTAGGACATGTAGCATTTGCCCATAATGGAGAAGAAGTACTTGATAAATTTTTAGATAGTGGGTTTAGGCATAATGAGCAAAGTGTAAGAATAGTTGAAAAGCTGGAGAGAAATGGAAGAGGGTTAAATTTAACAAAGGAAGTTATTGATGGAATATTAAATCATAGTGGATTAGGAAATAAAGAAAATAATTCAAAAACATTAGAAGGTAGAGTAGTTAAATATAGTGATAAAATAGCATATTTAAATCATGATATTGATGACTCAATTAGAGCAGGACTTTTAATGGAAGAAGATTTACCTAAAGAAGTAATTAGTGTTCTAGGAAATAGTCATTCTCAAAGAATTCAAGTTTTAGTTACCGATATGATAAATGAAACACAAAAGAATTTAAAAGATGGAATATATTATATAAAACAAAGTGATGAAGTTAAAGAAGCTATGATAGAGCTAAGAAGATATATGTTCTCTAATATATATTTAGGGGATGTATTAAAAGAGGAAAGAGAAAAAGCAAAATTTATTTTAACTCATGTAATAAAATATTATTATAGAAATAGTGAAGAGTTACCGGAGTTATATCAAAGAATAGCTGATGAAGAAGGCCTAAAAAGAGGCGTTGCAGATTATATTGCTGGAATGACAGATGATTATTGTCTTTCAACCTTTAATAAAATATATGTGCCAAAGTTTGTAATTTATTAGTAAAAAAGTTGTATAATACAAAAAAAATGGGAACAATAAATTTTGTAGAATAAAGAGGATTTTTACAATACAAATAGAATAAATAATATTAGGGTAGAATTAAAATAGAAATCCAATAAGAGTGACATAATAAAATAAATTTAATTTAAAAAGTAAGAAGGAATTTATAACAATATGTCGAATTATATAGAATGGATAAATATTAGTATAGTAAGGAGGGATCTCCTTGCAGATTTCTGAAGAAATTTTAGAAAAGATAAAATCACAAAATGATATTGTTGATGTAATTTCAGAAAGGGTTAGGCTAAGGAAGTCAGGAAGAAACTTCACAGGACTATGCCCTTTTCATAATGAAAAGACACCATCTTTTTCAGTATCACAAGAGAAACAAATTTACAAGTGTTTTGGATGTGGAGAAGCTGGAAATGTTATTTCTTTTGTTATGAAAGAAAAAAACTTACCTTTTATTGAAGCTGTAAAATATTTGGCAAATAGAGCCAATATTCCTTTGGAAATGAATAATGGAGAAAAAAGTAAATCAGCAAAGAAAAAGGAGCTGCTATATAGAGTAAATGTTGAAGCAGCAAAATTTTTCTTTTCAAATCTTATGAATAATCAAAATGCAAAAGAGTATTTTTTAAATAGAGGCATTAAGGAAGAAACAATTAAAAAGTTTGGTTTAGGCTTTGCTAATGATAGTTGGAATAGTCTGATGTTTTATTTAAGAAAAAAAGGTATTAATGATACTTTATTAGAAGAAGCTGGACTTATTTCCGTAAATAAAGAAAAGGGGAGTAAGTATGATAGATTTAGAAATAGAGTAATATTTCCAGTATTTGATTATCAAGGAAGAGTAATTGGATTTGGTGGAAGAGTATTAGATGATTCAAAACCTAAATATTTAAATTCACCAGAAACTTTAGTATTTCAAAAGGGAACAAATTTATATGGCTTAAATTTTGCGTTAAAGCATAATATGAGTGAAAGGTATTTTGTAATTGTTGAAGGATATATGGATTTAATATCTTTACATCAATATGGTATTACTAATGTAGTAGCATCATTAGGAACTGCACTTACTATCAACCAAGCTAGGCTGCTAAAACGATATGCGGATAAAGTTATAATTTCATATGATGCAGATATGGCAGGCCAAATGGCTACATTAAGAGGACTAGAAATATTAAGAACTGCTGGGTTCGATGTTAGAGTGTTGAATATTCCACAAGGAAAGGATCCAGATGAGTATGTACGCAGTAATGGAAAAGAAGCATTTTTAAAATTAATTAATTCTGCAGAGCCTTTAATTGATTATAGAATGAAAAAGGCTGAAGAAGGAATTGATTTTAAAAACAGTCAATCTTTAATATTATATGCCAAAAGAATAATGGAAATTATTTCAGATTTGGATCCTGTGGAAAAAGATGTTTATATAAAAAAAGCATCAGAAAATACTGGTATAAAAGAGCAAACTCTATATGATATTCTTAAAAGTAGGATGAAAGATAATAGAGAAAATAATTTTAGGAATAATAAGGAAGAAGATAGGTCAAAATTATATGTAGAACCAGGATTTTTAAAAGCAGAAAGAACACTTTTAAAAATGATGCTTGAAAATAATGAGTATTTACAGTATATAGAGGAAAGAATATCAGAAAACGACTTTATTTTGCTAGAACATAAAGAAATTTTCACTGTTATTATATTGGGAAAAGGGGAAAATATAAATAACATAGAATCATTTATAGAATCAAGACTAAGCAATGCAAAAAGTATTGGAGAATTAGTTAAGATTAAAGAAGAGAATATATTCTTTGCTGATAATATAAAAGTTCAAATTAATGATTTAATTAATGAAATTATTTCATATAAATTAAAGCAAAGGATAGATCAACTAAGAAAAGAACAAAAAGAGCTTGAAAACCAAGGTAAAATTGAAGAATCTATAAAATTAGCCATAGAGTTAGCAAGTATTACTAAAAGGTTGAAAGAAAGCAAGAGAGTATTATAGTTGGTCATATAACGAAAGGAGGTAGTCAGCTAGTGGAAGAAAAAACAAAAGTAAATAAGAATAAGCCTAAGGATAGTCAAGATAGAAATAATAAAATGAATATTGTTAAGAACCTACTTGATAAAGGTAAAAAAAATGGGGTATTAACATATCAAGAAATATTAGATGAGGTAGAAAATATAGATCTAAGTCCTGAGCAAATTGAAAAAATCTATGAAGTTTTAGAATCAATGGGAATAGAAGTTCAAGGTGTGTCTAATGATATTGATATCGTTGAAGAGGAAATAGATTTATCAGTACCAGAGGGGATTGCAATTGATGATCCTGTTAGAATGTATTTAAAGGAAATAGGAAAGGTACCTCTATTATCTTCAGAAGAAGAAATGGAGCTTGCAAAACAAATTGAGGAAGGTAGTCAGTATGCTAAGAAGAAGCTTGCTGAAGCAAACCTTAGACTTGTTGTAAGTATAGCTAAGAGATATGTTGGTAGAGGGATGTTATTCTTAGACTTAATTCAAGAAGGAAATCTTGGCTTAATAAAAGCTGTAGAAAAGTTTGATTTTAGAAAAGGATTTAAATTTTCAACTTATGCTACATGGTGGATAAGACAAGCGATTACAAGAGCCATAGCTGATCAGGCTAGAACTATTAGAATACCGGTTCATATGGTAGAGACAATAAACAAATTAATAAGAGTACAAAGACAATTATTACAAGAGTTAGGAAGAGATCCATTCCCAGAAGAAATTTCTAAAGTAATGGATTTACCGGTGGAAAAGGTTAGAGAAATTCAAAAAATAGCACAAGAGCCTGTTTCTTTAGAAACACCTATAGGAGAGGAAGAAGATTCTCACTTAGGAGATTTTATTCCAGATGATGATGCACCTGCACCAGCAGAAGCAGCAGCATTTACAATGCTAAAAGAACAATTAATAAATGTATTAGACACTCTAACTCCAAGAGAAGAAAAAGTACTAAGATTAAGATTTGGTTTAGATGATGGAAGAGCTAGAACTCTTGAAGAAGTTGGTAAAGAATTTAATGTAACAAGAGAAAGAATTAGACAAATTGAAGCTAAAGCATTAAGAAAGCTTAGACACCCATCTAGAAGTAAGAAACTAAAAGATTACTTAGATTAATGAATTAGCACCAACATTGGTGCTAATTTTTATATTAGATAGTATTTATTAATTAAATAAATTTTATAAAATAACATAAGTTAATAAAGTAAGTATAAATAGAAAAATAATAATTGTTATTAAAATTATAGCGAAGGATTAAATAATTATAATATTAGAGGTAGTTAAAATGGATGTTAGTAAAAGAATTGAATTTATAATTGAAAATTTAGAAAAAGTTAATACAATTGCAGATATAGGTACTGATCATGGATATGTTCCTTTAATAGCATTAGAAAGAGAACTTTGTGAAAAAGCAATTGCTTGCGATATTAACAAGGATCCATTAGATAAGGCAAGACTTAATGCTATTTTAGAAGGAATTGGAGATGAACTTGAATTTAGATTAGGTGGAGGGTTTGAACCACTTAATGTAAGTGAAGCAAATGAAGTTGTTATAGCTGGTATGGGAGGAAATTTAATAAGAGATATATTAGAAGCTGATATAGAAAAAGTAAAATCAGTTGATTATTTAATTTTAGTGCCAGCTCAAAATCCAGAGGTATTAAGGGAGTATTTATATACAAATAATTATGAGATTATAAAAGAAGATTTATGTTTTGATGAAGGAATATATTATGAATTATTTAAAGTAAGAAGTGCTGAAGGAAATGCAACTGAATTAGATAATATATACTATGAAATAAGTCCTATATTATTAAGAAATAAAAATCCATTAATGAAAGACTATTTACAATTTAAATTAGATGAATACAATAGAATTTTAGGATTTATAACAGAAGCTACTGTAAGTGCAAATAAGAGAAGAGAAGAGATAAAAGAAAAGATAAGTATAATTACTTCTATGTTAAATTATTTGTAAGGTGATTTTATGAGAATAATAAATGATATAATTAAAGAAATGGAAGTTTTAGCTCCAAGTTATTTAAAGGAAGACTTTGATAATGTAGGGTTAATGGTAGGTGACAGAAATAAAGAAGTTAATAAGGTATTATTAGCATTAGATTGCACATTAAAGGTTATAGAGGAAGCTAAGAGAGAAGAGGTTGATTTAATAATAACTCATCATCCTTTAATTTTTAGAAAACCAAATAATATAACTACTGATACATTACAGGGGAAAAAGATTATAGAGCTTATAAAAAATGATATTTCATTATATTCAAGTCATACTAATTTAGATTCTGCTCTAAACGGTTTAAACCATACTATAGTTTCTATATTGGGATTTGAAGAGTCTACTATATTAGAAAAAAACAAAACTGTAAGTAGTGCAGGGCTTGGTAGAATAGTAAAATTAGATAAAGAAGTTAAATTAGAAAACTTAATAGAAGAAGTTAAAAGAAAATTAAATATAAGTAATTTAAGAGTTGTTAAAGGAAATGATACAGTTTCTAAAATTGCTATAATAAATGGTAGTGGCCAAGATTTTATAGCTAAGGCGATGAAATTAGGCGTAGATACAGTGATTACTGGAGATACTACATATCATTTTGCTTCTGATTATAAAGAAATGGGTATAAATATACTTGATGTTGGTCATTTTGCATCAGAGCAAATTGTATTTTTTTATGTTATGAAGCAAATAGAGAGTAAATTTGATGATATAGTATTTATAGAATCAAAAATCGAAGAAGATCCATTTACATTTGAATAAAAAATAATTGAAGGTAAAACACTAGATATTAATTTAGTGTTTTATTTTTAAATAAAAAAGAAAAACATTAGGCTTAAACCTAATGTTTTTCATGTTGCGAGATGATCCGTAAGCGGAGTTCTGTATTAAGCAATCATCTATCTAGGCTTACTGTTGCCAGCAAGCTCAAGCGACACACCACATGGCGGGACGGGCAATCCCATAATGCCATTACTCGGTCTTGCTCCAGGTGGGGTTTACATAGCCATGATGTCACCACCATGCTGGTGAGCTCTTACCTCGCCTTTCCACCCTTACCAGTCACAAAAGTGAACTCAGTTAAATAATATAACTTCTGGCGGTATATCTCTGTTGCACTATCCTTCAAGTCGCCTTGACTGGCCGTTAACCAGCACCCTGCCCTATGGAGCTCCGACTTTCCTCTCCTAGCTTAAAAGCTAGCAGCGATTGCATGTATCACTCGCAGAATTTATGATAACATATATTTTAAAATATTACAAATAGTTTTTTTAAACAAAGGATAAAATGATAAACAACATTATAATTATTATCCAGCTATAGATGCCTATTCCAGAAAATAATAAAGTTATTCCTATAAGTATTAATATGCATATTCGGGCTCTAGGGTTAGGACATGATGGTTGTTTAGGTTTTGCTGATGGGGTTTTAATTGCACATATTATATCATTAACGGTTTCCCTAAAGACTTTGCCCCAATCTGTTTTTTTTGACATTATTTCAACTCCAGAAATTATTCTTATTATAATATATGCATTTATAATAAGATAAAGTAATAAATTTTCAAGTATATATTTTAGTAAAAATAAAGTCTCGCTAATAATTAAATAAGTATATAATGAAATATGAACATAGGATAAGGAGAGAATAAGTGAGACATAGTAGATCATTTAAAAAAAGGAATATTAGTTTAGAAAATAATAATGATAAGAAAAGAGATTTTAAGTTTAATGAAGATTATTTAATAGAGTTATCCTTATTAAGTAGTGCACTAATTTCAACATATTTATTTATAATATCAGATATAATATTTTATGATTCTACTATTAATTCAATTGAATATATAGTTGGCAAAAACAACGCTAACAGAGAAGTTGCAGAATTAGAAGCAAGTGAAGCAGGTTATTTAGAATTAATATCAAAGTTAATTTTAGTAAATGTTGATATTAATAGATATAATTATTTATATAAAAAATTTATAAATGAAAAAAAGAAATATTCATTAAACTCAGAATTAGATATAACAATAGGAGATGGATTTCAAGTATTAGCATACTTTTTTATTACTATAGGATTTATAGGAACTTATAAAGTAAATACTATTAAAAATATCTCTATAGATGCTAACAAAGAATTATCATTAATGCTTTCACAGTTAGATGCTGTAAATATAAGGTTTTATGCAGATTATCTTGCATATATAAGTATTTTAGAGAGTATAGAATTAGTCTGCAGTAAGCACCAAAAGAATAAAAATATAAAATTAAATCCTGATATTTCTGCAATTCAATCTGCCATTTGCTATTTTTTATCTAGAGTTATACTTGCTAATGTAGCTTTTACTAGGTATGATGAATTATATAAGAAATATGGAGAAACACAGTATAAGGGTTTATTGCAACCTAATGCATCTATAAATGTTGGAAATATTTTTGGTGTAATAGGTTGTATTTATATATTATTAGGATTTATAGAACGGTACGAGAGAAATATCAATGGACCTATATTTGGTATATAGAGTTAAAATAGGGTAACTCAAAAATCAATATTAGATATTGGTGTTTTGAGTTATCATCTTTTTTTAGTTGTTAATAAATTAATTAAATCTCTAATTTCCAGTTTATCTAAAAAATATTAGCAAAGAGGTAGAAAAATGAAGAAATTAAGTCATGGATGTACGTTAGATTGTGCTGATTGTTGTAAGTTTAATGTTTATGTAGAAGATAATAAAGTTATTAAAATTGAAGGTGATAAGGAGCACCCTTATACAAAAGGGTTTATATGTAAAAAGGGATTAGCTCATTTAGAGAGATTAAATCATAAAGATAGAATATATAAACCTCTTTTAAAAGAACAGGGACAATGGAAAGAAATATCTTTTAATAAAGCTATAGATATTATGGCTGAAAAATTAAATTTATATAAAAAGGAATTTGGCAGTAAATCTATTCTTTATTATGAACAGTATGGAAATGGATCTCTTTTAAAAAGTATTGGGGAGAAATTTTTAAACTTTTATGGTGGGGCTAGTTTAGCTAAAGGAGGACCATGTTGGAGTGCTGGAATAGCAGCTCAAAAATTAGATTTTGGTGAATCTAAAAGCCATTCATTAGAAGATATGTTACATAGTAAAAATATTTTTGTATGGGGTAAAAATCCAGCTAATACTACAATACATACTATGCAAATGATTAGAAAAGCAAAGTCAAATGGAAGTAAGGTTATAGTTATAGATCCAATTGAAACAGCAACTGCTAAATTAGCAGATATATATGTAAGGATTAATGCAAATGGAGATTTATCATTAGCTCTTGCTATGGCAAAGGTAATAATAGAAGAAAATATTTATGATAAAGAGTATATTGATAAGTTTGTTAATGGATTTGATGATTATAAGAGGTATATAGTATCACTAGAAATGCAGGAATTAAGTGATGCTAGTGGCGTTTCTATAGAGGATATTATAAATTTAGCAAGATTATATAGTAAAAAATATTCTACTATATTATTAGGTTTTGGAATACAAAAGTATAAAAATGGTGGAAATACTATTAGAGCAATAGATGCATTAGGAGCTATTACAGGCCAAATAGGATTTAGTGGTGGTGGAATAAATTATGCAAATAAGGTATATCCTAAGATATTGAACTTAGATCCTTATAATAGTGAAAGTTTTGCGGATAATAGATATTTTTATACTAATGAAATAAGTGATTTTATAGATAGGTGTAATAATGGAAAAACATATTATAAAGATAATATTTTTATAAATGATAAAAATATTAATAATAGTATGGAACTTGATATACCAATAAAAATGGCAATAATAACAAAAAGTAATATTTTAAATCAACTTGCAAATTTAAATAAATTAAAAGAAAGCTTATCTAAGGTTGAGTTTAAAGTGTGTTTTGATATGTTTATGACTGATACAGCTAAGGAGTGTGATTTGTTTATTCCTACAACAAATACATTAGAAAGTGAAGATTTATTATTTAGTTCAATGATGAATCCTTATTTAATATACAATGAGAAATTAATAGAACCTAGGGAAAAATTAATGGATGAATATTATTTCTTCATGGAATTAGCAAAGGAAATGAACTTAAATGATTATCCCTATGTAGAAAAGACAGATTATTTAGAAAAAGTAATAGAGCCATTAAAACATATTAATAGTAATATAAATTTAGAGTTTATAAAAAGTAACTATCTTACTTTACATAAAAATATTGCTTGGGAAGATAAAAAGTTTATGACTAAAAGTAGGAAATTTGAAATTATAAGATTATATGATCTTAATAATAAAGTTAAATGTAGTGAAAATAAAGCAAAGATAAGATTATTAACTAATCATGGAAGAGATAGTTTATCAAGTCAACATTTTATAGATGAAGAGGGAATGTCTATTGCATATATTAATGAAAATATGTCAAAAAGTTTAGATATAGATAATGATGAAATAGTATATTTAAAGTCAGAGAATGGACAAATAAAAGTAAGGATAAAAATAGATAGTTCAATTAGTGATAAAGTTGTAATGATGTTTGTTGGTTGGTGGGAAAAACATGGTAATCCTAATGTTTTAACTAATAGTGGTATTTCAGATATTGGTGGACAAATTACTTATAATGAAACTTTTGTGGATATAATTAAAATATAGTGATTAATTTATGAGTCAGCATTTTATGCTGACTTTTTCTTTTAAGTAAAGTTGCAAATTTATAATTTTGATAATTGAAATTACTAATATGGTTCAATATGATTATGAGCTTCTCTATGAAATCAATATAAAGCAACAATATAATAAACAAAAGATAAAAATATCTATAAAATAATAGACAAAAATAGAAAGTATCTATATAATAATTTTAAGAGCAAGAAAAGGAGTAAGAGAAAATGAGCAATGAAAATAAAAATGAGTTATGGGATTCAAAGATAGAAGATATAAAAAAGGGCTATATAGAAAGAGATGAGTATTATAAATGTTTAATTTGTAATGAAGTTTATACAAAGGGGAGGATTTATGAAGTTAATTCATATTTATATGAAGCTAAAAAAGCTATGGAACTGCATATAAAAGAATATCATAAGTCTATGTTAGATTATTTGTTAAATATGAATACAGCATATACAGGTATTACTGAAGTGCAGAGAGAGTTAATTGTTTTAATTGTACAAGGATTAAGTGATAAAGAAATAGCTAATAAACTTGGTGTAGCTGCATCTACAGTTAGAAATCATAGATATAAGCTAAGAGAAAAGGAAAAGCAAGCAAAATT
>OLPD01001414.1_pt1 | contig 12085 bp, 10 predicted proteins | sample 1672111 | NCBI WGS metagenome assembly OLPD01 (sample SAMEA3136646, study PRJEB25190) | human gut metagenome
GGTACGGTGTGGCAGCTAAGCGTGGAACGCCGTGGCAATCGGCCCGCAATAATCACTCACTGCCGAAGGGCGCCCACCAGACCAAGAACAATGGGGAGCCCCGTACACGAGATCAAAAGGTCGCTCGAAGCCAAAAGCCGAGCATATCTCCAAAAGCTTCAGAGCGCCCCAATCGTTACAGCAAAACGCTGGAACCTTCCAGGAAGCACGCACAGATCGGTCTCGATACACGTCGCAATCGTTCCGAAACTCCATGACGGAACCTCCTCGTTCGCAAAGCCAGCAGTCTCTTCGGTAAAACGCTCATCCTCATTTGTCCCGACCATAGTGGTGGCCAAGCGAAACAACATCGCTTGGCCACCATCCCAAGAATCTATTTACCCGCAAGGGCAGATTTGGCAGCAAGATAACCGCTGCACCAGCTCAAACCATTTGCTCCCATAAGACTGGTGTTGGTCCACTGGGAACCATAGCTATTTTCGCCCGCGATACCGCCAGCGGTAAGAAAGTTTGCATAGAGGCCTGGGATCTGATTTCCGTCGGCATCGAGAACATGCATGTTCTCGTCGACACGCAATCCGCATAGCGTTTTCCCGATCATGGCTCCGATCTTCGCACAATAATAAGGCGGCTTTTTCAAAGGAACAAGCCACTCGGAATTGTAAGGAACGGCAAGGTCGGTATCCTCCCCCGTTTCGCAAACCTCATTCCATCGCTTAACCGCCGCTACGAACCTGTCGGGATCCAGTCCGACCTTCTCAGCAAGTTCTTCGAGCGTATCAGCTTTCTTAATAGCCCCGCGATCGATCGCATCAAGAACCTCCTGCCTCCAGTCGTCCGACACAAGGTTGTTCTCTATAAGCGTTCCATCCTTTTCGATAGGAACCCTAGACTTATCGGTCGCCTTTTTGTTGCAAATGATCTTGAGAGTCTCTTCATAGTTATCATCAAGAACGGCATAGGCTCCATGTCCCACAAGGGACATCCACGCCGAAGCATTCGTCACTTCACCGTTGCTGAAACCTTGATTGATATATTCTTCCTGGAAGTCATAGCCTCCGAAGTATGGCGCGCGGTTGCACTGCTTATCCAACATGAGCCAGGGGTTGGTCAACAATTGGCGAGGCCCATTCCAGAAATAATGCCAGTAGGAACCGTCTCCATCTCCGTAGTACTCATCCAATCCCCCTTCCCAGCAGCTAAACGAATTCAATCCCGCATAATCGGCCCCCGCACCCAACCCCATGCGGAATGTATCTCCCGTATGGAACGGCATGGGACCGCCCTGCAGCGCTTGCTCATAGCAAGACGGAATATAGCGTTTCAAAAGATCCCTGTTCATGCCAAAGCCGCCCCCGCACAGCACAACGCCTTTCGCACCTTTGGCGTAGATCTCGTTTCCATCGGCGTCCTTTGCCATGATGCCCACAACGACGCCATCCTCAACGACCAAAGTTTCGCATTTGGTATTGAGCATAATTTCTGCACCAGCGGCCAGAGCGGCCGCTTCCATAGCGTTAACGGTACCGTTCATGCCCAAGACGGCATTTTGCCTACCCTCGGCAACCTCTTTATCGAAATACACGCGAGGAACCCCAACTAACGGAACGTCTTTATGCTCCATCATCCAATCAATGCACTCAGCTCCTGCTACAAGGACATTCGCATACATAGGAACGTTGAGGGAGTACTGATAATAAGGCCCGAGCTCGTTTACGGATGCAACGGGATCAAATTCCGGCCCAGGCCAAGCGGCTCCCAATTCGTTTTGAAGCTTCGATCCTCCGGCAAAAATCACATAGCCCAACGCATGACGCGTGGCACCGCCGACTGTTCCCTCCTTTTCGACTGCGATCACGCTCGAGCCGCTTTCGGCCGCCAAAGTGGTTGCGGCAAGGCCACCACCGCCCGTTCCCACCACAACCAGATCCACTTCGCGATCCCATGAAGCCGGCGGATCCAGCGGCAGGATAGGATCGGCTTCACTCCGCGCTTCGCCGTTCGAGTCGACGGCTTCCGTAGCCACAGGACCGCACCCTGCCACCCCAAACAAAGCTGCGGCACCGCCTGTTATGGCTGCACCTTTCAAAAAACTACGACGATCTAGCTCCATGATCCCCTCGCTTTCCGGAAGCGAAAGGCGCAAAACGCACCTGACACCTTCCTTGACGTAAGCAGGCCTTCCTCCTGCATATCGAGAATACCTGGTTGAAGCTCAATGGTAAAAACGAGGTTTTCAGGTTGCTTTTCGCAAGAAACACGTCCGATGCAATCGCATTTTACGATACCCGCCATTGCAGGTTGTAGTACCTATTCCACCTGGATAGCTATCTAGCTCCAAGACGACAAAATGCCTGCTAATCCTTGAACGCCTCATTTGACAGAGAAGAAATCTTGGCCTCTTCGTAAAAGGCGAGCACGTGGCTTTTAAAACACTCGACCATATCGCTGTTGTCTTCGCTCCGAAAGACCAGATATCCCGTAGAGTAGATAGGAGGATTGAATCGGCCCATAACTTTCCCGTTCGCCTCATTCATCGCTTCAATGATCTGCGACCCGCGATTGAGGATGATCAAATCGTCCCTGTTGATCTTCGAAAGGAAAAAATCATCTACAGAGCGGCAATAACGAGGTTTTACATTTGCCTTTGCCCCATAAAGAGAGAACAGTTCTTCGTACATCGTTTGCAAATGAACGCTGTGGGTCCCCATACCGACCGGAACTGGAAGCTGGTAGCCTTCCAAATCGCACGGAGTCAGCGAATCACAATCGCGAAGCGGCGAATCCTTATCCATCCATATGATGAACTCTTCATCCAGCAATGGAACCAGCTGAAAATCCTCTTCCAAGCTAGGATCTGCAACCGCATTGCAATAATACCCGCAGTCGAGAACACCCTTCCTCAGCTCGTCAAGCGTATCTCCTCCATGCGTATCCTGCACGTCAACTATCGCCTGCGGATACTTCCCCTTAAACCCTATAACCGCATCCAACAATGCTATAACGAAACCTTCTCTGCGCTGCGGAGCCCATACCGTGATCACGGCATCTTCCCGACCCCTTTGCACCACGCCCCTCTCCTTGAAACCGTCGTAGAGGCACACGATCTCGGAGGCCACTTCCAAGAACTCACGACCCGCAAGCGTCAAGCGAGGACTGCCATCCCTTTCCACCAAAGAACATCCTAGGTCCCTTTCAAGCTTTATGATATGGCTGCTCAAAGTCGACTGCGCCATATTGAGCTCGCGAGAAGCCTTCGTAACGTTAAGCCCCTTCGATAGGAAAACGAACTCTTTTAGAATTTCAATGTCCATGACACTCCCCTTTGTCGCGGAACGATATGAAGCACAGTGTAGCATCCTTAAAATAACCGTTCGATGGTTGCCCCCCTCACCAACAGCCTCAAATGCTGAATAGATTCGACCGACGGTCGGCAATGAGGCTTCGCGCTCGGTCCCATTCTTTGAGCATCGCGAAAACGCCCGGATGGCAAGTTCAGCGACTTCCTCCCGAGAAGCTTTTCCTTTGGGCTTCTCAACCTCCACCAACGTCAGAAGAAGACGTATCCTCTTCCGACAACAACAGCAACTGGCAGTATCATGAAACGCAAGGCATGACGCGCGCTTGAGATGTGCGCTCGATCCGAACGCACGGCAGCCAGAACCATGCCGTAACACAACCGCACCCAAGAACAGGAGCTTTCCCATGCAAGCCGTTCCCCAGCTTTCCAACATCCGCCAGGTTTCCGACGGATGGATCAAGAAGTACGTGCTGGCCTACACTATGCCCGACGGCTCGACGTACGAGTACGAAAGCGCGTCGCGCAAGAGCCTCGAAGCCTACCGCGCCGAGCTGGAAGGCAATGCCGCAGGTCGGGCGTGCGCGGCCGACGCCGTGTGCATCGTGCCACAAACCGCGACGGGAGAGCTGCTGCTCATCCGCGAGTTTCGCTATCCGCTGAACAGCTGGTGCATCGCGTTCCCGGCCGGCCTCATGGAGCCGGGCGAGGACCTCGCAACCTGCGTCGACCGCGAACTCCGCGAGGAAACGGGCTACGCCCTGCGCGCCGATGCCGACGCGCCCGCGCTCGACCCGCTGCCGCAAGCGGGCTACTCGTCCACCGGTCTCACCGACGAAACCGTGCACGTCGTGTTCGCCCAGGTGGAGAAGGTGGCCGACGCGCAGCCTGAGCCGGCGGAGTTCATCGAGCCGTTCTTGCTGCCCATCGCCGACGTCCCCCGTTTCCTCGCGGAGAACGAACCCCCCATCGGCACCTGCCCCCAACTCGTGCTGGAAGCCTTCGCCCGCCGACGCTAGTCGGTCGTGATGCTCTGGGCTTCCTCGTCCAGCCCGAGAAGCAGCTCGGCTTGCGAGTGGACGTCCAGCTTGCCGTACAGGTTGCGCATGTGCGTCTTCACCGTGGACTGGCTCACCACCAGCTTCTCGGCGATGTAGGGCGCACGGTAGTTCTGCGCCAGCAGCACGAGTATCTCGCGCTCGCGCGGCGTCAGGTCGAAGGGGGCGGCGACGGCGGCGCAACGCTCTTCGAGCCCCGCGCGAACCGCTTCGGCCGCGGCGGCCTCGCCCGCTTCCCGCCGCGTCGCCTGCCGCTGCATGATCAAAAACGACAAAGCCCCTCCCGCCGCGAACGTCGCCAGCACGACCACCACCGTCAAGCTCGCGTACAGCGACGCGGACAGGGACGCATGAAGCCCGACGAACAAGGCCCTGATGGCTATCATGAAGGCGAACGAGCACAGCAAAGGCGTGGACGAGTTCCCCTTACGCGCGCCCTTCGGGAACAGAAACGGCGTCATCATGACGTAGAACAACGTCACCTTGTACGTGGAATCCACGATGAGCATGTGCAAGAACCACAGATCCCCCGAGGCCTGCGACGTGTAGAACGACACGAACGTCACGGGAAGCACGAACAGCTCGTACACCAGGATGAAGCTGCGGTTCCAAACGCGCTTCACGACGAGCAGGGCGATAAGCCCCGCAGCGACGATGCCGCACCCGATGGCCACCTGGATGAACGCCGCCATGACGGCATCGCCCTGCAACCCCATCCACGACGACTGCGACGTGACCATCGGGCCCCGGCACAGAAGCGGCAGCGCGACCAGGCTGACCGCGACGACGCGGTCTTTCAAAGTCGAGCAGGCGAAGCGGGGAAGCGGCTGATCGAGCTCGTCGTTCGCCCGACGTTTGCCCACCAGCGGCCGGTACAGCACGAACAGCCCGCCGGCCGCCACCGGCAACGCTCCCAGCAGCACGCGCGCCACCTCGCCCGAGAACAGCGCGAGAACCATGGTCAGCAGCCCGGACAGCAAGCAGGCGGCCGCGAATGCGCAGGCGGTGCGACGCGCGCCCAACGGCACGAGCCGCTCGCCCCAGAGGACCAGCAGCAGCCCCGTCGCCACCCGGTACAACACGAGCGCGGCCAGCGCCAAGCCGTCGTCGGCCAAGGGGGAATACAGAAGAAGCCAGGTAGCCGCCGCCGACAAGAGGGCGACCGTAACCCGCACCGCGCGAAGGTCGCTCACGCGCAGCGCGCCGCGCACCCGGTACAGAACGACGATGGCCAGCATCGCCGCAGCCTCGACGGCGTACGGAAGCGGCGCGAACATGGAAAAGCTCACGAACCGGGCGACGGGCATGCGCTGGACTTCCAGCACCATGAGCGCGCATGCCAACCCGACGACCGCCCAGCCGATTCCGGGCGTTCGCGCGAAAAGAGAACGAATCGAACCCATAAGACCCCTTCCTCCCTGCCTACGTTTATATCAGAAAACCAGGATGAGATGCCTCCCCGCCTGCAACTTCATACCGTTTGTAGGAGGAAAAACCCGCCCTCGCTTGGTAGCTTCGAACAAGCTTGGATGCAGGCCGAGGGCCGCCCATCCCTCCCATGCGGCGCAAAGCCCGCATCCAAGCGCGCACGAGCATCAAGGAAAGGAGAGGGAGCAATGGAACTGAATCGTCGAGACTTTCTGAAGGGGGCGCTCGCAACCGGCATCGTCGCCACGGGCGCAGGGCTTGCAGGCTGCGCGCCTGCCGCTTCCGACGCCAAAGTCGAAGAGGCGGCATCGAGCTTTCCCGAAGGGCTCCAGGCGAGCGACTTCGAGGAATCGCCCGTCATCGTCGAGCCCATCACCGACATCGCCGAAGAGAAGACGTTCGACGTCGTGGTGGTAGGCGCGGGAACGGGCGGCGTGCCCGCCGCGCTGAGCGCCCTCGAGGAGGGCGCGACCGTCGCCGTGCTGCAGAAGGAGTCGAAGCCCATCGCCCAGGGCGGCACCTGCTCGGGCGTGCTGCTCGACCAAAGCGACGAGCAGGGCGTGATGAACTACCTGCAAGGTTACCTCGAGGACTGCCGCTGGCGCGCCGACCGCAAGCTGGCAGAGACGTACTGCAAGTACTCGGGCGAGGCCATCCGCTGGACGCAGGTGCGCACGGCCGAAGCGGGCTTCCCGCCTTACACGGTGCGTCCCACGGCCGTGACCGAATACGAGGACGGCAGCAAATGCGCGCGCCGCAGCATCATGTTCGGCCCGAAGCCGTACAACAACGGCACGATGGTGGAGCATTTGGCCGAGCTGGCCGCCAGCAAGGGCGTGGAGTTCTTCTACTCGACGCCGGGCGTGCAGCTGGTCACCGACGAATCAGGAACCGTGACCGGCGTGATCGGCAAAAGCGGCAGCTCCTACATCAAGTTCAACGCCACGAAGGGCGTCATCCTGTCCACCGGCGACTACCAGAACAACCAGAGCCTCGTGGAGCGTTATTGCCCCGACGTGAAGGAGTTCGACCGCAAGCAGAGCAACAAGACCGGCGACGGCATCCTCATGTCCATGGCCGTGGGCGCCGGGTTCGTGCCCGTGGGCCACTCCCACATGATGCACGACTTCGACTCCGGCCCCATGTTCGACGAGCCGTTCCTGTTCGTGAACGAGGACGGCGAACGCTTCATGAACGAGGACTGCGTGTTCGAGGAAGTGAACTGCGTGCTGCGCAACCAGCCGAAACCGGGTTGGTATTCCCAGATCTTCGACGACGATTACGTCGAGCAGGTCACGGAGTGGGGCGGCAAGCCCACCGACAAGGAAAAGATCCAGGTGTACATGCCCGACGTGAAGATGGACCGCTCGGCCGAAAGCGGCGCGAACGTCATCGAAAGCCTCATCGGCACGTATTGCTGCGACACCTTGGACGAGCTTGCGGCGAAGCTGGAGATCCCCGCCGATGCGCTCAAGAAGTCCGTCGCGCGCTATAACGAGATGGTCGACGCCGGGTTCGATGCGGACTTCGGCAAGCAGGCGAAGTACCTCAAGAAGATCGAGAAGGCGCCGTTCTGGGGCATCCATAAGCACGTGCGCGTGTCCGCGCTGTGCGCCGGCGTCACCGTGAACGAGAACTACCAGGCGCTTCGCACGGACGGCGAAGTCATCCCGAACCTCTGGGTGACCGGGTTCAGCGCCGGCCAGCTGTGCGGCAGCCCCGACTGGTCGATGTACCAGGGCGGCATGTCGGCCGGGCACTGCATCATGACCGGGCGCATCTGCGGCATCCAGGCAGCCACCGGCGGCAAGCTGGAATCCAAGAGCCCCGTCACGGAAGCCGACGTGGAGGCGTTGGCGTAAACGAAAGTCCGACAGCTGTGGCGGCCCGACGGCCGCCGCAGCCTCGGTTAGCGGTTGGTCACTTGGACCTGCAGGCCCTCCAGCACGTCGAGGGCCTTCTCGTTGAGGGAGTCGTCGAACGAAGCGGTGCAGGCGGCGTCCACGATGACGGGCACCTCGGGGCAGGCCGCTTTCGCCAGCACGGCGTTCGAGATCACGCAGATGTTGGACACGAGGCCCACCAGCTCGATGCTCTTGAACGGCGGCTGCGCTGCGCGCAACCATTCGAACAAGTCTGCCGAACCGAACGAAGGCTTCTCGAACACCTCGTCCGTCGGACGGATGAGCTCGGCGATGCGCCCGTACAGCGCGTGTCCGGGCGCGCCCTCGATGCAGTGCTCCACCGGCAGGTTGCGCCCTTCCTGGGTTTCCAAATAGTCGCAACGATGTGTGTCGAACGTGAACGCGATCACGTCGGCCGCGCTGCGGTACTCTTCGATTTTCGCGGCTATGGGCTCCTCCAGAAGCTCGGCACCGGGAAAGCCCAGCGATCCGTCCACGAAATCGTTCTGATAGTCCACTACGATCAACAGGCGCTTCATGCGCTTCTCCCCTCGTTTTCAGCTTGCCACCTTTTCAGTTTTCCCAGCATCAGCGCATAAGCGCTCTGCACGCGCTCATACGCGGCAGCCACTGGCTGGCACGCTGCGGCGACCGACAACATGATGGCATCGTAGTCGCGCGTCATGGTCTCGACCACGATGCAATCGATCTTGCCGGTCTCGACGTGCCAGGCCAGCAGCTCGAGCACCTTCTCCTTAGGATACGCCTTCTTGTAGCTACGCGTGCCCACGAGCGCGCTCACGATGTCGGCCACGGCTATGATGCGGTCGGGCATGGACAATTCAGCCGCATGAAGACCGCGCGGATATCCCGATCCGTCGAGTTTCTCGTGATGGCGGGCAGCCGCCTGCAACAGCACGGGCTCTATGCAACCCTCGAGAATATCCTCGGTCAGCTCCACGTGCGTCCGCATGACCTTCATTTCCTCGTCATCGAGCTTCCCCGGCTTCTCCAAAATGGACAGCGGAATGCCGATTTTGCCCACATCGTGCACAAGCGCGCTCGTGTACACGCGAGCAGCCGCGCGCTGGTCGCCGATCAGGCGCAACGCCAACTCATAGGCAACCCATGCCGTGGTCACCGTATGGGTGACGGTGTGGCGGCTGCGAAAGTCGATGACATGCACGAGCATGTCGAGGAACGAAGACGCCGAGCCGGTACCGTCCGGATCATCCACGATATGCGAGCGGTCAGGCTGTTTCACACCGCTCCTCAGACGAGCGAGCACGTCGAAACGCCGCTGCGCCTCGAAAAACAGGGCGACCGCCTCGGGCGAGAACGCGCCAGGTCGCGATGCAGCCAGCAGACGCTCTACCTCGACGACATCCGCTTGAGGACGCTCCAGCAGCAACACGTCCACCCGGTCGGCCACATGCACGGCCCCGGCCAGGAATTTTACGTACGGATCTTGGTCGGTGAACCGATCGTAAGGCAGGTGGTGGTACAGGATCACGTCCGCATAGGCGCCGAGCGGCGTAAGCTCTTTGAAGAACAGATATCCGTAAAACGAGTGCTCCCACACGCTTTCCGTTTCAAACGCCACCATACGGTCGATTTCCTCCGTGCGATAGGCGCCTACATCGTGCAGCAACGCCACGAGGTACGCTGCGCGGCGCTGCGTTGGATCGGTCACGCCCTTCGCTTCCAGCATGGCATCGAGCACCGCGGCCACCCGCAACCCGTGGTCGACAAGTCGAGGATCCACGCAGTTGAGAGCGCGCTGCACCATAATGGATACCGCGATGATGGACAAGCCGTCATCGAACCCCTCTGGATGCGAAAATCGGGACCGACGAGAAACCGTCGGTCCCCCTGCATAGGTTTTGCCGGACTCGCTCAATCGAGTTTCGCCATCTGGGCACGAGCCTTGTCCATCTGCTCCTGGACGTCGATGCCCACGATGTCCAGCCCCTCGGCCGCCACGAAGCGGACTTCGGGAATGCCGAACATCTTGGCGATGCCAACGATGTACTCGTAACCGAAGTTTGCACCCTCTACGAAGCCGCCGCACGTGGTGATGTACGTGATGCGCTTCGCTTTGCAGATGCCCTCGCAGCGCGCGTCCTCGGTGTAATGGAACGTCAACTCGCACACGCTGACATGTTCAAGGTACGTTTTAAACGCAGCCGGAAACGAAAGATCCCAGTACGGCACACCGATGACGATGTCGTCGGCTTCCGCGAACTGGCGCGATAGGCTGAAAATGGGATCGTCCCACTCCCCTGCCCTCTGCTTCTCCGTACGGTACGCCACACGATCGGCGTCGAACGGCTTGAGATCGAGCGCCGCAACGTCAACCTCCACGACGTCGTCGAAGCGCTCCAGGTATTCGCGGCACAGCGCGAGCGTGCGCGATGCCTCGCCGCGCATGCACGCGTTCACAAACAGCGTGGTCACTTGGTTCTCCTTCTTATGCGAATCGGAGCGCATGCGTAAACCCGGCCCAGCTCAGCGGATCGGTATCGCGCACGCGCGCGCCAAACGTGGGGGCGTGAACGTAGTGCGTGCCCCCGGCATTGCAGGCGATGCCAGCATGTCCGTTGTACCCGTCGCCGTAGCTGATCCACAGCACATCGCCGGGTTGCGCTTCGGAGACCGGCAAACGCGCGGCGGCGGCATAGTACATCGACTCGGTCTGATGGGGCACCGAAATACCCACTTGAGCGTATGCCCACGTCACCAATCCGGAGCAGTCGAATTCGTTCGGACCGGCGGCACCCCACACGTAGGGGCAGCCGATGCGCGACAGCGCGTAGTCCACCACCGAGCCCTGGGACGGGATGGACGCGCTCGGCGTGCTGTAGGCGTGACCTCGGCTGCCGCAGCGGCAGCTTCGGCAGCACGTGCCGCTTCCTGTTCCTGGACCAGCAGCGCCTGAGCCTCGGCGTCAAGCTGTTGCAGCGTGGCTTCCAGCGTTTGGATGGTCTGCTCTGCCTCAGCTTTGATGCGCGCCGCCTCTTCGGCTTTTTCGGCAGCGATACGCTCTTGCTTTTCGAGTTCGATCTTCGCCGCCTCCACCTCGGCGCGCAGGTCTTTCGTCTGCTGCACCATCGCGGCATCGTTGTCGTTGATATCGTTCAGCAAATCCCAGCTTGTGGCGAATTCCTCGAACGTCGTGGCTCCCAAGATGACGTCGAGCGCCGTGGTCTGGCCGCTGCGATACATACTGCGCGCCCGCTTGCTCAGCTTGTCCTGCAACTCGGCGATCTGGGCGTTCGCTTCGTCGATGCGCGCCTGGGCGTCGGCAACGGCTTGGACGGCCGCTTCGTGCTCGTCGAGGGCTTTGTAATAGTTCTCACCGGCGATGGTCAGCTGCTCCTGCATCTCGTTGATGCGAGCGCGAACGGAATCGGCCTCGGCGAACTTGTCTGCGGACGTGGGCTCGGCAAAAGCGAGCGTCGGCCGCAACAGCGTGGCCGCACCCAGGGCAGCCGCGCCAAATATAAACGTGCGGCGATCGAGGCCGCGCGTGAAATCAGTCATGCAAAACCTCCTCGAATCCGCCGCGTATGCCTCATGCTTGACTCTCATGCTCGTATTTTGACGATTCGGCACCGCAGCGAACAACGAATTCGCAACAACTATAGCACGACCGGGTAACGGTCACGCGATCTCCACGCGCTGAACGTAGTCGCAGATGAATACACGATTTTGGCGTCATCTAAAAGAACAGGGGAGGTGCCTAAACCGATGCGCTGTCCTGCCGCTTGGCCGAGACATCCAGCGCAAGCGGCTCCATGTCGAGGTGCAGCGTCTGCTCCACCACCTTCATGAGAGCCTCGTCGCTGATGTCGGGGTCGATCTTCACGAGGCCTACCAGCCCGAAGATCACCACGCAGAACATCTCGTATACGAATTCGATCTCGACCTGATGGTACTCGGCGTATTCGACCAGCACCCGACCGCTCAGGCAATCCACCGTCTCGCGCACCGCGCGCACGTCGAAGGCGTCGCGCACGCCCAGCTCCTCCAACACGCGAATCATGGGCCGAAGCCCGTTCGCGTCGTACAGTGCACGGCGAAACGCCGCGATGCACGACCGCAGCGACCCTGCCGTGTCGCCGAACACGCGCGACTCGTTCCACACGAGCACGCTTTCCACGAGGTCCTCCACATAATCGTCGATGACCGCATCGATGACGGCTTGCTTGTTCTCGAAGTAGTAGTACACCAGCTCGCGCGTGACGTTCGCCTCGGCGGCGATGTCCTTCACCGTGGTCTTCCCCACCCCGCGCCGTTCGAACAACGTGCGCGCCGCCAGCATGATCTCGCCCGCCGGGCCGCCGAGCCTCCTGCTTTCGACCGCAGAACGCTCGCGCCCCGGCGGGCGGATTCCC
>OLPD01001415.1_pt1 | contig 12080 bp, 5 predicted proteins | sample 1672111 | NCBI WGS metagenome assembly OLPD01 (sample SAMEA3136646, study PRJEB25190) | human gut metagenome
TCCTTCTGGTGGACGCCGCCGAGGGGCCCATGCCCCAGACCCGCTTCGTCCTCTCCCGGGCCCTGGACCTGGGCCACCGGGTCATCGTGGTCATCAACAAGATCGACCGCCCCGACCAGCGCATCCACGAGGTCATGGACGAGGTCCTGGAGCTCCTCCTGGACCTGGACGCCACCGACGAGCAGCTGGACTCCCCCATGCTCTTCTGTTCCGCCCGGCAGGGGATCTGCTCCGACGACCCCGACGTGCTGGGCACCGATCTGAAACCCCTCTTCGAGACCATCCTCAGCTACATCCCCGCCCCGGAGGCCGACGACAGCCAGCCCTTCCAGATGCTGGTGTCCTCCATCGACTACAACGAGTTCGTGGGCCGCATCGCCATCGGCCGCATCGAGCGGGGCACCATCCAGCAGAACCAGGAGATCACCGTCTGCAACTACCACGACCCGGAGCAAAGCCGCAAGGCCAAGGCGGTGAGCCTGTACCAGTTCGAGGGCCTGGCCCGGGTCCCCGTCACCGAGGCCTCCGCCGGGAACATCATCGCCATGTCCGGCATCGGGGACATCACCATCGGGGACACCATCTGCGCCGCCGGCCACGCCGAGGCCCTGCCCTTCGTGAAGATCTCCGCCCCCACCATGGAGATGACCTTCTCCGTCAACGACTCCCCCTTCGCCGGGCGGGAGGGGAAGTACGTCACCTCCCGCAACCTCCGGGACCGCCTGATGCGGGAGACCCTCAAGGACGTCTCCCTCCGGGTCAGCGACACCGACACCACCGAGGCCTTCCACGTGGCCGGCCGGGGAGAGATGCACCTGTCCATCCTCATCGAGACCATGCGCCGGGAGGGGTATGAGTTCCAGGTCTCCCCCCCGCGGGTCCTGTACCAGGAGATCGACGGGGTGAAGTGCGAACCCATGGAGCGCCTGGTGGCCGACGTCCCCGCCGACGCGGTGGGGGCGGTCATCGAGAAGCTGGGCTCCCGGAAGGGGGACCTTTTGGAGATGACCCCCGTGGGCACCCGGATGAAGCTGGAGTTCCTGGTCCCCGCCCGGGGCCTCTTCGGCTACCGCAACGAGTTCCTCACCGACACCCGGGGGGAGGGGATCATGGCCTCGGTCTTTGACTCCTACGCCCCCTTCAAGGGGGAGCTCAGCCGCCGGAACACCGGCAGCCTCATCGCCTTCGAGAACGGGGAGTCGGTGACCTACGGCCTGTGGGCCGCCCAGGAGCGGGGCGCCCTGTTCATCGGCCCCGGCATCCCCGTCTACGGCGGCATGGTGGTGGGGGAGACCCCCAAGAGCGAGGACATCACCGTCAACGTCTGCCGGAAAAAGCAGCTGACCAACATGCGGGCCTCCGGCTCTGACGAGGCCCTCCGCCTGGTGCCCCCCCGGAACCTGAGCCTGGAGCAGTGCCTGGAGTTCCTGGCCGACGACGAGCTGCTGGAAGTCACCCCCAAGACCCTCCGCCTGCGGAAGCGGATTTTGAACCACGAGATCCGCATGAAGGCGCTGAAGGGGAATAAGAAGTATCAGAATTTGTGAGAAGAATAGATAATAGATGAAAGATCCCGCCCTGCTGGAAGGGCGGGATCTTCTGTTGTATGCGTTCTGGCATCAATGAATACGGTTGAGACTTCACTTCATGTATGACATTGTTCTCACTGAATTTGTTCCGCTTGCAAGGAATAGTTGCTTGCACTCAACTTCATACGATAGATTTTAACGGGTGTTTCTTTATAGTGTGTACAGATGGCCTTCTCAAAATCTTTGCTAGCTTTGACTCCTAAATATACGGCGCGAATGAACGCATTTACTGCCATAACTGGTATACGCTCACTATATTCAGGATGGGTTAGGTCTATTTTTGACATTACAAGACGCCATTCTTTTTCGTAACTCCATTCTGCTGATTTGTATAAAGCTGCTTCATAAATTGCGTTTCCAGCATTGGGGGATATATGGTCCGCAAAATCACCAGGAATATAATGCCGCTCGCTTACATAGCGAACAGGTTTCAAGTGTTGCTTATATTCAAGTTGACTAAAATCATATTCAATGCAGAAGCCTTGGTGATTGTGGGCGTAATGGCTCCACATTAAAATCGAACGATTGGTTTCTGAAAAACAAGCTACTCTCAAAGAATCTCGGGCCTGTTTTAATGTTATATAAAGATCGTTTAACATCCTTTGAGCAAACCCGCTATTTCTGATTCGAAAATAGTGCCAAAGAATGGATTTTAATGTTTTTTCTACATTGTCTGTATTGAGTAATTCGTCCCTCTCGTTTTTTGTAATTGGGCACCGTTGAGCAAGCGTGTCCGCCAATATTTTCCTTGCTGTCCTGCTATTTAAGAAATCATCTGACAATACAAAATCGCAATCATATGGGTCGTTAAAAGTCTCTGGTGAGGCCGGAAATATTAAGCCGTCATATAGGACTTGCTGCCATTGAGGAATTTTCTCACCGTTTGGCAATCCATTTCTGGAAACCGGCGATTCATTGAAATAACGATACTTGTACAGCTTTGGAATATCCATTATGCCTCCTCCATCAACCCCTGATACCTCCGCATCAGCTCCGCCACGCAGCTGCTCTCGGTGGTGGTCTTGATGTCGAAGCCATAGGCCCGCATCACGGCTTTGTCGTTCTGTTGGTGGGCCTTGACCAGTTCCGGCGGCATGGTGGCGGGGTCATAGAGGTCGGCCAGGCTGGCATCCGGGTACAGGTCCCGGGCGTCCAGAATGGCCTGGGAGGTCTGTTCGATCTTGGCCTTCTGCTCGTCGGTGGGCGTGGGCCAGGGGAAGTTGTTGTAAACGGCAGGAGAATAGCTATAATCGCTTTTCAGACGACCAGCAATTACCCGCATCCAAGCCATATGAACATTAGATGTCATAATACCAAACATATAAAGGTCAGCATTCGGCACCAAATACAATTTATTGCTGGCAATGATGTCTGGGGTGAGAAAACCAATGGGGATGTATTTCCTATTCTGAGATGATACTTCGGGCACTGCTAAATACTTGGTGCTTGGCTGCCTAATTTGTGAAAAAAGCATTGGAGTTTCTGCCTGTGCTTGCACAGCAGCAGTTTTTGTTGATTTTCGTATCTCCGCAACTGCTTTCAATCGGTTCATAATCCCAGGAATATTTCTATATTTGCTAGGTGACACTTCTTGGAGCCATAGGCAATATCTTGCCTTATGATTGATAAGTTCATATGAGCCAATAAATAACTTTATAAACTCGTTTGCTTGAGGATATTTTGATACCAATTCCTCTTTTTCCTCCGATGACAATATCAAATGTCCTCCGTCCCACGGTTTATTTCCTTGAACCATGGAAGGAAATCCATGTAATGCTTTGCCTCTTGAATTTATGAAAACATCTGGCGCAGGCAAGAGATAGCCATTAATATAATCCACTATACGGCATCGATTCCCCTCATATAATAAGCGAGTAGTTTGTGAACTTCCACAGGTAAAGCCAATGATAACACAGTGAACGGCAGCTTTATCCTTTGCCTCGCTGGTCCAAACAAAGGTCCGGTATGCAAATTCTATTGTCAGATGTTTCTCTGTAAATAACGGCTTCCACAAGATTCCGACGGACTCTCCTTGTGAAATCGAATTGGTGGATACAAAAGCAGCGTGAATCTGCGTGCCCTGCATATAATCCGCAGCTTTTACATACCATCCGCAAACATAGTCCAATTTCCCACACTTTGGTATGTCCTTACACACACTTTCAAGATCAACAGCTTGCTCTTTTGTCCGCCACTGATGCCCTACAAACGGCGGATTGCCCATGATGTAATCCAGCTCGCGCTTGGGCACCACCCTCTCCCAGTCCATCCGCAGGGCGTTGCCCTCCACGATGTTGGCGTAGGACCGCAGGGGAAGGAAGTCCAGGGTATGGCGCACCAGCTTTTCCGTCTCCTGCATCATCTGGCTCTCGGCGATCCACAGGGCGGTCTTGGCCACGGTGACGGCGAAGTCGTTGATCTCGATGCCGTAGAACTGGCCAATGGAGACCCGGATGGGGTCGGTCACCTGGCCCAGGATGACCTGGCCGTACAGCAGGGCGTCAATGACTTCGTTCTCCAGGCGCCGCAGGGAGAGGTAGGTCTCCGTCAGGAAGTTCCCTGAGCCGCAGGCTGGGTCCAGGAAGGTGAGCCCCGCCAGCTTGGCCTGAAACTGCCGCAGTTGCTTATCCCGGGTTTTGTCCACGGGGATGGCCTTGATGGCGTCCAGCTCAGCCCGGAGATCGTCCAGGAACAGCGGGCCAATGACCTTGTGAATGTTCTCGATGGAGGTGTAGTGCATGCCTCCTTTCCGCCGGGTCTCCGGGTTCAGAGTGCTCTCAAAGACGGCTCCGAAGATGGTGGGGCTGATCACTGACCAGTCAAAGTCCTCGCTGGCTCGGTGGAGGATTAGGTCCACAATGTTCTCGTCCAGCCGGGGGATCACTACGTCCTCGTCGGCGAACAGCCCGCCGTTGACGTAGGGAAAGGCGGCCAGATCCTCGTCGATGTAGGGGTCCCGGTTTTCTGGCTGGGTGTCCAGGACGCGGAAGAGGTCGATGAGGGCCCGTCGGGCGTCATGGATGTGGTTTTGTAGGTACTGTTGGAACATTCCGTGGCTGCCAAAAACCCCGGCGTCCTCTGCGTATAGGCAGAACACCAGCCGGACACAAAGGGCGTTGAGACTTTTCAGAGTCTCCGGGCTCTCCGGGTCTTTGTACTGCTTGAGCAGGGCGTCGTACAGCGTCCCCACGATCGCCCCGGCCTGGAGGGAGACTTCCATCTCCTTCTTCACCACCGTGCTCCCTGTATCCACCAGGAACTGGAGACGGTGGTATTCCTTTTCTAGGTTCGCCAAATGGAGGGTTTCCGGCTCGTCGTTGGGCCGGTTCATGTCGTAGATCTGAAACTCCTGAAAGTTGCAGACCACGATCCACCGGGGGTTCTGATCATGGGGAAGGAACCCGGCATAGCGGCGGGCCTGTTCGTAGGGACGCAGGAAGGTCCCGTCCGACTGCTTGTAGCCCCGGTTCAAGTCTACGCTGGCGCTTTTTTGCTCAATGAGCACTTTCGTCTCTGAGATGAATCCATCAATGTAGCTGACGTGGTCTAGCTTGACGGGAACCTCGAACTGGATAAACTGGGCGGGGTTCTCCACGCCATAGACGGTTCGCAGCAGGGACAGCCAGAAGCTCTGGGTGTCCTGTTTTTCGTCTCCTCGGGTGGCCCAGTAGGCGGCGAACTGTTTGGCGGCGGTTTTCTGTTCTATGGGTTTCATAGCAATACCCTCCCGGAACGGGTCGTTTATAAATAGGATACCATAAAGCCAACGTTTTTTCCAGCGGTTCCCTTTCCCTGCCCCCAAGGGGGCAACCCAATCCAAAGATAACCCCCCTGGCTCCGCCAGGGGGGTTATTCTGCTCAGCCGCCAGTGTGCCCGCTAGGGCGCGCGCAGCGGCTGCTGTTCAAATTTGGGCGCCCAGCGTCAGCGGGTCCCAAATTTCAAGAGTTTCCCATCATCACATTATACACCGCCTCGGCCAGGGCGCCCCGGGTGTTCTGGACCTCCTCGGTGTTGTACCCCACGGGCACCCCGTAGCGCACGCAGACGATGACCCCGGCGGCGAAGGCCGCCTCGGTGGTGTTCTGGTCGGCGTTCTCACTCTGCCAGGTGGTGTAGACGGAGCGGTAGGTGTTGTTGAGCTCATAGCTCACGGTCATGCCCTCCGCCTCCTGGACCTGGGCCAGGGTGATGGTGTCGGCGTCGCCGGCCACTTCGATGTAGTTCTCCACCAGGCGCTTGATGCGCTCGTAGGAGGTCCACTGCAGCTCCCCCGGCCGTTGGCCCCGCCGGGGCCCAGCTCCAGGATCATGTTGTAGACCTCCTGGAGGGAGATGCCCTCATAGATGAGCTTGTAGGAGTACTTCTCCCGGTAGTCGTAGTTCTCGTCTAAGTAGACCAGGTAGTCGGGCTCGGCGTCGGGGTTGGAGGTGTATGCTGAACTCTCAAACCGGCCGCAGTCCCCCTCCACCATGATGTTCCCCAGGATCCCGGCCACAAAGGCGGGGGCAAAGCCGTTGTCCAGCAGGACTTCGGCCATGGCCACCAGGGTGTCCTTCTTGGACAGAGTGGAGTCTTCCAGGTTGCGGATCATGTGGGCGGGGCTCACATACCCCCCGGGGATCACGTCCTGGCAGAACCGGCTGAGGATGGTGGCCACCTGGGCCCGGGTGGCGGAGCCCTGGGGGCTGAGGGTGGTGGCGGTGGTGCCGGTGATGAGCCCTGTGGCGTTGGCCCAGGACAGGGCCTCGGTGGCGTAGGAGCTCACCAACCCGGCGTCGCTGTAGCCGGACAGGTCTGCCCGGGCGGAGGTGTCGTACCCCTGGTCCTGGGCGTAGCGGTAGAGGAAGGTGGCCAGCTGCTCCCGGGTGACGGCATTGCCTGCCCCGAAGTGGGTGGAGGAGACGCCGCCGGTGATGTCGTTCTCCCAGGCCCAGGTGACCGCGTCGTGGAACCAGGCCGAGGCGGGCACGTCCCAGAAGGGGTTGGCCCAGTCGGCGGCGGGCTGGCCGGCCAGGCGGTAGAGGACGGTGACCACCTGAGCCCGGGTGGTGGTGCTCTCAGGGGAGAAGAGGCTGCCGTCGGTGCCGTTCATCAGGTCGTTCTCATAGACGTAGGTGATGTCGTCGTGGGCCCAATGGCTGGCGGGCACGTCGGTGAAGGGGTTTTCCCCCGCGGCCAGGGCGGTGCCGGGGAGGAGGGAACAGACCAGGCACAGGGCCAGTGCCAGGCTGAGCAGACGTTTCTTCATGGAGAGGCTCCTTTCTTTCGGGTTTCCAAATATGTCCCCTATGATACCAGAAATCCCAGCCTGTGAAAAGCCGCAGGCTGGGATTTTGTGCAGATTTCTGGGGAAATCGGGGGGTTATTGGGCCAGCTGCACCAGGATTTCCTGGTAGGAGAGGCCCTGGGTTTCCCAGAGGGCTTCCGCCCGGGTCTGGTCAAACAGGGTGGCCAGATTGTTCCGGTAGGTGGCGGGGGAGACGGGGGAGCCGTTCCAGGTGTAGTCAAAGACAAGGTCGCCGCTGGCGTTGCTGGCTTCGAAGTTTGTGGTGTAGTCCCCCCGGGCGGTCTGGAGGAAGCGGCCGTTCTCGATGCGGTAGAGCACGTCGTAATAGACATCCATCCGCCCCCCGGAGGCCAGAAGGCGGTTCTCTCCAGGCAGATAGGATAGGGCGCCTGCGGTGATGGGCTGGACAACGACCTGCCCGCCGGCATAGGTGCACAGCCGCTGGCCGGCGTAGGTGAACATGTAGTCGATCCAGAGTTCGGGGGTGGCGTCCCCGTTGGCGTCAAAGAGGTAGTACTGGGCCTGCTCCATCAGCGGCCCGGTGCCGCTGTTGTTGGCGGTGTCCAGGAGGTCTTTTTGGATATAGTCCCGGTAGGCGGCCTTCCAGGCGGTGTTATCCTCCTGGGGCAGGAGGGTGACGTCGCTGCCGGCGGGGAAGAGGGTGAGGTCCCCAGGCAGGCCCTCCATCAGCTCGGGCCCCACCAGGGTCTTGGCATAGTCCACCGCCTGGGACACGGTGACATCCCCCTGGGAAAAGGCCTCGAAGAAGAAGGACCGGGTGAGCATCTCGTAGGGGATGTAGACCTCGTCGGTGTACCCCAGCACGGCGGCGGCCCCCTTGTCCAGGAAGGCGTTGGCCAGGGTGTCGTCCTTGCCGGAGTAACAGGTGCCCAGGAAGACCACAGCCCCCTCCAGGTCCCCCACATAGGCCTGGACAAAGGCGGGGGTCACGCAGTAGTAGGGCGTCCCCAGGCCGGAGGTGGTCACCAGGCGCTTGGCCTGCAAATCCTCCCGGTGCTGGAAGTAGTTCCACAGAGAGCAGCTCTCGTCGGTGACCAGGCAGGAATGGAGGGTTTCGGAATAGGCCCCGTGGCCCTCCCAGAGGATGTAGTCATAGTCCCCCAGGGCCTTCACCTGGTCCACGGTGACGGCGCTGCCGTCTAAGTGGGCCACGCTGCCGCCCCCCAGGCCATCCTGGAGGAGCTGGGCGCAGGCCTCGGTGTCGTGGTAGGTGTGGCCCCCGTCGGAGAAGGCCACGTCCAGCCAGGCCTCCACCTCCCGCACCCACACGCCGAAGCGGTTGGCCAGGGAGCCTTTGGGGGTGAGGGCGGCAATCTGGCTGCCGCCGCTGAGGGCCCCTTCCACCGGGGGCTGGTAGAGGTACTCCACCCCGCTGGCGAAGGTGATGGCCACGGTGTTGTCCTCTCGGGTGTACTGGGCCACGTCTCCGGCGGCCTGGGCCTGTTGGGCATAGGCCGTCACCTGGTCCAGCAGGGCGGGGACGTCCTCCCGGTCCACGGTGTCGTCCTGGTTGAGGAAGGTGGTCTGGATGGCGTCAATGGCCTCGGTGTGGGTCTGGAAGGTCCGGTACTCCGCCTGCACCTGGGCGGGGATGCCGGGCGCCTGGCTCCCCTCCTCCAGGGCGGTGTGCAGCCGGAGGAAGAGGGTGGCGGCCTCGGCCCGGTTGGCGGTGCGCTGGGGGCGGAAGGTGCCGTCCTCATACCCCGCCAGCAGGCCGGTCTGGCGCATGCGCTCCACCCCGGCCCGGGCCCAGGGGGCCACGGCGGCGGCGTCGGAGAAGGGGGCGGCGGGGGTGTCGCTCTCCGGGAGGGTGCGGCCGGCGGTGTCCACGTACCGGGTGATCATGGTGGCCATCTGCTCCCGGGTGACGGGGCTGCTGGGGGAGAAGGTGCCGTTCCCGGTGCCGTCGGCCACCCCGGTCTGGGCGGCCCAGGCCACATAGGGGGTGTACCACTGGCCGGCGGGGACGTCGGTAAAGCCGGTGTCCCCGGCGGCGTTCTCCGGCGCGCCGGCCAGGCGGCCCAGGATGGTGACGAACATGGCCCGGGTCAGCGGGCTGCCGGGGGAGAAGGTGGCCTCTCCGGTGCCGTCCATGAGGTCGTGCTGGTAGACGTAGGCCACCGCGTGGCTGGCCCAGTGGGTGTCGGGCACGTCGGTGAAGGGGTGCTCCCCCGCGGCCAGGGCGGTGCCGGGGAGGAGGGAAAGGGCCAGGCACAGGGCCAGTGCCAGGCTGAGGATCCGTTTCTTCATAGGGCTCTCCTTTCTGTGTCTAGGGTCTCTTCTTGGGGTCTCTCTGCCTTTCATTATAGCAGAATGGGGCGGAAGGGCAAGGGGCAGGGAACCCCAACGGGCGGCGGGGTCCCACCCCGCCCTTCCGGCGGAACCGGCAAGAAACCACCCCCCGTCCCCCGAGGTTTTGGGGGAAAATTCTCCTTTACTTTCCCCCTTGCCGGTGGTATACTACAGGATACGTGCACACAGCACGCAGCAACCCTGACTTAGTCCCGGGACCATCGCCTGTACCCAGGGTCACACCCGCCCGTCACTCAGTCAGAGGCAACGTTTAGAAAGGTGGAACTATCCCATGATTCGTAAGGACGAAAAGACGGCCGTCATCGAGGCCAACCGCACCCATCCCACGGACACCGGCTCCCCCGAGGTCCAGATCGCCATCCTCACCGCCCGGATTCAGGAGCTCACCGAGCACCTGAAGGTCCACATCCACGACAACCACAGCCGCCGCGGCCTGCTGAAGATGGTCGGTAAGCGCCGCAAGATGCTGGACTACCTGGCCAAGAAGGACATCGAGCGGTATCGTGCCATCATCGCCAAGCTGGGCATCAGAAAATAATTGCCGTTTTGCAGACCCGTGACGTGACGTCACGCTGCGCCTGCTCGCGACGCGGTTCTAAGCCCTCCGACTCCGGCGAAACCCATCCGGGCCCCTTGGGGGCCCTCCTTGGGCTTCCGCCTGCGCGCCGGTCTTAGCCCGCTGCTCGCGACGGCTCCGCGCTGGAAGGGGGCGGTGTGGACCAACCGCACCGCCCCTCTTTTACACCCCCAAACTCTCCCGGAGAGCGCCGCCCTTGTTTAGCGTTTGAAGCTGTGCCCGAGGCGCCCCTGCCCCAGGGTCGGACACGCCTTCAAGTGCTAAATCAGGCAGCAGGCTCTCCCCACCCATTCCCAATCCATTGCCTATGAAAGGAGTCTGCACCTATGTCAACCATTATCACCCATAAGCAATTCAACAACCACATCTATCAGACCGAGATCGCCGGCCGCCCCTTCTCCCTGGAGTTCGGCAAGGTGGCCGAGCTGGCCAACGCCTCTGCCATGGTCCGCTACGGGGACACCTCCGTCCTGGTGGCCGTCACTGCCTCCCCCCGTCCCCGGGACGGCATCGACTTCTTCCCCCTGTCCGTGGACTTTGAGGAGAAGCTCTACGCCGTGGGCCGCATCCCCGGCTCCTTCCTCCGGAGAGAGGGGCAGCCCTCCCTCCCCGCCGTCCTGGCCAGCCGGGTGATTGACCGGTCCATCCGCCCCCTCTTCCCCGGGGACTTCCGCAACGACGTGGTGGTCACCTGCACCGTCATGAGCGTGGACCGGGACTGCTCCCCCGAGGCCGCCGCCATGGTGGGCGTGTCCGCCTGCCTGGCCGTGTCCAACATCCCCTGGGGCGGCCCCATCGGCTGCCTGGAGGTGGGGTATGTGGACGGCGAAATCGTCCTGAACCCCAACCAGGCCCAGAAGCACGCCTCCAAGCTGGACCTCACCGTGGCCGCCTCCAAGGAGAAGGTGGTTATGATCGAGGCCGGGGCGGACCAGATCCCCGACGACGTCATGTACCAGGCCATCGTGAAGGCCCACGAGGCCATCGCCGCCCAGGTGGACTTCATCCACGGCATTGTCGCCGAGATCGGCCGGGAGAAGATGACCTACGACCACGCCGACTTCGACCAGGAGCTCTTCGACAAGATCGTGGCCGCCACCATGGACGAGGCCAAGGCCGCCATGGACACCGACGACAAGAACGTCCGGGAGGAGCGGTGGAACGCCCTCATCGACCATTGGCACGAGCTCTTCCTGGCCGACTACCCCGACATGGACCAGTACCTGGAAGAGATCACCTATAAGTTCCAGAAGAAGATCGTCAAGGCCTGGCTCCTCCAGGGCCACCGGGTGGATGGGCGCCAGAAGAACGAGATCCGTCCCCTGGCCGCCGAGGTGGGGGTCCTGCCCCGGGTCCACGGCTCCGCCCTCTTCACCCGGGGCCAGACCCAGGTGCTGTCCGTGGCCACCCTGAACACCCTCTCCGCCTGCCAGAAGCTGGACACCATCTGGGAGGAAGAGGAGAAGCGCTATATGCACCACTACAACTTCCCCGCCTACTCCGTGGGCGAGGCCCGGGGCGCCCGGAGCGTCAACCGCCGGGAAAAGGGCCACGGCGCCCTGGCCGAGCGGGCCCTGGACCCCGTGATCCCCTCGGTGGAGGAGTTCCCCTACGCCATCCGGGTGGTCTCTGAGGTGGTCTCCTCCAACGGCTCCACCTCCCAGGGGTCCATCTGCGGCTCCACCCTGGCCCTGATGGACGCCGGCGTGCCCATCAAGGCCCCCGTGGCCGGCATCTCCTGCGGCCTGATCCAGGACGACGACGGCTCCTTCACCACCTTCATCGACATTCAGGGGGTGGAGGACTTCCACGGCGAGATGGACTTCAAGGTGGCCGGCACCAAGGCCGGTATCACCGCCATCCAGATGGACATCAAGAACGACGGCCTGTCCCACGAGATCATCAAGGAGGCTCTGGACATCACCCGCGATGCCCGCTACGCCATCCTGGACGAGATCATGCTGCCCTGCATCTCCGCTCCCCGCGCTGAGGTGAGCAAGTATGCTCCCAAGATGATTACCATGAAGATCGATCCCGACAAGATCCGCGAGGTTATCGGCAAGGGCGGTTCTGTAATCCAGAACATCGTTGCTGAGTCCGGTGCAAAGGTTGACATCGAGGACGACGGTACTGTTACCATCGCTGCTGTTAAGGCAACCGACGCTGACAAGGCGAAGAAGATGATCGAAGCGATCGTCAAGGAGCCGGAGCCGGGCGAAATCTACTACGGCAAGGTTGTGCGCCTGATGAACTTCGGCGCGTTCGTCAATCTGCTGCCAGGCAAGGACGGTA
>OLPD01001418.1_pt1 | contig 12046 bp, 11 predicted proteins | sample 1672111 | NCBI WGS metagenome assembly OLPD01 (sample SAMEA3136646, study PRJEB25190) | human gut metagenome
CACGGAGTTTCTGGCCCGCCAGATTCCCTTGATACGGTCCACAAGCACATCCACACCGTTGCGCCCGTCAATGACAACGCAGCTGGCGCGGTCATAGCGGGCATTCAGCCAGTCGGCCAGCCAGCCGAAGCCGCGCCCCGTGGGCTGCATCTCGATCAGCGATACCCTCGCCGGGCCGTCCTTCGGGATGACCGCACCGCACAGGCACACCGCCGAGCCGTCCGCCGCGAACTTCACGCCGTAGGCCGTCTTTCCCTCTGGCTTCTCGTCATCACTGGCGCAGCGGTCCCAGGCATTCTTGTCCAGCGCGTAGTCCAGCTTTTCCGTTACCACGGGGCTCCACCAGCCCAGCCGCTCCCGGGCGAACGTATCCGGGGCCATGTTCTCCGCCTCGCCCTCGATGGTGGATTGCTGGATGCGCCGCCCCAGCGCCGGGTTGGCGGCAGCCCAGCGCGCCGGATCATGGATGTCTCCGATCTCCTTGACGGAGTATTCAAACCATGCCGTGCGCTTGGCCGTGCCGTCCAGCGCGCCGGTGCGGATGCGGCGGAATACCGTGCCGTCGGCGTTCTCATCCGGCGGCGTGCCCAGGTACAGCGTCTGCGGGTTCAGGCTTGCCGAGATTGCGGGCAGGAACGATGCCTGCTGCGTCTCGTCCAGCTCCTGCGCCTCGTCAAAGATCAGCAGGTCGCCGTGCTGGCCGCGTCCGCCGTTGCGGGTTCGCGCCAGAAATTTGATGCGCGCGCCGGACTTCAGGATGATCTGCTCGCGCCCGATGGCCGTCTTGATCTCGGCCACATGCCGGCGCAGCTTCGGCCCCTCAAAGAAGTCGCGCATCTCCTCAAATGTCTCGGTGGCGGTTTTCTGCAGGTGCGCCGTGTAGACGACCTGCTCGTTGTACAAAAGCATTCCCGCCTCGCTGCGCGCCTGGATCAGCAGGCTTTTTCCGTTCTGGCGCGGCACGCTGCCGCCTGCGGAGGGCGCGGCCCACTTGCCGGAGGGCGTGCGCCCCAGCCAGTCGTCCAAAATATCGCTCTGCCATGGGTCCAGCACCGTCCCGCCGATGCGCACCAGCTTGGCTGCATCCAGCCCGTCGCTGGCGGTATAGTCAGGTGCGACTCTTTCGGACGGCTCCTGACTTCCCATCAGCGGCGCGCTCGCCAAGGATTTCACAGATTTCGTCCTCACTGTTCGCCGCTCCCTCTATCTCCTCGATCTCCCGTACCGTTTCCCGGTACTGCTTTGCCAGCTGCGGCAGCGCCTTGGGGTCACTGTACCCGTCGATTGCCGCCGCCAGCACCAGCTTATACCCGCCACCCGTGAAGCTCAGGGCGCTCTTGGCGATGGAGAAGACGGTATCGGTCTTGACCAGCGACATGGTGGACGAGAAGCCCATCACGGCCAGGTTGATGGTGTAGAGGCCGGTGTTGACGATGATGCCGGCCATGATGCTCTCGACGCCGAGGCGGGTCTGCAAAAAGGCTGTTACAAAACCGGAGCACACACCGGCCGCCATCGCCGCCAGCAGGGCGAGGAAGGGGTGGCCGGTCAGCGCCACCTGACAGGCGACAGCGCAACCAAGGGTGAAGCAGCCGTCCGTGGACAGGTCCGCGATATTCAGGATGGAATAGCTCAGAAACAGAGCCAGCGCAACGAGGGCGTAGATGCAGCCCAGCTCGAGCGCGGTCTGGATGACGTTGAGCGAAAAGATACTCGCCAGCATGGTGTGCTCCTTAAATAAATATTAGTTGAAGTTCTCGGCCGTGGTCACTTCCACGACCTCGGTGCAGTAGGGTGCAAAGGCCTTCTTCACGGTGTCGAGGTCGAGGCCCAGAGCCTCGCAGGTCTCGGTGTTGATGGTGGCAATGCCGTTATCGAAGGTCTGGAAAGGCAGGTCAGCAGGGGTCTTGCCGTCGCAGAGCAGTTCCACCACCATATCGGCGGTAGCCTCGCCCAGCTGGACGTAATCGACGCCGTAGCCCACGAAGGCACCGTTCAGGGCGAAGCTGTCAGCGCCGGTGTAGTGCTGGACGCCTGCCTCGGTAAAGGTCTCGTAGATGGAAAGCTCGGCGGTCATGACGGTGTTGTCGGTGGGGGTGAAGACAGCCTTGACACCGGCGGCGATGAGGGCCTCAGCGGCCATCTGGACTTCGGCGGTGGTGGTGCCGTTCTTCTCGATGTACTGGATGCCCTTGCTGTCGCAAAAAGCCTTGGCGTCTGCAATGGCCTGTGCAGAAGAATCCTGGCTCAGATCATACAGCAGGCCGATGGTGTCGATGTCGGGGTTGACGGCCAGGATGAGGTTCATGATGGCGTCGGTGTTCAGGGCGTCGGAAGTGCCGGTGATGTTCGGCTCGGTGTCAAAGCCTGCGGCGGCGGGGTCAGTGACGGCGGAGTAGACGACGGGGATGTCGGTGTCCTCCACAGCGGCCAGCATGGTAGCGGCGGTGGGGGTAGCCACAGCCACGATGACGTCCACGCCGTCGGCCACGAGGTCGGCGCCGATCTGGTTCAGGTTGGTCTGGTCGGCCTGTGCGTTGGCGTAATAGTCGGCGTAGTCGAAGGTGACGCCCTTCTCCTTGCCCACCTCGTCCAGACGCTCTTCCACCGACGCAACGATCTGGTTCAGGGAAGCGTGGTCAACATAGTTGACAATGCCCACCTTGAAGGTCTGGCCTGCCTCGCTGGCGGCGGCAGAAGATGCTGCTGCACTGGAAGCGGTGCCGGATGCAGTGCTCGAAGCGGACGAACCGCAGCCGGTCAGACCCAGAGCGGAAACAGCAGCGGCGGCCATAGCGGCTTTCAGAAAGCTGCGGCGGGAGATCATGTTCATGGTTTTCATAGCGGTTGCTCCTTCCCTGGAGCGGGCGGCATGTAAAATAAAAACCCGCTCCACTTGCGGGACGGGTTTTTGTTCTCATATAACAAAACGACCCTGTCCCTGTGTGTTCATCCACAAGGACAGAGTCGAGAAATTCGAATCTGCGGTGCCACCTTGCTTGCCTTGCTCGCTTTCCTCTTGAAAGCCGCAAAGCCCCTCACGGAGAGCCAACACTCCCCTGCCCTGTAACGGAGGCTTCCGTCCCAAGCTACTGGAGGCTCTGCCTCGTTTGCCCGGCCCTCGGCGGCCCACGAATCTCTGCCCCGCTCTCGCCCGTTTTCACTGTCCGGTCTCACTGAAGATGCGCTTTGCAGGTTCTCTTCCGCCTCATTGGTTTGATTGCATTATACACTTTATCCGTGTAAAGTCAAGAGGGAATTTCAAATTTTTCCGTCAGATTTTTTCACGTTTCATCACTCGAGGTTGAGTTTGTTTCGCATCAGCCAGACCGTCAGCCCGAACCAGAAGACGCCGAACGCCACCGCGATGCCCAGCGTGACCATCGCGCTCCCCATGTAGCCCAGATCCGATACGGCAGTCTCGATGCTGCCCACATCGCCTACGGCGCTATAGATGGCCGTCTCGTAGACGCCGGTGCCGATCTGGAGCAGCTTTTCGAGCCAGCCCTGCAGATACTGCATGACAAAGAAGCTCAGGATGCCCGCCAGCGCGGGGTGGTTCTTGAACTGATGTCCCACCATGCAGGCAGCATAGATGCAGGCGATGGCGCTGACCATCCGCACGAAGCTGACGACGCCGCTGAAAGCCAGCGCCTCCCAGAACTCCATGTTACAGCGGGCGAATGCCTCCCGGATGCCCGACCACATCAGCGGCAGCTGCTCAAGCAGGTCCATATCCGCCATCATCAGGACAGCCAGAATGCCGAAGGAAAGGCAGGCTGCGAGGATGCTGCACAGGCTCCACACGGTGCTGGAGATGAGCTTCGAGGTCACAAGCTGTGTTTCCGTCACCGGCAGGGTGTGCATCAGATAGCCCTCCCGGCCCAGCAGGTTGCGGTAGAAGCGCTGCACGATGGTCATGATGGTGACGACCACGGTGCCGATGATGACGCCGGTGTAGACAAGGCTCAGCAGGCCCACGAGAGTCGAATAGGCATCACTATTGGTGCTGTTCCATCTCCAGAGGGACCCGCCAAAGAGCACCGACGCCGCCAACAGGGCCAGATACATTCCGCCGTAGGTGCGGGCGGTGGCCCGGAACTCATATTTCAGTAACTTTTTCAGCATTTGAATACCTCCCGGAAATATGCATCCACACTCATGCCCTCGGTCTCGCGGAGCTCATCCACCGAGCGGTGGGCGAAAATTCTGCCGTTCTTCAGGAACACAGCCTCGTCCAGCACCGGCTCCACGTCCTCGATGAGGTGGGTGGAGATGATGACCGAGGCGTCCCGGCTGTAGTTGGTGAGGATGGTGTTCAGGATGTAGTCCCGCGCCGCCGGGTCCACGCCGCCGATGGGTTCATCCAGCAGGTAGAGCCGGGCGTTCCGGCTCATGGCAAGGATGAGCTGGACTTTCTCCTTGTTGCCCTTGGAAAGGCTCTTGAGGGGTGCTTTGGGCGAAAGCTCCAGCTTTTCCAGCATCTCATTCGCCTTGGCGGGGTCGAAGTCGGCGTAGAAATCCCGGAACATCTCCACCAGCTGCTCCACCCGCATCCAGTCGGGCAGCCATGCGGCGTCCGGCAGGTAGGAGACGATGGCCTTCGTGTCCGGGCCGGGGGCCATGCCCGCGATTTTTATACTGCCCGCCGTGGGCTGCAAAAGGCCGTTCGCCAGTTTGATGAGGGTGGTCTTACCGCTGCCGTTGGGGCCAAGCAGGCCCACGATGCGGCCAAAGCCGATGTGCAGCTCGATGTTATCGAGGGCATTTGTCCCCTTCTGGTAGGATTTCGTCAGGCCCTCACAAGTTAAAAGCTCATTCATTTGAATCACTCTCCTTTGTTTCCCAGCCCGTCATAAGCTTTGCGGCCTCTGCCGGGCCGTAGCCGATGCCGCGCATTTTCTCGAGATATTCGGCGGTCATGGCGCGGGCTGTCTCGTCCCGCAGCTGTTCCAAAAGGGCTGTATCTTCGGTGACGAAGCGGCCCGTGGTCCGCTCGGTGTAGACGAGCCCTTCCGCTTCCAGCTGGGCCAGCGCCCGCTGCATGGTGTTGGGGTTGACGCCTGCCGCTGCGGCCATGTCGCGCACCGAGTCCAGATGTCCGCCGGGCGGGTAGACGCCCGCCAGGATTTTTGCCTTGAGCCGTTCCACGATCTGTGCGTAGATGGGGCGGCTCATATCGAATCGTTCGCCCATCGTCTCATCTCCTTGTGTTGCTGTGCTAAGTGCTTAATACAATAATACTCAAATCATCTTTTTTGTCAAGAGGGAATTTTCAATCTCTTCAAAATATGTTATACTGTCTTTTGTATGCTAGAAGAAAATGCGCAGGAGCACAGAATCTATGAAAGCGACCATCATCATCCCCAACATCAACGGCAAAGGCTGGCTCAAGGACTCCATCGAATCGGTCTACGCCCAGACGGAGCAGGACTTCGAGCTTATCGTGGTGGATAACGGCTCCACCGACGAGAGCCTTGAGCAGGCCCGCAGCTATTGCAGCCGCCCGAACTTCCAGCTCATCGAGAACGGCTCCAACACCGGCTTCTCCCACGCCGTCAATCAGGGCATCGCCCGGGCGAAAAGCGAGTTCGTGGTGCTGTTCAACAACGACGCCTTTGCAGAGCCCCAGTGGCTGGCCGAGCTCATCCGCGTGGCTGAGAGCGACGAGAAAATTTTTGCCGTCCAGAGCCTTATGATCCGCCACTTCGACCGGGAGCTGGCCGACGACGCCGGCGATTACGTCACATGGATGGGCTTTGCCTGCAAGACCGGCGACGGCCGCCGGGCCAGCCGGTACACCAGGCAGAAGCGCATCTTCTCGGCCTGCGGCGGCGCGGCCCTCTACCGCAAAAGCATCCTCGACGAGATCGGCGGCTTCGATGAAAACTTTTTTGCCTACTTCGAGGACGTGGACCTCAGCTGGCGCGCCAACAACGCGGGCTACAAGAATGTCCTCTGCCCCACGGCAAAGTGCTACCATATCTGCGGCGCCAGCACCGGCGCGGTGCGGTACAACGCCTTCAAGAGCCAGCAGAGCGGCCGCAACAGCATCCTTCTCCCTCTCAAGAACGAGCCTCTGCTGATGCTCATCCTCAACATCCTTCCGCTGGCGCTGGGCTATCTGCTCAAACGCTGCAAGTTCCACAAACAGGGCTTCGGCGAGGCGTGGGACAAGGGAATGCACGAAGCCTTCGCCCTGCTCAAAAACGGCCAGCTGGGCAAGCGCCCCTTCCGCCTCCGTGATTTGCCGAATTATGTTCTGATGGAGCTGTGGATGATATGGAACATGGTGCCGTATCTCTGGTATCGGCTGGTGGTCGTGCGGTTTGATTTGAAGTAATTCCGGATATGCAAAAACCGGGAAGCTCTGGGAGCTTCCCGGTTTTTGTTTGTGATTCGTTTTACGCCGCCGCGCTGGCCGCACTTTCGGCCTGCGGCTCTGCGTCCGAGGCGGCTTCGCTTTCGGCGGTGCCGTCCGCTTCCTCGCTGGCGGCTGCGGCCTCCGAGGACGCGGCGTCGGAGTCAGCGGGCGTTTCGCCGCCGGTGGCGAGGATGGCGTCCTGCACCTCGCTGTCTGCCATCATGGCAGGCTCGGAGGCAGTGGACGCCGCCGTTGACTCGGGCTTCGTCTCGCTCTCGGTCAGGCCGGTGAGATACCAGCTGCCGCTCTGGCGGCTGAACAGATAGTCCATGTACTTGACCGGCGTATCCGAAGTGGCGGTGAGGATGCTGTCCGTTGCGTTCTGGTTGGGGATATAGCCCACGGTGACGTGGAGGAGGCCGTCCTTCTTGAACAGCTTGGTGACGGTGGCGCGGTAACTGCCCACGCTGCCGGTGACGGGGATCTTATAGCACTGAGTGGTGTCGTCGAACTCGATGGTCATATCCTCCATCTCGAAGGTCTTGTGGGTCATGCGGAAGCTGGGGCCGACAAGCTTTGCGAGGTAGGCGTCCACGTCCACCGAGGGGATGAGCAGCTGCTCGGTATCGGGGTCGGTGTTGTAGCCGTCGAAGCCGCCCTGGGTCTCCTGGATGCTGTACACACAGCCCCAGACAGCGGCCTCGCGGAGGGTCAGGTCGTCGATGTTCTCGATGCCCTCAAAAGGCACGGGGTCGAACAGCACCAGACCTTCCAGCTTGTCCTCATATTCCTGCTTCTGGGCCGTATCGTCAAACAGCTTTGCCACGGCATTCACGCCTGCGTGCAGCACGGTCAGCGTGCCGATGAGCACCAGCACCGCGATGACCAGCCCGAGGGCCTGCCGACCGCAGCGGCGGTGGAGCCGGGCGTGTTCTTCCGGGGTCATTTCTATCTTCATATCCTTATCGTCTCCTGCGTTGTTTCACTTTTCAGATAAAAACAGTATACCACAATCATGGGCAGGGTGCAAAACCCTGCCCGTGTTATTTTGGTGAAACTGGCCCAGAAGCTGTTTTCATAGCCAGAGTCTATGCAATGGTTATGAAAACAGCTTCTTATTCCCAGTTCTTCCAGACGTCGGGCTGGTAGCCGACGGTGGCCTGACGGCCATTGCGGACGATGGGGGTGCGGAACAGCTGCTGGTTTTCGAAGAGCTTGTCTTCCTTCTGCCAGTCCACCAGCGCGTCCAGCAGAGCGAGGGTCTGCTTGTCCTTGGCGTTGGGATCCACCAGCGCCTGCCAGCCGCCCAGAGCGCGGGACACGTTCTCGAATTCGCCCCGGCTCATCTCTTTTTCTTTCAAATCGATCATCTGAAACCTGATGCCGCGCTCCTTGAAATAGCGCTGAGCCTTTTTGGTATCGAAGCACTTGGTGGTGCCGAATATCTGGATGTTCATGCTCTTGCCCTCCTGTTCATTCTGCTCTATTGTAACATATCTGCGCCCGAAAGCCTATAGCATATTTTCTGCTCCGCCGGGCCACACTGCTCTCAGCGCCTTTTTCTCATTTTGAATGGAGGTAGTACCAACATGAAAGCATTCGTAGACCCTGAACTCTGCATCGGCTGCACCCAGTGTGCCGGGCTCTGCCCCGAGGTATACCAGATGGAGGGGACTCTGGCCGTCGCCATCCCCGGCGACATTCCGCCCGACCAGGTGCCGCTGGCCGTGGACGCCGCCAACGCCTGCCCGGTGAGCGCGATAAGGGTGGAGTGACCGCCGCAAAAGGCTCTCCCTCTGGGAGAGCTGGCGCGCAAGCGCCTGAGAGGGCAAGGCTGCTGACGGAGACACCCAAACACAGCGATAATACCGCTCTGTCAAAGGCCCTGCTCATCGCTGTGCAGCAGCTGTTTGGCAACGGGCTTGCCCTCTCCGTCACCTTCGGTGACACCTCTCCCAAAGGGAGAGGCTTTTTTTGTGCAAACTCTCCCCCATCCGCTCTATTTTGTGGTATACTATAGAATGTGAAATTATGGAATGGAGGACCACAAGCTATGCGTTTACTGGTCATTGACGGCAACAGCATCGCCAACCGTGCCTTTTACGGCATCAAACTGCTGACCACCAAAGACGGCCGCTATACCAACGCCATTTTCGGCTTTCTGAATATCCTGCTCTCCCTGCTCAAAGAGTCTGAGCCCGACGAGGTGGCTGTGGCTTTCGACCTCAAAGCCCCCACCTTCCGCCACAAGATGTACGACGGCTACAAGGCCACCCGCCATAAGATGCCCGACGAACTGGCTGCCCAGCTGCCCGTCATCCGGCAGCTTCTGGCCCTGCTGGGCTATCGTGAAGTGACCGCCGAGGGCTGGGAAGCCGACGACATCCTCGGCACGCTGGCCGCCGCCTGCGCCGCCCGCAGCGACGACTGCTTCCTTGCCACCGGAGACCGGGACAGCTTACAGCTGGTCAGCGACACCACCACCGTTCTGCTGGCTACCACGGCGTTGGGCCGCAGCAAGACCGTCACCATGGATGTGGAGGCCGTGAAGGAGAAATACGGCGTCACGCCCCGCCAGCTCATCGACGTGAAGAGCCTGATGGGCGACACCTCCGACAACATCCCGGGCGTGAAGGGCATCGGCGAGAAGAGTGCCTTTACCCTCATCCAGAAATACGGCAGTCTCGAGGGGGTCTACGCCCACCTCGACGACACCACTGACAAGACCATCAAGCCCAAGCAGCGGGAGCATCTGGCCGAAGACCGCGCCATGGCAGAGCTGAGCTACACGCTGGGCACCATCCGCACCGACGCCCCCATCGACACCGCCGAGGGCGCCTATGCCGTGGGCGAGGGCAACAAGGCTGAAGCCGTCCGGCTGATGCAGGAGCTGGAGCTCCACTCCCTCATTGCCCGCTTCGGCCTGAGCGACATCACCCCCGCCGCCGACCCGGAAAGAGTGCCGGCAGAGCCTCTGCCGGAAGCCGAAATTGCCGCTCTGCCCGCTGAGCCGAAGGGCCATTACCTCGTGGCCGCGCGGCCCGCTGTCATGGGCAAGCAGGGCGTCCGCATCGTGGAGCTGCAGCCCGCCGTGTGGTATGCCGTGCAGGACAAGACCGTCTTTCCGCTGGAATCCGAAGACCTGCTCCGCCTGCTGGACAACAAAGACGTCACCCTTGACGTCTTCGACAGCGCGCCGCTCTACGCCCGCGCCATGGCTGCGGGCGGCTGGGGCAGCAGCATCGTCTGGGACGGCAAGCTGGCGGCCTATCTGCTGGACGCCTCAGCTTCCAAGTACAACCTCTCGGAGCTCATCATCAGCTACCGCGCCGACGCCGCTTTCACCTGTGAGAAGTGGCCGGACGCCGGTGCGCTGGCCGACCTGTTCGCCAAGATGAAGGCAGAGATCACCGCGCTGGACGAAGACTCCCTCTACAACGACATCGAGTTCCCGCTGGCGCAGGTGCTGGCCGACATGACCCGCATCGGCATCCTCGTGGACAAAGAGGGCATCGAGAAGTTCGGCGTGAAGATGCGCTCGGAGCTGGAAGACGTCCTCACCCGCATCCACATGGAGACGGGCAGCGCCAGCTTCAACCCCAACAGCCCCAAGCAGCTGGGCGAGATGCTCTTCGACACCATGGGCCTGCCCCACGGCAAAAAGACCCAGCGCGGCTGGTCTACCGACGCCGAGACGCTGGAAGCCCTGCGGGACTACCCGCTGGTGGAGGATATTCTGCAATACCGCGCCTACCAGAAGCTGAACTCCACCTACGTCGAGGGCCTGCTGAAGGTCATCGCGGAGGATGGCCGCATCCACACCCGCTTCAACCAGACCGAAGCCCGCACCGGACGCCTTTCCTCCGACAACCCCAACCTGCAGAACATCCCCATCCGCACCGAGCTGGGCAGCCAGCTCCGCGCTTACTTCGTGGCGCGGCCCGGCTGCGTTCTGGTGGACGCCGACTACAGCCAGATCGAGCTGCGCATCCTCGCCCACGTCACCGGCGACGAGCATATGCAGCAGGCCTTCCTCACCGGCGAAGACATCCACCGCAGCACTGCCGCCAAGATCTACGGTCTGCCCCTCGAGCAGGTCACGCCCCGCCTGCGCTCTTCGGCAAAAGCCATCAATTTCGGCATCATGTACGGCAAGGGCGCTTACAGCCTCTCGAAGGACATCGGCGTGAGCGTCAAAGAAGCAGACGCCTTCCTGAAAAACTATCTGGCCACCTTCCCGAAAGTCAGTGGCTACATGGACAAGACCATCTCCGACGCCCGGAACTGCGGCTATGTGTCCACCCTCTTCGGACGCCGCCGCTCCCTGCCGGAGCTGGCCAGCAACAATCACAACATCCGGGCCAGCGGCGAGCGGATGGCCCGCAACACGCCGATCCAAGGCACCGCCGCCGACGTCATCAAGCTGGCGATGGTGCGGGTCTGGCGGCGTCTGCGGGACGAGAAGATGGAGAGCCGCCTCATCCTGACCGTCCACGACGAACTCATCGTCGAGGCCCCGGAGGCAGAAGCCGCGAAAGCCGCCGCCATCCTGCAGGAAGAGATGGAAGGCTGTGTCAATTATGCTGTCCCCCTGAGCACCGAAGTGCATCAGGGCAAAAACTGGCTGGAGGCCCACTAAAACCATGATCATCTTAGGAATCGAATCCACCTGCGACGAGACCGCCGCATCTCTGGTGGAAGATGGCCGGCACCTGCTGAGCAATGTCATCTCCACCAGCGTCAAGGAGCAGGCGCTTTACGGCGGCGTCGTGCCGGAGATCGCCAGCCGCCGCCACTGCGAGTTCATCAGCGCCACCGTCAAAAAGGCTCTGCTGGATGCAGGCAAGACCATCGACGACGTGGACGCCGTGGCGGTCACCTTCGCGCCCGGCCTCATCGGCGCAGTGCTGGTAGGCGTCAATTTTGCCAAGGGCCTCGCCTACTCGGCGGGCAAGCCGCTGGTGCCGGTCCACCATCTGCGGGGCCACATTGCGGCCCTCTACCTGACCCACCCGGAGCTGAAGCCGCCCTTCCTCTGCCTTGTGGCGTCCGGCGGACACAGCCACATCGTGGAGGTGCAGGACTATACCCATTACCACATCCTCGGCCACACGGTGGACGACGCCGCCGGCGAGGCCTTTGACAAGGTGGCCCGGACGCTGGGCCTGCCCTATCCCGGCGGTCCCAGCGTCGCCAACGCCGCCAAGACCGGCGACCCGAAAGCCTACCGTCTGCCGGTTCCTCACGTGGAGGGCAAGTACAACGTCAGCTTCTCCGGCCTCAAGACCGCCGTGCTGAACGAGGTGAATCAGGCCCAGATGAAGGGTACTGACATCAATGTCCCCGACCTCGCGGCCAGCTTTCAGGAGCGCATTGCGGGCCTCCTCGCAGAAAAGCTCCTTCTCGCCGCCGCCGACACCGGCGCAAAGCAGGTCTGTCTGGCGGGCGGCGTCGCGGCCAATGGCCGTCTGCGCCAGCTGGTCAACGACGGCGCCCAGAAGCTGGGGGCCAAAGTCTACCTGCCCGAGCTGAAATTCTGCGGCGACAACGGCGCGATGATCGCGGCTCAGGGCTACTATCAGTACATCGCGGGCCATACCGCCGGGCTGGAGCTGAACGGTCTGCCGACTCTGCCCATTGATTACGAATAACTGAGATAGAAAACGGAATGGCCGCGCACAG
>OLPD01001429.1_pt1 | contig 11976 bp, 4 predicted proteins | sample 1672111 | NCBI WGS metagenome assembly OLPD01 (sample SAMEA3136646, study PRJEB25190) | human gut metagenome
GTTTTTCTTCCATAATAAGTATATTGTATATTCCGGCTTTGTCAACCTTTGCATATCCAACATTTTCAAAATTTCCCGCAATATTTTTCTGCCGGTACAGATAATACGGCACAAGTCCCATGCGTTCTGCCGCCCTGGCACTCTCTTCTACCATCTGTTCGATCTCAGAATGCAGATCAATCTTGCGCTGCTCCTGGCCGAACTTCGCCGCCCGCTTGATCGCCAGCGCATGAACCGTCAGACTGTCCGGCGAAAGCTCTTCAATCTGACAAAGCGTATCCCTCATATCCTCCGCCGTCTCTCCCGGAAGTCCTGCGATCAGATCCATGTTGATATTGTCAAATCCAAGCTCTCTGGCTGCATGGAAAATGTCTTTTACATCCTGAACGGTATGCTTTCTTCCCACCAGATCCAGCGTTTTCTGCTGCATGGTCTGGGGATTGACAGAAATCCTGGTCACCGGAAATCTTCGCATCACTTCCAGCTTTTCTCTTGTAATGCTGTCCGGTCTTCCCGCTTCGATCGTAAACTCCTGCAGATACTCAAATGAAAACGACTTCTGTATCGTATCCAAAAGCTCAAAAAGTTGCTCTGCCTCCAGTGTTGTCGGAGTCCCTCCTCCGATATAGATCGTATTAAGCTTTCTTTCTTCTGCCCGCTCTCCCAGTGCCCGGATTTCCTGACAGAGCGCCTTTAAATAATCATCTACCCGGTCTTTCCACTCCGCCAGAGGGGACGAACTGAAAGAACAGTACGAACAGATGCTTGGACAAAACGGAATCCCTACATAGAGACTGAATCCCTGCTCATAGTCCAGTCTGCCAAGCAGCTCTTTTTCCCGCTCTGCAATCGCAATGCCAAGTTCTGCCTTCTGGTGACTGACTCTGTACTCCTGCTCTAAAAATGTGCAGACTTCTTTTCGGCTCATACCGGCTTCCAGTTTCTGCATAGCCAGCTTTGTCGGTCTGACACCTGTCAGCATCCCCCAGGCAAGTATCCGTCCGGTCACTTTTGACAGCCAGTCATAGACAAGCTTTGTCACTTTCTTCTTTCCATCCTGGCAATCCGGACAGTCTGCAATTTCTGAAACAGGAACATAAAAGCAAGAATCCTCTTCCAGCTTCACTGAAACCAGAGATTCCTGCTTTTCGTCCAGATTCTGGCTGATCTCCTCATTCGGGAAAAAAGCCTTCACAATATGATATAAATTATACATATATAACGTATCTTTACTGCTGATCTGTATCATCATATTTCTCTTCCGTTTTCTTATAAAAACGGATTATTCTCCTTTTCAAATCCAATCGTTGTTGCCTCCATATGTCCCGGATACACCTGCGTATCTTCCGGAAGGCTCAGCAATCGCTCTTTTACCGAACGCACCAGTGTACTCATACTGCCTGTCGGAAAATCTGTTCTTCCAACAGATCCTGCAAACAGTGTATCTCCGCTGAAAAGAACCTTCTCTTCTTCTATATAATAACAGCATCCTCCCGCCGTATGCCCCGGAGTGGAGATCATACGGATCTGATATCCTGCAAGTGCGAGAGATGCCCCATCTTCCAGAAACTTGGCGTCCGCAAACACATAGCCCGCTCCATATGCAGCAGACAGATTCACATTGGTATCTGTCAGAACCTTCTGCTCCAGTACACTGGCATAAACAGGAACTGACCATTCTCTGCGCAGTGTGTCAATTCCCATAATATGATCAAAATGACCATGTGTCAGGAGGATTCCCTGCAACTGAAGACCTTCTGTCTGGATAAATTCGACAAGCGGCGCAGATGGTGCCGCCGGATCCACAACAAAACATTCTTTTGTATTTTCATTGTACACCACATAGCAGTTGGTGCCGACCATTCCTATCACAAATTTTTTGATTCTCATTTTTCTCTACCCCGCTGTCCGTTCAATATCCAGAACCCCTTCTACGTTGCGCAGTTTTTTTATAATAAGATTCAGCTGTTCTCTGCCCTTTACAATAAATCCCATTTCCAGTGTAGCGGTTCCTTTTTTGCTGGTTCGTGTATTCATAGATCTGACATCGATTTTTTCTTCTGTAAATACCTTCGTTACATCCAGAAGCAGTCCCTGCCTGTCGTTGGCATACATCTTCAGCTCTGCCAGATACTGTCCGCCGCCTTCCGTCTCCGCGTTATTCTCCCACTCTGCATCGATCAGACGCTCCCGCTCCGCAGCAGACAGATGCAGCATATTCACACAATCTGTACGGTGGATCGTCATACCTCTTCCTCTGGTCACAAATCCTACGATTTCATCACCCGGAACCGGATTGCAGCACTTGGAGAAGCGCACCGCCATGTCATCAATTCCTTTGACCACGATCCCGCTCTTTGATTTTGCAATATGCACCTTCTGATTGTTTGCCTCAGAAATCTTCTCCAGGATCGTCGCATCCGTAATCTCTTTTTTGTGATCTTTTCCATACTCTTCTACCAGACGGTTGACCACCTGACCTTCTTTTAAACCGCCGTGCCCGATAGCCGCCAGAACCGCATCCCAGTCACGGAATCCGTACTTTCTCTGGACGATCTGCAGATACTTGGGCTTCATCAGATCTGCCTGGGTCAGAGACTTGGACTTGCAATATGCGGCGATCAGTTCTTTTCCGCGGATGATATTTTCTTCCTTAAACTCATGCTTAAACCACTGATTGATCTTGTTCTTTGCCTGCGTACTCTTTACAATATTCAGCCAGTCACGGCTCGGTCCTTTGGAATTCTGAGAAGTCAGAATCTCAATCCGGTCTCCGTTCTGGATCTTGTAATCAATATTGACCAGCTTGCCGTTGACACGGGCTCCTACCATCTTGTTGCCCACCGCACTGTGGATCGCATAGGCAAAATCCACCGGAGTAGAACCATTTGGCAGGTTCTTCACATCTCCGTTTGGAGTAAAACAATACACATCTTCTGCAAACAGATCTAGATCGCCTTTTAAGAGACTTAAAAACTCCCGATTATCTGACATGTCTCTCTGCCACTCCAGAATCTGACGAAGCCAGCTTAACTTTTCTTCTTCCCGGCTCTTATTATTCTTCGCCGGACCACCGCTTTCTTTATATTTCCAGTGAGCGGCAATACCATACTCTGCCGTCTTGTGCATCTCTTCCGTACGGATCTGGATCTCAAACGGCTGCCCTGCCGGTCCCATCAGCGTGGTATGCAGTGACTGATACATATTGGCTTTTGGCATGGCGATATAGTCTTTAAACCGCCCCGGAATCGGAGTGTACATCTCATGGATCACGCCCAGAGCTGCATAGCAGTCCTTCACAGAATCCACGATGATCCGTACTGCAAACAGGTCGTATACCTGATCCAACGTCTTGTTCTGATTCACCATCTTCTTATAAATACTGAAGAAATGCTTCACTCTTCCGTACACCTTGGCCTGGATATGGGCGTTCTCCATATGATGAGAAACTTCTGCCACGATCTGCTGTACAAACTCTTCCCGCTCGGTCTTTCGCTCATTCAAATCTTTCACCAGCTGGAAATACACTTCCGGCTGATAATATTTCAAAGAGAGATCATCCAGCTCCGTCTTAATCTTGGAGATTCCAAGTCTCTGAGCGATCGGAGCGTAAATATCCATCGTCTCTCTGGCTTTTTCCTTCTGTTTTGCCGGAATCATAAACTCCAGCGTCCGCATATTATGCAGACGGTCTGCCAGCTTGATGATGATGACACGGATGTCCTTTGCCATAGCCAGAAACATCTTTCTGAGATTCTCCGCCTGTACTTCCAGCTTATCTTTCGAATAAGACAGCTGACCCAACTTGGTGACCCCGTCTACCAGAAGTGCGACTTCTTCTCCAAATTCTCTTGTGATATCCTCCACTGTCATCTCAGTATCTTCCACCGTATCATGGAGCATCCCTGCCACGATCGTCTCTTTATCCATCTCCAAATCAGCCAGAATGATCCCCACCCAGAGCGGATGGATGATATAGGGCTCTCCGGACTTTCGCACCTGCTCCTTGTGAGCCTCTCTGGAAAGCTGATAAGCTTTCTCGATCAGAGAAATATCCGCAGACGGATGATATTTTCTCACCCTTGCAATCAATGCGTCATATAACTGCTCAGGGTTTTGATAATCTTCAGGTGCTTTCACGGCGTGCCCATCCACCATCTCCAGATTTTTGTTCAGAAGTTCATATTCCAGCGTACCTGCCATATCAAATCCCCCTTTTTCTTTTCCATCGTAAAAATTCCATATGGATTAGTATATCATCATTATTGATAATTTACCACTGTAATCTGTATGGTTTTATTCCCCCGGTATTCATTGACCGATGGGTAAAATGTCAGAGATACCTTTTCTTTTGTCTGCAGATACTCCATACACTCCTGTACCTCTCCAAAATAAATGGCTTCCATTTTCCGCCCGGCCTGATCCAAAACCTGAAATTTCAGGACGTTCTGATTCTTCCCGATGATCCGGAGATTCTGTACTTTTAAGTTTTTTTCCGCAAACAACGGCTTTGTATTTCCTTTCCCGAAAGGCTCCAGAAGTTCCAGTTCTTCAATCAGCTCTTCTGTTACATACGCAAGAGGAAGCTGCATGTCAATGGATACTTTCGGCATCAGATCCTGACTGGTCAGCTCACAGAGTTCATTGATCGTTCTGCGGAAACGTTCCACATTCTTCTCTTCCAGAGATAGCCCTGCCGCCAGCTTATGGCCTCCGAATTTTGTGAATAACGCCCTGCATTTGCACATTTCCTCAAACATATGGTAGCTTTCAATAGAACGCCCGGACCCTTTGACGCCATGTTCTCCCTGCGTCAGAACAAACACCGGTTTATAATATTTTTCTTTCAGTCTTCCGGCAATGATTCCCGCAATACTCTCATGACAGTCCGGCAGATACACAACCAGCACTCGATCCTCTTTCAAATCCGTCGTCTCGATCTGTTCGACTGCCTGCCCTACCCCTTTTTCTGTCATTTCCTTACGGCTGTCATTCAATGCTTTTAAATCTTCTGCCATCATGACAGCTTCTCTTCTGTTCTTCACCTCAAGGAGCTCCAATGCCCGCTTTGCCGTATCTAACCGTCCACTGGCGTTAATGCACGGTCCAATGACAAATCCGATGTGATAAGCCGAAAGTCGCTCTGTCGGTACCTGGGTACATTCCATCAGCGCTTTGAGTCCTTCGTTTTGAGTGCGTTTCAGCATTTCCAGTCCCTGTTTTACAAAAATCCGGTTCTCATCCACCAGATCCATTACATCCCCCACGGTCGCAATCGCCACATTTTCCATCAGAAAATCTACATCATCTGCATCCTGTCCCATGACATTATATAATGCTTCCACCACTTTATACGCAACTGCAGAACCGCACAGACCTTTAAACGGATAAGGATCTCCCGGTAAATGCGGGTTGACCACTGCATCTGCACCGGGAATCAGATATTCTTTCTCTCCTCCTGCTTCCAGATAAGGTACTTCATGGTGATCTGTCACAATGATCGTCATCCCCTGCGCTTTCCCGTAAGCAATCTCTGAAGCGGCTGCGATCCCATTGTCACAGGTAATGATCGTATCTACACCGTCCTCCAATGCCCTGTCAATGAGCATCTGATTGAGGCCGTATCCATCCTTCATCCGATCCGGAATATCCGTATCCACCAAAGCTCCCAGACTTTCTAATCCTGTTTTCAAAATATACGTCGCATTGACTCCGTCGATATCATAATCTCCGATCACACAGATTTTTTCGCCTTCCCGGATTTTTTCCTCCAGAATCTCCACTGCCGTATCCATATTTTTCATCAGCATCCCATCGTGCAGATCTGCAATCGTTCCATTTAAATAATAGTCAATATTCTGATCGCCTAAAATATCCCTGTTTCGGATCAGGCGCGCGATGATCGGGGAAATATGATATTTTTCCGCAATCTGCGTAAAATCCGCTTTCTTCATGGACACAAACCACTTTTCCATGTCAGTTCCTCCCAAGTATCTTTCTTGTTTTTCTAGCTGTTAATTTTTATTGTAGCATACTAAAAATTTTCTGTAAATCTGCCCAGAACTGGAGTGCGCAGGCACGACGATCGCGCATGGATAGGCGGGGAATAGTGTGAACAATAACAAGAACTGTTCTGCCAACAAATATTTCATTCAAAAATTTCCAAAAAACAAACAAATTTCCTGAATCACAAAACAGTGCCCCATACCTTCCGGCACGGAGCACTGCTATTTTATTTAGGAAGAATTTTTTGTTTGTTATTTATCTGCGTCTTTTCAGGAATGCCAGAAGCGCTGCTCCTCCTGCAAGAAGTCCGGATACTGCTCCGGCGATCGGAGTTGCATCTCCCGTCTTCACTGCTTTGTTTGGAGTTCCTGCTGACGGTTTCTGTGTGGAAGACTGATTATTGTTTCCATTGTTGTTTTGTCCGCCATTGTTTCCATTTCCCGGCTTGTTGTCTGGTTTGTTGTCCGGTTTATTGTTGTCTGGATTTTCCGGTTTCTCAGTCTGTGCTTTTTCCTCCAGTGCATCGATGGCAGTTCTTACTTTCTGTACTGCTGCATCAATGTCTGCCTGAGACGCCTCTTTGTCTGCAAGAATAAACTGCGCTGCCTCCACCTCTTTCTGAAGTGCTTTTACAGTCTCTTCTGTGTACTTATCTGCCTGTTCCAGACGTTCCTCTGCTTCTTTTATGACAGCTGTAAGCTGTGATTTATCTGTAGAAACAGCTGCTTTCTGGAAGAGCGCCGTAATATTGGCATCTGCATTCACATCACAGAATGTATACTCTGCCACTGCACCAACAGACTGTCCATTTACAAGAACATCACTGATCACATATCCTTCTTTTGGCTGGATCGCAAATGTCTGGCTCATGCCGCGTTCTACCTTTACAGTACCGCATGGAGTGATGCTTCCGCCCTCTCCTGCTGCTGCCATAATTGCAAACTCTTTCTGGATCGGCGCAATATTCATTGCTGCATCCAGTGCATTCTGTGCCGCATCCACTGTTTCCTGTGTCACTGCCGGATCTGCTGCTACTGCTTTCGCTGCATCCAGTACTTCCATCAGATTCTGAACATCTTCCGGAACATAGTCCTCTGCATGTTTCAGAAGTTCTTCTGCTGCTGCAATGGACTCGTTGAGTTTTGTCTTGTCAGCCTGTACTGCTTCTTTTTCTGCGAAGAATACTTCAATGCTTGCATCTGCACGAACTGCCTCAAATTTGTACTCTGTAACAGCTCCAACGGATTCTCCATTTACAAATACTTCTTTTACTTCAAATCCTTCATATGGTTGGATTGTAAATACCTGATCTTTTCCTTCTTCTACTTTCACTGCACCGCTTGGATCAATGGTTCCACCGCCATGTGCAACTGCTGTGATCGTAAATTCTTTCTGTACCGGTGGTTTTTCCTGCAGATTTTCAATTGCTGTCCGCACAGCTGTTGTTGCTGCATCCGCTTCTGCCTGGTTTGCCTCTGGATTATCCAGTACGCTCTGCGCAAGATCCATTGCTTCTTTCAATGCGTTTACGGATTCTTCTGTAAAGCTCTCTGCATTTTCCAGTTTCTGTGCTGCCTCTGCCAGTGCTGCTTTCAGTGCATCTTTGTTCACTTCCGGTACAGCCGGTTTTTCTGCCAGACCTTTTGTTGCTTCTTCTACTGCTTTTGTTGCCGCATCTACACTTTCCTGCATTGCGTTCTCATCTGCCACTACTTTTTCTGCTTCTTCCACTGCATCTTTCAGCGCTTTCACAGACTCTTCTGTATATTTGTCCTCTTCTTTCAAGGCTTCTTTTGCTGTCTCGAGCGCTGCTTTCAGTGCATCTTTGTTTACTTCCGGCGCTGGTTTTTCTGCCAGACCTTTTGTTGCTTCTTCCACTGCTTTTGTAGCTGCATCTACGCTTTCCTGTGTTGCGTTTTCATCTGCTGCTACTTTTTCTGCTTCTGCCACTGCATCTTTCAGCGCTTTCACGGACTCTTCTGTATACTTATCCTCTTTTTTCAGCGCTTCTTTTGCAGTATTGATTGCTGCTTTCAGTGCATCTTTGTTCACAACAACCGGCGTTTTTTCTTCTACTAATGTGATATCAAATTTATCAAGCTGTGGCGCATTCTTCTCCGGTGCTGTAAATACCAGCGTTCCATCGCCGGCTTCATTTACTACAAATTCAATGTCCTGTGTATGTGTTGCTTTTGCGCCATCTCCGGCACCTACTTTTACAACCTCTGTCTGCGGTGCGATCTTATTGTCCTTTTCTGCCCATGTCAGTCCATTGTTTGTATCACCACTGCGGAACTGTACTGTTGCTTTGTATTTTCCTGGTTTTTCTGCATGATATGGTAAGATGATCTGATCTCCACTGTTCATGGCATTTACAAAGTATCCATTGCTTGCCCAGTCAGCTGGAGATACCTGCAATGGCCATTTTTCATTTTCCACAGTGTTCTTCAGTTCAAAATGCTCTGCCTCTGCTGTGATTGTTGTTCCATTGACTTCTGTCGGGAAGTTGAAACGATTTTCTTCTGTATAGGATGCCGGTGCAAATTTAGCAACAATTGTTGCGTTAGCCTTCACATCTTTTAATGTATAGGATGTGACAGCTCCTACAGACTCACCATTTACAAGAACATCTGCCACCTTGTGTGTCTTGTCCGGTGTGATCTTGAATTCTACATTTTCACCTTCTGTTACTTTTGTTTCTCCACTCGGTGTAATTGTACCACCTTCGCCTTCGACAGATGCATTAACTGTAAATTCAGCCAGTTTTACATCTTTCGGTGTGATTTCAAACTTGTCTAACTGTGGTGCATCTTTTGTGTGTCCTTTCAATGTCAACACACCTTCTCCTGCCTTTTCTGCCACCATATCAAACGTAACAGTTTTTGTAACTTTAGAATCATCATTTCCTGCCACTACAGAACCAGATTTGATATTTCCTGCACTATCTTCCCATGCAAGACTGTTTGTTGAAGATCCACTTCTATAAGTCAATTCCACACTGTAGGTTCCCGGCTTTTCTACCTTATAAGGAACGGTAATCGTATCTCCCTGATTCAGACAATTTATAAACTTCTTATTACTTGCCCATTCACCATCTGAAACCGAAAGTTTCCATTGTTCCTCAGCCCCACCTGTATTATGTAATTCTGCAAACTCAGCTTCTAATGTGGCATTGGAATTCTTCCTCCATGGGAATACAAACGGATCTTCTCCTGTATATTTTTCACGTTTTACCAATTCATCTTTTGCTGTCTGCAGTGTTGCTGCTGCCTTATTTTTTTCCTCCAGTGTTGCTCCCTGTTTCTCTAAGACTGCTTTTGCATTTTTCAGTGCCGCTTCAAATGCATCCCATCCTGAACGGAACCAGTCACTTTTATAAGTTTCACATTCCTTGACAAGATTAGCCAATGCGTTTTCATTGCTCTCCATATCTTTGATGGTAATCTTTGCTTTTTTATTGAAGCCAAGGATTGTTCCTTCACTTGCCTCAACTAATTCGACTGTAAAATCTCTATCGCCTGTTTTATTGGTATTTCTTTTTGTCTCTACTGGAGCTGTTGTTTCTTTCTCCCCATCTTTCAATGTAATCTTTGGATTCAGTTCTGTATTAAAATCATCCTGAATTGCACTTCCTGGGTTTGGCTGTAACTTCGCTGTAATTTCTCCGGTAGTTCCGCCAACACGTTTAACTTTTAATTCTCTTTTTTCTGCTTCATTCATGGTATAGGTATTTTCTTCCAGTTCAATCATACCTTTACCCCCATTATTGATCACTGCTGCTGCTTCAATTCCTATAGCTTTTCCAGTAACCTCTAACGTAATTGTGTGTTCACCGTCCTTCAAATCTTCTGTCTCAAACCATTTTTGACCTGTTGCACGTTTTTTAGCAGATGTATCTACTGTAACTGGCTCTCCATTATCCACCGTAATTTTTGCAGTTCCATGACCCGGATCTACTGTTCCAAATAAATATGCCTTTGTTCCTTTAAACTTCAGAGTCAATTTTGCTCCAGGATTCGCCCATGTATTTGTACTATTAATATACTGAGGACCATTCTCATCATTCCACTTTCCTTCGAATGTAAACCCTTTTCCATCTGATGCATCTTTATCTGAAATATCGATCACATCCATTCCATCTGGAATTGGTGTAGAAACCTCCAAATCATCTGTTGTTTTATAAACACCCACTTCGCTGATAACCGGAACTTTCCCTTCAGGTGTGCTAACTGTAATCTTAATCTGTTGAGCATTTACCGCTCCTGCACGACAAAGTCTTTTTGCTCCAATTGTTTCGCCTTCATCCAAAGTTGTCCATGCCCCTTCTGATCCCTTGCGATATTCCACTTTATAATGATTGATCCTCTGTCCAAGCTGAATTGCCTCTTCAATTGATACAACATCAAAAGTTTTATTTTCCCCAAGATCAATCAATAAACTTCCTTCATTTCCATCTGTCGTCCAATATGTCTTATCATCACCGTCAATGGTATTTCCTGGTTTGAAATCAACATCTTTTCCTCGAACTTCCGATGCCTGCACACTTGCACCATCCTGTGTTGCAAGATTTACCTTAAACGTCTCCTGAATGTTCTTTCCAAACTCAGTTACTCTGTTTAAAATAGCTTCGTCTACTGTACCTTGATTGTTTGGCGGAACGTTCAATAATAAGGTTGCGTTGTTTCCTACAGAATTGAAATACATGTCACCAAGTTCTTCCATTGATTTTGGTGTATTCTTCTGTGTTCCCCAAAACCAACCAGATGTAATACGGGCATCTGCCTCTGGAACTGTCCACTGATTTCCATCTTCAAATCCAACCGTATAACCACCAATATTATTGCTATTAATCTTATTGTTTTCCTTGTCTACTTTTGATTTCGACCATGTATTTTTTGCAGCAAGTCCATGCTCATTTCCGATCCACCGCACTGTCGTATACGCTTCTGCACCAAACAACATACAGTCCGCATCTCTTCCTGCTGCTTTTCCTTCATATTGCTGAATTGTGTCAAACCACTTTTTAAATTCATATTCCTGTGCATTTGCACCACTTCCTTTGGCACCATCCATCCACACTTCTACGAATTTCCCGCCATTTCCGTATTTTTCATTACTCAGAATTTCTTTTAACTGATTGTTATAGAATTCATTGTAATCCTTTTTATCATTTTCTGGTGTTGTCGGCTGCCCATTCTCATCTTTGTAGCCATAACTCGGTTCATGAATATCCCACGGAGACAGATATAATCCCATATCCATATTCTGATCTGTACATGCTTTGGATATCTCTGCCAGAATATCTGATTCTCCATTTTTATCTTTATAGCCAGACTCTTTCACATCATAATCTGTATATTTACTGTCCCAAATACAGAATCCATCATGATGTTTTGCTGTTACGATCAGCTTTTTAAATCCGGCATCCTTCAAAGTCTTTACTAAAGTTTCTGCATCAAAATCATTTTTTAATGTAAAGATCTCGCTTGGTGCTTTATTTCCGTAGTGCTCACCCCATTCAATCTCATTGAACGTATTTGGTCCAAAATGGCAGAACGCTGCAAGTTCCTCTTTCTGATACCTAAATTGGTTTGCATCCGGCACTACATCGTCCGGTTTTGGAGCGTCCGCTGTTCCGCTCAGTCCTTCATCTCCAACCCAATTTGTTGTTTCTGCTGCTCTTAGTGTTACCGTTCCCCCCATGAAACCTGTTGTTGTCACTACACCGGCAAGCAGCATTGACATCCACTTTTTGTACAAAGCTTTCTTTTTCACCTTTTTTCTCCTTTCTGACATACCATATTTATATATGGGATTATACTCCCTCACTTAAATTTTCATCAATTTATTATTTTCCAATTTTTGGTTAAAATTTTCCAGTTCTGGGTAAATTTTTAACTATTTTCACCATGATGAGTCAAGACCACCGGCTTAGCCGGTGGCTTGTTCTGCCCCTATAAGGGGCTATTA
>OLPD01001430.1_pt1 | contig 11968 bp, 10 predicted proteins | sample 1672111 | NCBI WGS metagenome assembly OLPD01 (sample SAMEA3136646, study PRJEB25190) | human gut metagenome
AAGCGGCGGCACGGGTTTGCCAGAGCTCGTCAACAGTCATCGTCATGCGCCTTTCACAGGTTCCAGTTTCAGCTCGCGGACGATGAAGCCATCCGCGGTTTCTTCCAGCACGTTGATCGATCGACACAATACGACGGGCAGCGCTTGCACGATAGAGATGTGACGCGGATGGAAAGCCAGGCTAAGGCCTTCGTCCTCAAGCGAGAACGCGCCGATGCCGCACGCCTCCAGCGCGCGCCGCGCCAGGGAGACGTCGCCATCGAATACTTTCACCGTTTTCAGGAAGAAATCATGCGGATCGCGCTCGTACACGCCCGCATCGACGGAGCAAGCGCCGTTTTGAACGCAGATCTGATCGCGATGCTTGTTCTCGAGCGAGCAGTAATGCACGCCAAGGGACAACCCCTCGTCAAGCGCGTACTCCAACAGCTCCAAGCACAAGGATTCGCTGCCCGCCAGCGGCAGACCGCCTGCGTAGCCGTAGTCGTACAGCACGGGAAACGGCGGCAGGCCATAGGTTTTTTTCAGCTGATAACGGAACTCCTCCCATGCGGTGGTATAGCCGCAGTCCTCCACGATAGCCCGCACGTTGGGCGGCAGAGGCTCTCCCGCCGTCATCATTACGGTGGCGGCCCCCATGGACACGCCCATGAGCACGATATCCGGCGCGCCGTTCTCTGCGGTAACACGCTGCACCCATGCGGCAATGTCCCGCCGCTCGGGCCAGCCCATCCCGATATACCCGCCCTCGCTTTGGCCGTGGCCGCGTGCGTCCGGCAGCAGCAGGCTGAAGCCCGCGTCATAAAACCGGCGCGCGTATTCCGCCATGCCCGATGCCTGCCCGGTATAGCCGTGGCACAGCACCGCCCAGGGCGCATTCCCGCCCGCGCGCACACACAGAGCGTGCAGCTGCAGGCCGTCGCCCGAGGTCAGCCACCAATCCTCATGGGGCTGCGCGTTCAGCCATTCCCTGTCCGCCGCCAGCGTGCCCCGGGGCGCGCCGGTGGGACGGTTATGCGGCGCGTTGAACGCCGCTGTTTTGTCGATCTGCTGTGTAAGCGCAAAGCGGTAAAAGTACTCTCCGGCCACAGCTCCCGCAGCCGCGGCCGCGGCGCCCAGCGCCAGTGCCGTTTTCCAGCCTTTCATTCCGCTGTTTCTCCTTTCGCCGCGCGGCGCGCCTCAATATCCCGCACCATCGCTTCATAAGATTCTTCCGTGATCGTATATTTGACACGGTAGATGAAATAAGCAGCCAACAGAAGCGCCGCCGGGATGACCGTCATGCAGACCAGCAGCGCGGCGCTTTTGCCGCTGGGCACCGAGGCCAGCACCGCCCCGATTCGTTCCGTCTTTTCCGCTATGGTGATCAGCCCCTGGGAGGCCGCGTTCTCCAAATCGGAGATCTGGTTCGTCACGGCGCGCACTCCCACCGCCAGATAGATGACAAGCACCAGAAGCTGCACCAGCGCAGTGCCCAGCTTGGTGATGAAGGGCCGCACGGAAAAGACGATGCCCTCCTCCCGGCGGCCCGTTTTCCACTCGTTGTATTCCACGGTATTTGCAATGCAGATGATCATAATAAGGTAAACCAGCGTCTGCCCCAGAAATGCAAACAGGTTGCTCACGGTGAGCATCGTGAACTTGAGCGCCCACATCTCCCGCGGGATGAACAGGCCGGAGAGCATGATGCAGAGGTATCCCGCCGCAGCGCCGAAAGCGCCTGCCTTCATCAGCTGCGCGCGGGTGAAACGGCCGGACAGAGCCGCGAACACGAGCATCAGCACCGCGCCCGCCACATTGCCCAGAATGCTGAAGATGGACAGCAGCAGGCCGTTGTAGCCGAATTCAAAATACAGGTATGTCACCGAAAGGCCGCCGCCCATCAGTGTCTGCGCCACGGAAAAAATCAGAAAAACAACGGCGCACCAGACAAGCTGATCGTTGCGGGCAATGGTGGAAAAGGCCTTCCGGATGCCGACCTTTTCGGCGGGCGCTTCGTCCCGCGCAGACGGCTCGCGCACCACAAGCAGCGTGATGAGCTGTGTAGCCGTAAACGCAGCGCATACAATAAGGACAACGGCACGGTACGCGGTGACGGCGTTGCCGCCGATCACAAGGCTGCCCGCCGTAAACGTGGGTACAACGATGCCGCCCAGAAACTGCCCCACGCCCGCAAACAGCACCGTGCGGGAGGTAAGACGGTTGCGGTCGTCGGCGCGGCGCGCCAGCGCCGGCACCATGCCCCAGTAGGCGATGTCGTTCATTGTAAATACGACGCTGTACGCGAAGTACAACAAGCCGAAGGCCGCCACATAAGCCCAGCCCTGAAGCGTGGTGGAAAACGAGGTGATGAACACGATGACGCTCAGCACGCCGCCAATGGCGATCCATGGCTTGAATTTGCCCCAGCGCGTGCGCGTGGCCTCCACCACGTTGCCCATGATCGGGTCGTTGAAAGCGTCGAATACGCGCGCCGCCACCATGATGACGCTGATGCAGGCAAACTGCACCGACGTAAGCGTTTTGGTGAACAACACATAGGTGAGCAGATAGTTGGTAAACATGCATCCGGCCATATCCCGGCCCACGGTGCCCACGGGATACGCCCAGAGGTTGCGGAGCGAAAGCCCGCCCGCCGTTTTTTCCTGTGCGCTCATTGCTGCATTCCCCCTTTTCCGCCGCGAAAAACCGCCCGCGGCAAGCAGATGATTCCTGTTCCCATCATAGCAAAAAACGGGAACGCGCGCAATGAGGAACTCTGCCCGCCGCCTCAGGTATTTCCGTGCATATTTTGCGAATACAAACCAGCCCCCGACCGCGGGTCTATCCTGCGCGGCCGGGGGCTGGTTTCGTTATTTTAAATCCGGTTTATACTTCAAGTATTTTATCCACGCGTGCGGCCAAGATAGAAAAGCGCCACTGTGCCGGGGCCTGAATGGCTGCCGATGACCGGGCCGATGGAATGGATGCGGATATCCTGCGTGCCGAATTTTTCCCGCACCAGGTCCGCTACATATTCCGCGTCCGCACGGCAGTCCCCGTGGCTGATGAACACCGTTTGGGAGGCCGGGTCCACTGCGTCCTTTTCCATATGCGCCACCAGCGCGTCCAGGCTGGCCTTGCGGCCGCGCACCTTTTCCATGGGGATCAGATGACCCGCGTCATCCACGTGCAGCACCGGCTTGATGTTGAGCATCGTGCCGAAAAACGCCGCCGCACCGGACACACGCCCGCCGCGCTTGAGATGATTCAGGTCGTCCACCGTGAACCAGTGGGCCAGATGCAGCTTGTTTTCCTCCAGCCACCGGGCCGTTTCTTCAATGCTGCGGCCCGCCTTCTGCTGCTGCGCCGCATGGTAGACCAACAGGCCCTCGCCCATGGAGGCGCACAAGCTGTCCACCGCGAGGAATTTGTGCTCCGGATATTCTGCGCTCAGGTCCTCGAAGGCGATGCGCGCGGAGTTGAATGTGCCGGACAGCCCGGACGAAAAACCCACATACAGCACGTCGAAGCCGTCCCGCGCCATTTTACCCGCTACTTCCCGGAATGTCTCCACATTGATCTGGCTGGTGGTGGACATAGCCCCGCCGCGGAGCATATCGTAAAAGTCCCCGGAAGAAAGGTCTGTTTCCTCAGGGTCGTTCCGATAGCTTTTTTCGCCGATGGTATAGGTCATGGGCAGTACAGTAACGCCCGTCTGCGCCACAAGCTGCGGCGAAAGGTCCGTGGTGGAATCCGTCAGGATCTTATATTCACGCATCGTTGTCGCTCCTTTATGTTTGCTGGAAAATCAGTCCCCAGCTCTCTGCTGGGAAATCCACAGGCAGTATATCACAAATCCCCGTGCTTTTCCAGACTGAATTTCCCCTTCAGCGCGGCAATGCCTGCCAGAATGCGGTCCTGAAAAATCACGCACAGCCCCGCCACAGCCCCGGTGGCAAGGAACACCACCAGGCTCACGTCCCAGCTTCCCTCGGCGAACTGGCTGCCCGCAAAGGTACTGGTGATCACCGACGGGATGCGCGCCAGTGTGGAGATGAGAAAAAACGCATGGGGCCTGACGGGCAGGAACGGGCCCAGATAGATGAGCACGTCCTTGGGCGTGCCCGGGATGAAAAACAGCAGGAACAAAAAGAACTTCACGTGCGCCTCGTCCCGCAGAAAATGGTATTTTGCCAGAACGGAAGCGTCGATGGCTCTGGCACCCGCGGCACGCACGCAGTAATAAACTGCGGCGCTGGAAAGGCCCACGCCCAAAAGGCACAAGGCCAGCCCTCCCCAGGTACCGTACAAAAGCCCCGCCATCAGCTCCACCGGTTCGCCGGGCAGCACGGCCACCACCACCTGCAGCACCTGCAGGCCCAAAAATGCCAGAAGGCCCAAAAAACCGCTGTCGTGGACAAACGCAATAAACGCATCCCGCGCATCCTGCTGCGTCAGCACGGCCCAGATCTCGTTTCGATATGTAATGCCGAACACGGCCAGCGCCAGCAGAAGCGCCGCGCCCAATACCGTGCCCGCGTATTTTTTTATGAACGCCACTCGTATCCACGCCCCGTTTTCCCGGGCGCGCCGCCGCATCAGGCGGTATGCGCCCCGGTGTATTCTTCCAGGGTGCCGCCCGCCTGCATGATGGCTTTCGCGGCATCCTTACCTACATAACGATAATGCCACGGTTCATACGTCACGCCCGTGACATTTTCTTTTCCCCTGGGGTAGCGCAGGATGAAGCCGTAGTCCGCGCAGTGGGCGTACAGCCATTCAAATTCCGGCGTGTCTTCAAAATCCGCCGTCAGGTCGCTGTGCTTCGAATACCAGTCCGCCGAAACGATATCTGCGGCAAGGCCCGTGTTATGCTCCGAGGTGCCGGGGCGCGCCACCCACATGGCAGCCTGTTTTTCGGCCTCCTCCCGGCTGAAGCCCTCCGCCATGAAGGAATTTGTCTTGCGCTTGAACAGCGCCGTCTGCCGCTCCACGCTGCGGTAGCCCGACACTAAGTAGAGCTTGCAGCCCGCCGCCTCGGCGTCCGCCAGCATGGCCTCCAGGTCCGCCGCCGCGCGCTTGTCAAAAGGACGGTTTTCGTATCCCCTGATGTCCACGGTCTCCACGGTAAAGCCCTCGGGCAGAGGGTTCGCGGCGTTGACCAGGCGCGTCATCCAGCCGTCGCCGTCCGCCGGGGCTGCGGCGGGTGCCGCAGCCGAGGAGGAACCGCTCATGGAGCCGGAAGAAGAAGCGCCGCCCGCGCCGCTGCCGGACATACTGCCGGAAACGGAGCCGGAGGCAGCGCCGCTGTCGCCGGGAACGCCGCTCATGGAGCCGGACATGGAACCGGACATGCTGCCGGAGCCGGATGTCACAGACGAGGAGCTGGGCGCCATGGAGGAGCTGGACGAAGGCTTGGAGGACGAACTGCCGGAGCTGCCCCAGCAGCCTGCGAACAGCGCCGCCACAAGCACCAGCGCGAGGGTAAGGACCAAAGTTTTCTTAGGCAAAATACAAACTCCCTTTCGCCTGCCCGCAGACGCCGGGCGGCGCGCGGGAAGGTCATTGTAAATTGCCGGTCAGGGTCATTACCGCAGCGAGCGCCGCCAGCGGCGCGGTCTCACAACGCAGGATGCGCGGCCCCAGGCCGATTTGTACGCATCCCGCTTCGCGGGCCGCGGCCGCTTCCTCGGGGGAAAAGCCGCCTTCGCTGCCGGTGATGAGGCCGATGGTCTCGGCGCCGCCCAGCCGGCTAAGTAATGGCTCCCCGCCCGCCTCGTAGCAAAAAAACGCCGCGTCGTTGCGCGCTGCGTCCGCGAGCATCTGTTTGTATGTTACCGGAAGTTCCACCTGCGGCACCACGCCCCGTCCGCTCTGCTTGGCGGCCTCAAAGGCGATGCGGTTATAGCGCAGATTTTTCTGCTCTTCCTTTTTTGGCGCAGCCACACAGTAGCGGCTGAAAAACGGCACTATCCGCACGGCGCCAAGCTCCACAGCCTTCTGGACGATTGTCTCCAGCTTATCCTGCTTTGGGTAACCCACATATAGCGTAACCCGCACGCCCGGCTCCGATACGCTGGTAGAGCTGGAAAGGATTTCCAGCTCTACCGTATCGGGGCCAAAGCCGCGCACCGCGCAGGCATAGTCCGTGCCCTTGCCGTCGCAAAGCGTAACGGTCTCGCCGGGCCGGGCACGCATCACATGGGCCAGGTGATGCGCGTCCGCCCCCGACAGCACGGCCGTGCCTCCGGAGATATCAGTTGTAAAATAACGGTGGGGCATAATAAAACTCCTTCTGTGTATTTATGGCGCAAGGGCGCGGCACTGCGGTGCGCTGTTTAAGGCGCAAGCCACCTGCCAAGCAGCGGAATTAAGATAAACTGCGCCGGATAGATGAGGTAAAACCTCCACTTCACGCGCGCACCGGCGCCGGGCGTGCCGTCGTACAGCCGCATTGGCAAAAGCGAAAAAAACACACCGAAAAATTGCAGATACTGCGAGCCCAAATTGGGCAGCGCGCCAAGCCAAAGCGACGCGACAATTACCGTAAAGATACCGCACAGCAGCAAAGCCGGGCGGCCGCTGCGGTCGCGCATGTAAAAGCAGCCCCAAACAATGGCCAACGCATACCAGCCCCAATCCAAAGGAAGAAGAGCGGCGCAGACGAAAAGGGCGGCGCAAGCGGCGCACCGTGCGAACAACGGCTTGATGTGCTCCCATGCCACAAGCGAAAGCAGCGCAAGAAACAGCGTAAACAACACATTGCCTCCGCCCGAAAATACCGTAAATTTCCATTCGCGCGTATACACTCAGCCGCAAAAGCTGCTGTAAAACGGCTGCGAAATCATTGCAAACATCAGCAGCCGCATCAAATAGCGGCGCACGCTTTTGGTGTGGCAATAGCCCTCCGCCAAAAGAAAGCAGAAAATAGGCAGCGCCATTTTGCCGGCGGTGCGCAGCGCAATGCATGCAGGAGAGCGGTAATACAAAAAGGCGTATGCAAAATGATCGAGCAGCATACAGGCATACGCAATCCATTTCAGCCCGGTGGCAGATAATTTAGCACCCGGCGTATGCACGGTATTTCCGCCTTTGTGCTTGGCGCGCAGTTATTCCCGCCCTGTGTGGCCGCACACCAGCGCCACCCAACCGTTCTTTTCCTTTACCTCCCGCAGTGCAAGGCCTGCGGCCTGTACCGCGGCGATCACCTCATCCTTGCGGGTGTCGATGATGCCGCTGGCCAGAAAGGTTCCATGCTTTGCCAGCAACGCGGGTACGTTCGGCACCAGGTGGATGATGGCATTGGCCACGATGTTGGCGCAGATGACGTCGTATACACCCGTGGCCTTTTCGGAAAGGTCGCCCACCAGTACCGTAAGGTCGTTCTGCACGCCATTGAGGGCCGCGTTTTCGCCTGCCGTGCGCACGCACATCGGGTCGATGTCCACGCCTTCCGCTTTGGCCGCGCCCAATTTCAATGCCGCAATGGCAAGAATGCCGCTGCCCGTGCCGATGTCCAACACGCGCTCGCCGCCCTTCACCAGGCCATCCAGCGTTTCCAGGCACAGGGCCGTGGTCTCGTGCGTGCCGGTGCCGAAGGCCATTCCCGGGTCCAGCGTGATGACCGCGCGGTCCGTTTCGTACGCTTCCCAGCTCGGCACCACAGCCAGCCGTGTGCCGATATCCATAGCGTGGTAGTATGCCTTCCAGCCCGTCTCCCAGTCCTCCTGGCGCACACCCGTGTATTCCATCCGGTAAGGCACCTCGGCGCGCTCCAGGCGGTCCCGCATCAGCTCTCCGATCTCCGCAAAATTCTCGTCCGGCGCAATGTACAGGTGCACCGCTACCTCATCCCGGCTTTTATCCAGCAATTCCTGCTCGATGAGGTCAACGTGAGCAATGGCCTCCACCTGGGCCTCCAGATCCCGGTAGTCCTCGATGTAGATGCCGCCGCCCGAGATGCCCGTGGCAATGGCCTCCGCCGTTTCGGCCCAAACCGCCGGCACCGTCGTCTTGATGTCTGTCCATTCCATAGCTTTTTACTCCCTGCGCTTGGCGCGCCTGCAATTTGTTTTTGCGCCGTAAGACGCCGTTTTCTTTTCATTATACACAAATACATCCAAAAACGAAACAAGCCGGCGGTATATCCCGCATTTTGTGCCGGTTCTGCAGAAATTTTTCACAATCTTCTTTCCTCTTCTTTTGTTAGAATGCACAAAAGAGCTTTGTTAAACTTATAACATTCGTCGTGTTGTACATTGATAAACTTTTAACGATATGGTATGATAGTGTCAGTGAGAAAGCATCCTAAAATCACAAAACAACCGTTCAAACCATATCAATGAACTTTGGGAGGACAAACTGATGGCAGAGAAAAAGACGACCGCCAAAACCGCTCCGGCCCCCGCTGTGGAGACCGTGGAGAACCCTGTGAACAAAATGATCGACGGCCTGGTGGAAAAAGCCCAGGCAGCTTTGAAGGAATTCCTGACGCTGGATCAGGAACAGATCGACCACATCGTGCACGAGATGGCGCTGGCCGGCCTTGACAAGCACCAGGAGCTGGCCCGCATGGCCGTAGAGGAGACAGGCCGCGGCGGTCATCAAAAATATGTTTGCCACCGAGTATATCTGGCACGACATCAAAAAGGAAAAGACCGTGGGCGTGCTGGACGAGAACGAGATGGAGGGCTATGTGGAAGTGGCCGAGCCTGTAGGCGTTATCGCAGGCGTCACCCCCACCACCAACCCCACCTCCACTACGCTGTTCAAAAGCCTGATCGCCGTGAAAACGCGCAACCCCATCATCTTCGGTTTCCACCCGTCCGCGCAGAAGTGCTCGGCCGAGGCTGCGCGCATCGTATATGAGGCCGCTGTGAAGGCCGGCGCGCCGGAGAACTGCATCCAGTGGATCGACACGCCGTCCATCGAAGCGACGGGGGCGCTGATGAACCACCCCGGCGTGGCCACCATCCTGGCCACGGGCGGCCCCGGCATGGTAAAGGCCGCTTACAGCTGCGGCAAGCCGGCGCTGGGCGTCGGCCCGGGCAACGTGCCGTGCTATATTGAAAAATCCGCGGACCTGCACCGCGCCTGCACCGACCTGATGATGTCCAAGACCTTCGACAACGGCATGATCTGCGCTTCCGAGCAGGCCGTCATCGTGGACAAAGAGATCGCCAAAGCGTTCGAAGACTATATGAAGGCCAACAACTGCTACTTCCTCAACAAGGAAGAAACGGAAAAGCTGACGAAATTCATGTTCCCGGACCCCAGCAAGGGCGTTTACGGCCCGCTGGTGGGCAAATCTGCAAACTGGATCGCCGAGCAGGCCGGCCTGAAGGTGCCCGAAAAAACGAAGATCCTCATCGCGCCCATCTCCTCGCCGGACGAAAACCATCCGCTGGCGAAGGAAAAGCTTTCCCCGGTGCTGGCCTACTTTGTTGTAAACAGCAAGCAGCAGGGCTTTGATTACGCCAACAAGATGCTGGAGCTGGGCGGCCTGGGCCACTCCGCCGTCATCCACACCGGCGACATGAAGATCGCCGATGAATACGGCGTGGCCATGCGCGTGGGCCGAATCATTGTGAACAGCCCGTCCTCCCAGGGCGCCATCGGCGACATCTATAATACCAACACGCCTTCCCTGACGCTGGGCTGCGGCTCCTACGGCAAGAACAGCGTGTCCCAGAACGTCACGACGGTGAACCTCATCAACAAAAAGCGCATCGCCAAGAGGAGGGTCAACATGCAGTGGTTCAAGGTGCCGCCCCGCATCTATTTTGAGGAGGATTCCATCCAGTACCTGGAAAAGATGGAGGGCATCTCCCGCGCCTTCATCGTCACCGACCCGATGATGGTGAAGCTGGGCAATGTGGACAAAGTCCTGTACTACCTGCGCAAGCGCGAGGAATACTGCCACAGCGAGATCTACTCCGACGTGGAAAGCGACCCGTCCGTTGAGTGCATCATGCGCGGCGTCAAGGCCATGAACGCCTTCCAGCCGGACGTCATCATCGCCATCGGCGGCGGCTCGGCCATCGACGCGGCCAAGGGCATGTGGCTGTTCTACGAGCATCCGGACACCAGCTTCGACGGCCTGCGCCAGCGCTTCCTGGACATTCGCAAGCGTGCGTTCAAGTTCCCGAAGCTGGGCCAGAAGGCCAAACTGGTCGCCATCCCCACCACCTCCGGCACCGGCTCCGAGGTCACCAGCTTCTCCGTCATTACGGATAAGCAAAACGGCAACATCAAATATCCCCTGGCCGACTACCGCCTGACGCCGGACGTGGCCATCATCGACCCGCAGTTCACCCGCTCGATGCCCAAGAGCATCGTGGCCGACACCGGCCTGGACGTGCTGACCCACGCCATTGAGGCGTATGTATCCGTCATGGCCAGCGATTATACCGACGGCCTTGCGCTGCACGCCATCGAAATGGTGTTCACTTATCTGGAGAAATCCTACAACGGCGACCCGCTGGCCCGCGAAAAGATGCACAACGCGTCCTGCATCGCCGGCATGGCCTTCACCAACGCGTTCCTGGGCCTGAACCACTCCATGGCGCACAAGCTGGGGGCCGAGTGCCACATTCCCCATGGCCGCGCCAACGCCATCCTGCTGCCGTATGTCATCAAATACAACGCTACCAAACCGACCAAGTTCGCCTCATTCCCGAAATACAAGGAATATGTGGCCGACGAGCGCTATGCGAAGATCGCCCGCCGCGTGGGCCTGTGCAGCGCGGACACGCCCATCTCCGAGGCAGTGGACTGCCTTGTGAAGGCCATCCGGGAACTGATGACCGTCACCGAGCGCCCGCTCTGCATCAAGGACTGCGGCGTCAGCGAGGCCGAGTTCATGAGCAAGGTCGACGAGCTTTCCTACAAGGCGTTCGAGGACCAGTGCACCACCGCAAACCCGGTATATCCCCTGGTGTCCGAAATCAAGGAGCTGTACAGGGAAGCTTACTACGGCGAATAAGCGCCGCCCAAAACTGAATCCCGGGCCGTTCTTTTTCCGGCCCGACCTCCTTTCATGGGGCCCGTGCAAAGCGGGCCCCTTTTTTGGTATATGTACCGGCACATGGTACCCGCGCAAAACAGCACAAATAACCGCCGACAAATTTGTTACGCCGCATGGGCGGATGTGTGCTATACTGTTTGTAAATAAGCTCTTTAAAAATACGCTTTTGCGGCGGCGCGGCAAAACGCGTCCGTCCGGGGGAGGAATACGCATGCAGGAACGCCACATCACCACGCCCGGCCCCGTGCTGGACGAACACGGCGTCATCACGCCCGGCTATTCGGAACGGTCCATTTGTACTTACCGCCGCGCAGATATCAAAGCCCCGTTCTACCGCATCAAGGAATGGGACTTCTATCAGGTGTCCGACGGCGAAAAGTGTCTCCAGTTTACATATGGCCATGCCTCTTATGCGGGCCAGGTAGCGGTGATGCTGTTCAACTTCAAAACGGGTGAAGTCATCGCCAATATCAGCAAGCTGCTCGCCCTGCCCTTCGGCAGCCTGCATCTGCCTGAAAACGCCGAGCAGGACAGCGATATATGCTACGACAAAGGCGGCGTGCACCTGCGCTTTAAAGTGGAGGGCGACACGCGTTACCTTTCGTTTTCCGCGCCGGATTTTGAAGCGAACATCACGCTGGAGCGCAAAAACCCCTATTCTCTGGTCATCCATATCCCCTTTGATGAATACAAAACAGCGTTCTATTATAACCACAAGATCAACTGCATGACGGCCCGCGGCCGGGCGGTATGCGGAGGAAAGGAATACATTTTCGGAGACGGCGCTTTCGGCCTGCTGGACTGGGGGCGCGGCGTGTGGCCGTTCCACAATGAATGGTACTGGTCCAACGGCACCGGCACAGTGGACGGCAAAATTTTCGGTTTCAACCTGGGAACCGGCTTCGGCAACACCAGCCAGGCCACCGAAAACATGCTGTTCTACAACGGGAAATACCATAA
>OLPD01001435.1_pt1 | contig 11935 bp, 11 predicted proteins | sample 1672111 | NCBI WGS metagenome assembly OLPD01 (sample SAMEA3136646, study PRJEB25190) | human gut metagenome
ATGTCAAATACTTTTCTAAAATTTATATAAATATTTTTAACACAGTTAATTATATAATGATTAAATTTTAGGTTATTTTTTATTGCTAATTCAATATAAATATATTATATAACATTTATTCTGGAGGTAACTTTGAAATACTTTATATTTTTGATACTAATATTCATCATTATATTTATGTATTTTTATTATGAGAAAAAATTAACTATAGCAAAAAAAAGAATATTAAGAACTTCTAATCAATTTAATAATATTAGAAATGAATATAGAAATGCTTTAATTAAGAATCAAAATATAGATATACAATTTTTAACTCCTACTGCTAAGGCAGCTATAACCAATGCTAATACAACTGTTTTCCTTGCCCCACTCACTGATTCTCCTAAAGTTAAAGTATTAAATATAAAAATGGAAGTTAAAATTTTAGATAGTGCTATTATAAATGATACAACTTGGTTCTATGTAAATTTACCTATTGATAGTAATTACAATTGTAGGGGTTGGATTACTAAAGATGATTTTTCATTTATTTATCAGCAATCACAAAGTACACCACCAGCATATCGTTAAAATTTATTATACTTAAAAGAGACCGGGATAATATTATTCCGGCCTCATTTTTATATACTAAAGTAAATATCTAATTATTATACCTGCCATCATATATAGTAAATAAACTATTATTATAGCTATAAATTGAATATTAAATACTCTTTCATTACTTTTACTATATTTAATACTTAATTCATCTCTACTTATTATTCCTCTTCTAATATTTAATTCTGCTAACTTTCTAATTATGAAATATGCAGCTACTCCAAATGCTAATGCTATTAATCCATAAAAAATTGCCATAAATATCTTTTCTGAAATTGCCAAATTTCTTATACTAACCTCAGATGCTTGCTCCATAACTAAAGCATTATCTTGAATTAAAGATAGTAATTTTTGTAATGTTATTGATGTTCCATTTATTAAAAAATGTATTAATGCTGATGCAAATATTGAATTAGTTATTCTTACTACTAATGCTAATACAAACCCCAAAACTGCTGCATACAAAAATTGTTGAGGATCTAAATGCATTATTCCAAATAATAATCCTGTTATAGAAGCAGCTAAGTAAATATTTTTATCTTCATATCCAGATAAAACTACTCCACGTATTGTTATTTCTTCTGTGATAGCTGGTAATACAGCTATAAGTAGAAGTAAAATTATATATGGCGAAGCTACTATTTCTGTTACAAAATTTCCAATTTCATTTTCAAAAAAGAACTGAGAAATTAAAGAAAAGAACGTCATTATTGGTTGACATACAAAGGCTAATAATATTATTAATAGTGCATCCTTAAAATAAAGCTTGTTTAACTTTAATACATTTTTTATGGATTGTTTTGTAATAATTAAATATATAATAGCTGGAAAAATAAATATTATGACATGACTAATAAGTAACATTAACTTACTATCAGTAATATTAAACCATCTAAATATTAACTGTACCGGTAAAAATAATTGTAATAGTATAATTATTAAAAAATATGTGTTTGCTCTTGATACTTTTTTCATATATCTCTCCTTTTTAATATTTATTTACCTAATGTATATTAATTTTAATTAGTGTCAATAATATAAATGAAGTTTTAAAACTTCATAGTTAATCGCCTCTCCCCCATTTTATTTATATACAAAAATAATCCCTTTAATGTTATTAATATATTAATGGGATTATTTTTGTTTAAAGTTATTTATAATTTTGATTTTCAAGCTCAACCTTAATCATTTTTAAAGCATGGTTAGTTGCCGAAATTCTTACTTCTTCCCTATTTCCACTAAAATTACATTTTTCAATTATTGTTTTATTATTTACATGTACAGCTATATAAACTAATCCAACTGGTTTCTCATCCGTTCCACCGCCTGGTCCTGCTATTCCTGTAGTAGCTATAGATGTATTTGAAGAGCTTACCTTTGCTATTCCTTCAGCCATTTCCCTAGCAGTTTCTTTACTTACTGCTCCATAAACATCAAGTGTTTCCTTTCTAACACCAAGTCTCTTCATCTTAGCCTCATTAGAATAAGTTATTGCCCCCTCTATAAATGAAACTGATATACCTGGATATGAAATTAATTTGGCTGCTACCATACCTCCCGTACATGATTCTGCCGTTGAAATAGTTAATTTATTATTACATAATATCTTACCTAAATTATATTCTATTGAATTTTCATTATTCATTTAATTCACCTCATTTTAACCCATATACAATAATTATAACCTCATTATTCTCATATTTATATATATTTTCTTCTTAATTTTTTAATGGATTTAAAATAAAAATCTCTAAAGTAAAAAACTTAGAGATTTTTTATTTGTATTTATTAGCACTAATATAATAATCTCCTGAATTATTTATACCTTCTTCTAATATAGAAAAATTACTTTCTTTTAACATGGAGGTAATTATATTTATATGTTGCTTATTAGAATTATCTAGAGTTATAGTAAAATTATCATTTTTATCTACTATCCCCATATAATCATAAATATCACCATATTCACTAAGCCCTAATTTTCCTCTTATATCCATCTTATAGTCTGGCATTTTTACCCTCCTATTTATCGTTTTTACCCCCATAAATTAAAAAACTTCTCCTAACTGCCATTATTTTATGTAAATATTTATTATTTTATTCCTTATATATTTAATTTAAAATATATTAGCCCATTAAGAACTATATTTTTATATGCTCCTAATAGGCATATTAAATTTATCTTTAAACTTCTTCTTTTAAGTTTCTAACATTATCTAAAATCTTTCCCACTTCACTAGTTGGCACTTCATCATATCTTAAAAACTCACTAGTAAAATTTCCTCTAGCTTGTGTCATTGATCTTAAATCGGTAGCATAACTAAAGATTTCTGCCATCGGAATCTCTGCACTAATTTTTTGCAACTTTCCTTCTGGTTCCATTCCTACCACTCTTCCTCTTCTCTTATTTACATCTCCCATTACATCTCCCATATAGTTATCGGGAACTAAAATTTGAACACTCATTATTGGTTCAAGTAAAATCGGTTTAGCAGCTTCTAGTCCTTTTTTATATGCAATTGAAGCAGCAACTTTAAATGCCATTTCTGATGAATCCACAGGGTGATAAGAACCATCATATAATGTAGCTTTTAATCCTACAACAGGATATCCTGCTAATACACCATTAGATATACAATCTCTTAATCCTTTTTCAACAGCAGGAATAAAGTTTCTTGGAACAGCTCCTCCAACAACTTTATCTACAAATTGTAGGTCTAATTCTCCATCTTGTCTTGGCTCAAATTTTATCTTTACATCTCCATATTGTCCATGTCCACCTGATTGCTTCTTATGCTTTCCTTGAACATCAGAACTACCCTTTATTGTTTCTCTATATGGTACCTTAGGCTCTTGCAAAATAACATCTGCACCAAATTTACTCTTTATTCTACTAGCTATAACTTCTAAATGAGTTTCTCCTAGTCCCCAAATTATAGCTTCTGCATTTTCAACATCTCTTTCTACTTTAAAGACAGGATCTTCTTCCATTAGCTTAGATAATGATAATGATATCTTTTCTTCATCCCCTTTTGCTTTTGGTAATATTGACATAGACATTACTGCCTTAGGTAAATTTATTTTATCATATATTACTTTAAAGTCTTCACTACATAATGTATCTCCAGTTGCTGTATATTGTAATTTAGAAACTGCACCAATATCACCTGCAACTATTTCTTTAGTTGGAATTTGATTTTTTCCTTTCATAAAGAATAAATGATTTAGTTTTTCATGCTTTTCCTTATTGGGATTTAATACAGTTAACTCACCATTAATTTTTCCTGTCATAACTCTAAATAAGGATACTTTACCTACAAACGGATCTGCAATAGTTTTAAATACTAATGCTGAAAAAGGCTTGTTTTCGTCCGCCCTTATGAAAACCTCTTCATTGTTATTTAAATTCACTGCTTTTTGAGGAAGTGCATGTTCAGGTGATGGGAAACATTGTATTATATTATTTATCATTGATTTTATTCCTATTACCTTTAATGCACTACCACATAATACTGGTGCTATTTCACCTTGTGCACATCCCCTTATTAGTCCATTATAAATATCTTCATCACTTAACTCCCCATCATTTAAGTATTTATCTAATAGCTCTTCATCTGTTTCAGCAACAGCCTCCATTATCATTTGCTTACATTCTTCAACCTTATCAACTAATTCATCTGGTATACTTATTGTTTCTACTTTAGATGTTTTGGAATTATACTTTACTGCAGTTTTTGATATAATATCTACTATGCCACTAAAATTATTTTCTTTTCCTATAGGATACTGAATAGGAACTATACTCATTCCAAAACTATTTTTTATTTCTTCTAAAATTTTATCAAAGTCTGCGTTTTCTCTATCCATTTTGTTTATAAAGAATGCTCTCGGTAATTTTATTTTTTCACAATAATCCCAAGCTTTTTCTGTTCCCACTTGTACTCCTGATACAGCACATACTACAATCGTAGCTATATCAACAGCTCTCATACCTTGAAACATCTCACCTTGAAAATCAAAATATCCTGGCATATCAACTATATTGATTTTAGTATCATTTTCCTCAAATGATGCAACTGAAGTTGATAAAGATATTCTTCTTTTCTTTTCCTCCAGTTCATAATCCATAACTGTATTACCTTCCTCAACTTTTCCTAATCTATCAGTATTATTTGTATAAAATAATAAAGCTTCTGCTAAAGATGTTTTTCCTGTTGCTCCATGACCTATTAAACCTACATTTCTAAGTTTCTTATAATTATAGTCTTTCATAACATGACGATAATACTACCTCAGTATTATCTTTCCCCCACCTTTCTTTATATAGATTAATTAATTATCGTTTTATTGGTAACTATTATTAAAGTTATACTTAATTTTTATGAACTTCAGCTTACAAATAGTACAATTTCCCTTATTTCTACTATTCTTAAGTTTATTAAAATCTAACTAAATCATTTATAATTAAATTTAATAAAAATAAGACTTATACTAAATTTTCAATCTTTAGTATAAGTCTATATAATTTAAAATCATATTTTGTTTTATATTTACTTACACTAAATATAAAACAATTAATTTAATATTTTTATATTATGTTATAGCTCCATCTTCAGTAATTAAAACTTTTTCTCTTTGATTAGAATTATCTTTCCTATTAAATTTAATTTTATAAATAATCCAATTAACTATAAAGCCTAAAATCCCACCTGAAAAATCAATTGCTATATCCCTAATTGCCATTTCTCTTCCTGGTATAAAATATTGGTGAATTTCATCACTAATTGCATATCCTAATACAATAAATAAACAATAAATTGTTGCCTTTTTTATATCAACATAATACCTACAAACAGCAATAGAAAAACAATATAATATAAAATACTCCGTAAAATGAGCAGCTTTCCTTACAGCAAATGAAGCAAGCTCTCCTAAGTGAGTATTTAAATCAATGCCTATAGCAGAAAATAACTTTATTACTAAATCACTTTGCTTAGTCGAAATATCTGATGGTTGATTTGACATAAAAAATATTAATAACATCCATCCAATTAAAAGGCTCCAATTAATTATAAGTCTTTTGTTCTTCATCATTTTCTCCTTAATTCATATATTAGTTAGATAAAAAAATAATTTAATTTTTTTCTACTAAATATCTATTTATATAAGCTAATGACTCCTCTAAAATTCCTTGACTACTTTCTAAGTCTTGTAATTTTACTTCTAAATTACATATCCTTTGTTCTAATAAATACATAAGCTCTTTTATATCATTTAATAACTTAGCCTCATAAGATACTTGTATCCCATCTGAATCAATATATATTTTCTCTGGTGTTGAACCACACTCTACGCACTTTGCATATATTCCCTCTTTTTCTGTATCTCTAAATACTTTAAAAATATCATTATTACATTTAGAACAATTAGATAGTATGATAAAATCATAATAACTTATATCAAACTCATATTTGCTTTTACAATGTTCACATGTTAAAACTAAATTATTTCCTTGAGTTTCTATCAAAAAAGTATTTCCTGAACAACCTTCCTTTTCGCATACCACTGTTCTTATCATAAATATTCCCTCCTATATTTAAATAGAAATATACTTCCCTCAAAAATTATTATGATATATTTTTATATAATATGCTTAAAGATTAAGTATTAAAATAATTTATTTTGCTACTATTGATAATTTATCTAACTCATTTTTTATATTGTCAATTTCCTCATCTATCTTGCTTGTACTTTTTCCAGCTAAAACCAAATCTCTTTTTTCAAGCTTTAACTGAATAATCTTTTCCTCTAAGTTTATTTTCTTTTCCACACAACCACTCCCATTCTTATATTATGATAAGAATACTTAAAAAGTTTTTTATATAATTCTAATCTTATAAATGTTATAACACTATTATATAATACTTTATTAAAATCATAACAAAAAAACAATACTAAATTTAAATTTATTTTACGACATATTACCATATATTTTTCTTTTATTGAATTACTTTCCTATTTGTTTTAATCCCTATATAAATAAAAAAAACATTCCTTCATAATAATAAAAATTATATAAAAGAATGATTTTATATTTACTTCAATTTAAATTTTAATGAAATAAAAAAGCTACGACTTTTATCGTAGCTTTTGGTGGAGGTAAAGGGATTCGAACCCTTGACCCCTTGCGTGCAAGGCAAGTGCTCTCCCAACTGAGCTATACCCCCAAAAATGGTGGACCTTCAGGGACTCGAACCCCGGGCCGACCGGTTATGAGCCGGTTGCTCTAACCAACTGAGCTAAAGATCCTTACTACCTGGCAACGTTCTACTCTCCCACACAGTCCCCCGTGCAGTACCATCGACGCTGTAGAGCTTAACTTTCCTGTTCGGAATGGGAAGGAGTGTTTCCTCTACGCCATCATCACCAGATTTATTTTTTTGTTTTGTTGATTTGTCCCTCAACAAGTATTTATTATATATACATATTCTACATATGTCAACATATTTTTTTAAATAATTTTATTGTTTTCTATTTTTTTGTTTTTTATCCACAAAACACTTTATATTAAAATGGCTATCTTATAAGTAATACACTAAAAAATGAATATTTTATACATAAAGTTAAGTAACTTATTACTAAATTACTTAACTTTACTTTTATCTAAAAATATAGAATGATATTAACTTAATATTTTATTATATGTAGATTTTATTTATATTTTATATCCTAATTCTGCAATACATTTTCTTATAAAATCATTTGATTCTTTAAATTTGTTAAGCTCCTCTGGTAACATATCAATCTCTACAACTTCCTTAACACCAGTACCATTTAAAACAACTGGTACTCCTGTAAATACATTAAATTCCCCATACTCACCATCTAATAACGTAGAAACTGGCATTATTCTATTCTCATCATTTATAATTGCTTTTATTATAGCAACTGCTGCTGTTGCTATTCCATAATATGTAGTTCCTTTTCTATTATATACTTCCCATCCTGCTTTAGCAGTATCTAATACAAGGCTATTTAGGTTTACATCTCCAACTCTATCTTGATTGTCTTCAATAACCTTTAAAAATGGTTTACCTCCAACATATACATGTGACCATGGCACCATTTGTGAATCTCCATGTTCTCCCATAGAATACGCTTGAACACATCTTGGATCTACCTTTAATAATTCTCCAATAAAATTCTTCAATCTTGCCGAATCAACTGATGTTCCTGTACCTATTATATGACTTTTAGGTAATCCGGATAATTTATATACATGATATGCAATCATATCTACCGGATTAGATATAATTATAAAATATCCTTTAAATCCACTTTTCATTATTGGGTTCACTATAGACTCTGCTATTTTAGCTGATAGATGTAAAGTATCTATTCTTGTTTGCCCTGGTTTAGGTGGTGCACCTGCAGTTATTACTACAATATCAACATCCCCACACTCTTCATATGAAGCTGCTCTTACCTTTGTATTTCTATTTAAATACTCTATACAATGGTTTAAATCCATTGCTTCCCCTAAAGCACGTTCTTTATTCAAATCAATCATTAATATCTCTTCACACACACCTTGTGTTATTAAACTAAATGCAGTACTTGATCCTACTAATCCTGTTCCAACAATAGCTACTTTTCTACTTTTTAATGCCATTGCTTAGCCCTCCTTTTATATTTTATTATTATATCATTTCTTATTATATATTAATTAAAAAAACAAAAAAACCTTAATTTATCTTATGATAAATTAAGGTTTTGGTGCGCCATCACGGGTTCGAACCGGGGACACCCTGATTAAGAGTCAGGTGCTCTACCAACTGAGCTAATAGCGCATACTTTACCTGGCAACGTTCTACTCTCCCACACGGTCACCCATGCAGTACCATTGACGCTGTAGAGCTTAACTGTCCTGTTCGGAATGGGAAGGAGTGTTTCCTCTACGCCATCATCACCAGATGCTATGGTTTTCTAAATCTTCGATTTAGTCAGTAGAACTTACTCCTGGACTTTAGGAGAATGAGTTTCCTTTTTAATACTCTAAATTTTTAATTTAGTTAGCCAAAATCCCCATCCTAAGCCTGCCACTTGCTAAGTTTCTCATATGCCACTTCTTATTTTCCAGACCTTTTAATCTTATCACTTAGAAATTGTCACCGGTTCCAGTCCTATCACAACTTAAGGCTTTCTTTAATTCATCTAGAGGTACTGGCTTAGAGAAATAGTATCCTTGGAAATAATCACATCCTATTTCACTTAAAGTATTAAACTGTTCTTCAGTTTCAACACCTTCAATTACAGTTTTCATATCTAATAAATGAGCAATATTTTTTATATTATTAACTATCTTATAATCAATATTTTTTCCACCATCAATAAATATCTTATCAATTTTTAAAATATCTAACTTAAACTTCTTTAAATAACTAAACGATGCATATCCAGTTCCAAAGTCATCAAGCGCAATCTTAGCACCTGCTTTATAGAGTAAATAAATATTATCATAAACTATTATATTCTCATCAAGAACTACAGATTCTGTTATTTCAAAACAAAGATTACACAAATCAACATTATATTTTTTTGTAATTTCAATAACTCTATCAACAAAGTTAATTTCCATAAGCTGAATAGGAGAAACATTAATACTTACTTGCTCTATTTTACTATTATTAATTAATTTATTAAAGTTCTTACAAACTTCTTCAATTGCCCAATATCCTATATTTATAATCTCCCTATTTTCTTCAGCATATAGAATAAAGTTATTAGGAGACACAAATCCTAGCTTATCATTCTTCCATCTAATTAATACCTCAACCTTTTTAATTTCTCTTCTCCTATTAACTATTGGCTGATAATATAAAATAAACTCATTATTATGAACTGCATTTTTTAATTCATTCTTTATATTCTCAATTTTAATTATTTTATTATAAATATCATCATTAAAGAATAAAAGTTGATCTTCTTCAGAAGCCTTTTTACTAGAATACATAGTAAAATCACTTTTATCAATTAATTCATTAAAATTCCTACCATCTCTAGGATATACCGCAACTCCACCTGAAAACTTTATCTTTATTTTTTGATTATTATTCAGAAGAATTGGCTCTTTGAATTCTTTTAATATGACATTTTTATAAAATTCTTTTAATTCTTCATTATCCTTATATCTATTATATATAATTATAAATTCATCTCCAGAATATCTAGTAGCAATTCCTTTATTACCTAAACACTTTTCCATCTTTCTACTAAAATTAACTAATAACTTATCACCAATACTATGTCCAAAAACATCATTAATGTACTTAAATTTATTTAAATCGATAAATATTAAAGCAAATTCAATATTTGAATCAATAAAATCATTACATATCTTAACAAGCATTTTTCTATTAGGTAGCTTAGTTAATTCATCATAATAAATTAATGATTGAATCTTTTTATCAAACGACTTTGTCAATGAATCAGAAATAAACTCTAATTGCTTAAATTCATCATTACTTTCAAAATCAAAATTATTTTTTTCTAAATTATCTAGTAAAACTTTTAACTTATCCAATGATTTCATTATTGGTTTAAATGTTACTTTAATTAATTTATTTAATAATAATACATATATTATTCCAGCAATAGAAAATATAATAATCCTAATTACATTAACTTTTTTCATTTCTCTTAAATAAACAATTGAACCCTTATCGAACTCTAGGATAATTTCTGTCCCATTATTAAGAACATCATCTAAAGAAATTACATAATTATCATTATTTCTCTCAATTTCATTTACTATTCCTTTGCTACAAAAATACTCATGATCATTAATTTTTATATATGTCTCTAGATCCCCCGTATAGAAATTTGCATTATAAAATTTAATTAAATCCTCTATATAAATATCAAAAATAGCAGCACCTAATAATTCCTCATTGTTGTCAGAATAAATAAATCTCACTATTGATATTTTATATTTATCAGTATTAACATCTTTATATACTTCTGTTACTATACTCTCATCTTTCATATTAAAATATTCATCTTTAATCCAAGGCATAGACATCAAATCAAAATTAGTTTTTATTTCATCTTCTGAAAATAAATATTGGCCTCTTTCATTAATAATATCTATTGTATTTATAAATATTAAACTCTTTAAATAGTTTCCAATCTTTTCTTCCTCAAAGATAATTTCATTTTTTTCACTTACACTTAAATCATTAAAACTCCTCTTTTCTTCAAGTATCTGAACTATTATCCTATTTTGAGCCAAATCTTGAATAATGCCTTTTATTAACCCCATATCTGCTTGAAGATCACTCTTTCTTTCCTTGTAATAAGATTTGTAAGTAAACTCAGCACCCTTTTGAAGTCCATATTTCATTAATATCCCATTAGTTACTAGTAATAAGAATATAAAAATTGCCCCCATTGAAACTAATTTAATATTCATCTTTCTTGTAAATATCAATTTTTCACCTCAAAAACTATATAGAAATTAACACTTATTATCTTATAGTTTTCTTATATTAATTCTATATTTTTATTTATTAAAATTAATGACCAAATAATATTACCATAGCTTATGGCTTAAATGAAATAAATTTCTATATAGTAATTTATGCCAATAAAATAATTTGGTTTAACACTTGTCATTTCAACTTTTTTCTATTTTTTATATAAAAATTTAATAATGTATGATTCAAAATTAGGATTGCCAATTTATGAAATGATTCTTACAGACTAAAAATTTAATACACTTATTACTTATTTTATAAAAAATTGACGTAGTATTTCAGATAATAAAGATTATTCCATATTATTAAAAGGATTTTGATTCTATTTTATTTAGGTTTTATTTTTTAATAACACAAATATTATTAAAACTATAAACTTAAACTACTATGATTATATATAAAGATAGTCATTTATCCTCTATGACTTGTTGACAAGCGTATTATACATAACTTTAGTCATCTTCTGATAAATTTCTTTATCATTCTTATTGCAGTATGTCTAAATAGAAAATATCCGAAGTTATGCTTAATATTAATCTTAATTAATATTAAAATACTATCTCGAACCATCATGTGCCCTTATAAAGCTTTTCTTATATACATAATTAAGTAGCCTTCCAAAAATTAATACCTCTGTTATTTCATAAAAATAACTATGCATACTATGTATTTTGAAAGAAATAGATCAAAATCCTTAAAGAGATAACCTTATAAATTTTAAACCTAACATTAAATCTAACAAACATTTATATTTAAATTTTATTTAAAACTTATAATAATAAATTTATTTAATGCTACTCCAG
>OLPD01001437.1_pt1 | contig 11902 bp, 11 predicted proteins | sample 1672111 | NCBI WGS metagenome assembly OLPD01 (sample SAMEA3136646, study PRJEB25190) | human gut metagenome
ATGTAGAAGAATATAGGTTAGAGGAAATTTTAAATAATAAGGAGGTTGACTGTAAGCCAGAGGAAAGTATTTATTTTGACTTAGAGCATTATGTATATAAAAAACCTAAATGTATTGGTGTATTTGGAGCTTGTGTATACAATAAGAAAAATAAAAAAATTAATGTAACTCAATATATGATTGAAAATAAAAGTGAAGTTGTAGACATATTATTATTAGCCAAAAAGTATTTTATTAAAATGAAAAGAGAAGGTAAAAAAGTTATAGTAACTTTTGCAGGTAATAATGATTTTACTGTAATCAAATATCTATTCAATAAATATGGTATATATTTTGATTTTGAAAAGGAGTTTAAATCAATTGATATTCAAAAAGAATATGAGAAAGATATGAAAATATCAATTGGCTTAAAAAATTTAGAGAAGATATTTGAAGTTTATAGAGAAGGTGATGTAATAAGTGGTTCTAATTTAGCAAAAACTTTTCATAAGGTACTTAAGGATAAAGAATATATTCAAAGAATGCCAAAAGAAAAAATAGAAACAATATTATTATATAACGAGCAAGATGTGGTAAATTTATATAAGATTTTTATTACTTGGAAAGACTATATAAAAAGTAAAGATGAAGAAATAAAAATTAATATAGATGAAGAAGATATAGAGATTGATAAGGAAGAAATTAATGCTAATAGGTTTATACAAGAGGATAAAGAAGAAATAGAAGCAACTGAAGTTGAAAAAGTTCAGGATTGTATTGTAGATTAAATTTATATTATTTTAAGGATAATATCCTTAAATGATAGATGCTCCTAAATAATTAGGAGCATCTATCATTTATAGGATTTTTATTTAACTGTAGATATATTTATATTTTTTCCATCAGAAATAGCTATAATAGTACCATTAATATCTGTTCTAAGTGTTCTAATATTATAAGAGTTAAGAAGAGATAAAGTTTCTGTAGTAGGATGACCATAGGTGTTATTTTTACCTACAGATATTATTGCGAGAGCTGGATTTGCTGAAATTATAAAATCTTCAGAAGTTGATGTTGAAGAACCATGATGTCCAACTTTTAAAATATCACAATTTAAATTATTGTTTTGGGATAGTACTATATTTTCTGTGGATACTTCAGCATCCCCTGTAAATAAAAAAGAATTATTAAAGAAAGTTATTTTTATAATTGGAGAATAATCATTTAAGTTATCACTATATATATTTTCTAATGGAGAGAATATTTCAATTTTTGTATTTTTTCCAAGATCAATTCCTTTAACCCCTTTCTTTAAAACATTTATTTTAAGATTTTTATCAACTAAAGCACTAATCATATTTTCAAAGGTAGTAGATGAAGTTATTGCTTTAGGGGAATAAAAGTTTCCAATATTATATCTTTTTATAATGGTATCCATATTGCCGATATGGTCTTCGTGGGGATGTGTTGCAATAATATAATCAAGTTTTTTTATATTTAATTTTTCTAAATACTCAAGTAAATCTTTTCTATTACTAGATGGACCTGAATCTATAAGTAAATTTCTATTATTAGCTTGAATCAAAATGCAATCTCCTTGCCCTACATCTATATAGTGAATAATCATTTGGTTTTGGTAACTATCATTATTATTTTGAGTTAAAAAAGAAATAGAAATAATAATTGCAGAAATAGTAAGTATTATTTTTAATATTTTATAACTTTTATATTTAAATTTAATCATAATTAAAGACTCCTAAATAAGAAATATATATTTTAGATTATTGCCTAGAATTAGGGAAAGAAATCTTAAGTTTATAAATATTTAATAAGTTAGTTAAGTGAAATTGTTGGTATAATATGTTATAATTGTATAAAATATCGTGTAAGAGCTAATTTAAATAAAATGATATTAGGAGGATGGGGATGAAAAAAGAGTTTTCAATAAGTAATGATAAAGTATTAATGAATTTTTCAACTAGATATTGTAATAATTTTGAGAGTTTATTAGAAAGTGAAGGATTTAGAAGAGTTTTAAGTGTTTATTTAAAGAAATCTGAAAAAAAGAGAACTTTATCATATAGATATTTAGTTAAATCACTAAATACTACTGATATAACAAGTTTAAGAGAAGATATTACTAAAATTTTTAAATGGTTAACCATAATGGATGTAAAAGAAGTTGTTGAATTAAATACAAGATATAGTGAAATTTTGAGTAATAAAGAAGAGTTTATTAATGTAATAGAAGATTTTTATTTATTTTGGAGAAGATTAGAAAGATATACTATTATTCAAAATGATAAAGTTAGTCAAGGTTTAGCGGCTATGAATTTCACAGAAGCAAATTCAGCTTTTGAAAAGTTAATATTAAAGTTCTATAGAAAAATAGAGCAAAATGTATTAGGTAGAACTCCGCAAGTTTTTAGACAAATAACAGCTGGTGGAAATTGTAGTATAATGATAAATAAGCTATTATGGCCAATTCCAAAAGGATATGAATCACTAGAGGATATTAATTTTATAGATTGTATTTTACTAGAGCCACCATTTATAACATATCCTAAAAAAAATACAAGAAATGGTATGTTTTCAGAGGTTAATAATAATCCTTTAAAGTATGCACATATAAATAAAGAGCATTGGTTTTGTTATCCTGCAAAAGTTGGAGAGTTAATAGCCTATATATATTTCCATAGAGATTTTATGAACCATGGAATAACTTTATGTAATTTATTTGAAATGGCTAAGAGAGAAGAATGTAGAGGAAGACAGCCTGATATTGTTTATGTATTTGGAATAAATGATGGAGAAGAGTTAAAAACGGTTTTTTATGATGATGAAGAAAATAATATAATGCTTGGATATGTAAATTATTCAGAGGAAATAGATTATTTTGGATATATGAAAAAGATGATATTAACATTGCATAATTTAATAATGATAAAAAGAGGTTATTTACCTATACATGGAGCAATGGTAAATGTTCAAATGAAAAATGGAAAAGAAGCTAATGTAGTAATAATGGGTGATAGTGGTGCAGGAAAATCTGAAAGTTTGGAAGCCTTTAGAACTTTAAGTGAAGAATATATAAGTAATATGAATATTATTTTTGATGATATGGGTACATTTAAAGAGATTGGTGGGGAGATATATGGATATGGTACAGAAATAGGTGCTTTTGTTAGATTAGATGATTTAGCACAAGGATATGCATTTAGAGAAATAGATAGAAGTATATTTATGAATCCAGACAAAATAAATGCAAGATTAGTAATGCCTGTAGCACCATATAGTCAAATAGTTAAAGGTTATAAAATAGATTTATTCTTATATGCTAATAATTTTACTGATATAAATAAAGGTGATAAAGCTATTGAATATTTTAATAATGCTGAAGATGCAATTGAATTATTTAAATCAGGTCCAAGAATGGCAAAGGGAACTACCACTGAAGAAGGATTAGTTGAGAGTTACTTTGCAAATCCATTTGGACCTGCACAAAAGCAAGAAGCTACTGATATATTGATAGATAGATATTTTAAGGCAATGTTTGATACAAATGTAAAAGTTGGACAAATAAAAACATGTCTTGGAGTTAAAGGTAGAGAGCAAGAGGGGCCAAGAGAGGCTGCAATAGAGTTATTTAATATTATTAAAGAATTATAAGAAAAAGCTTTGCATATAAAAGTGCAAAGCTTTTTCTTAATTTTAAAATCTATCTTTTGCAAAAAATGATATAGCATATAAACCACAAATACCAATAATAGCATAAATGATTCTGCTAAAAGTACTCATATCACCAAAGATTGCAGCAACAAGGTCAAATTGAAAGAAGCCTAATAGCCCCCAATTTATAGCTCCAATTATAATGAGTATAAGTACTATGGTATCAATTACCTTCATAAAAACAACTCCTTTAGTTTTAATAACATAGTTATTTTTTCCAAAGGAGAAATTTATATTCATGTACAAAATATTTAAAATTAATTTTTTTATTAAATTGAAATATTTCTATCAATAGGTTGATTTAAAGATATGATAGTGTCAGTTCTTTGAATTCCGGAAATAACATTTATTTTGTTTAATAATATATCTTGAAGGTCGCTTATATTTTTACAGATAACTTTAGCAAATACAGAATAATCACCAGTAGTTAAATGTAATTCAACAACTTCTTTAATTTTGGACATTTCTTCAAAAACATCTGAGAATGATGAAGTTTTATCAATATATATTCCTACAAAGCAACAAACATCATATCCTAATTTAGGAAGATTTAAAAGAATTTTAGTTCCCTTAATTATTCCAAGTTCCTCCATTTTTTTCATACGAACATGAATAGTACCCCCACTAACATGGCAAAGTCTTGCAATTTCTAAATATGGAGTTCTACAATCTTTTATTAATATATCTAAAATTTGAAGATCTAATTCATCAAGTTGATAGGCTTGGTTTAAACCCATAATAACACCCCTTTAATAAATTTATAATATCTTTAATATATTTTATCAAATAATTTAAAGATATGCTAGTCCAAACTATCGAATTATTATTTTTTAAGAGATATAATATGAAAATTAGTAATTTTTAACATAAAATAGGTCTTATAAAAATATGAAAATAAAACTGGGTTGAAAATATGTTAAATAGAAAGTAATATATATATTAGAAAGATATAGGAAGGAGAGCTATTGATGGGAAGCTTTTTATCAACGCTGCTTTATTTCATTGTTCTATTAGCAATTGTATTTGGAGTAATGTTCTTAGTAAGAAAGTATGTATTTTCAAAAGTTAGAATTAATAAGTATATACCACTTGGTATATCTATAGTAACATTAATTTTACAAGGATTTATGCCTGCTATTTTAGGTGAAAATATTTGGTGGGTATCATTTTTACTAACTATATTAACAGTAACATTCTTTTTATGGTTCATGGATATTCAAGCAACTGGTGGACCTAAAAAGAAAGAAAAGAAAATTGAAATTAGACCTAAGGCTAAGCCTAATAGAGTAAAGCATTTAAATAATAAAAAATAAAGTGTTTAATTTGAATTTTTCCCTTTATAGAAATAGTTTTATTATTAAAGTATTTTCTATAAAGGGAATATTAAAATTAAATGCTTTTTATTTTTAATGAAACAACTTTATTCACTTAAGTTGTATTTTTTATGTAACTTTAAGTGAATAATTTTTAGATATAGTTATTATTCAAGTGAACAATAAAAATTGGAGAACTTACTGCAGTTTTATTTTCATCTTGCAGTACTCTAATAACATACCAAGTTTCTGTTTTTAAGCTTTGATGTTCGTATATATATTTAATACTACTTAAATTTATATCTTCAATTTTTTTTATAATTATACCACCATTTGATATTATTTGAATTTCCCTTATTTTATATCTAATGTCTTCAGCAAAAATTGAAAATTTTATTTTGGAAGAATAAATTGATAATGTATCACCCATAAATGTTTCGTCTATTGTAAAATGTAATTTTAAAAATCTTGATTCAGTTGAATAAGTCCTATGACTTCTAAAAGCATCAATTAATGAATTTTTAGATAAATCATTTGCAATATATGCAGTTAAATTATCAGATTGATCGAAATTAATTCTATGATTATCTTGTCCATTAACAGCACCTAATTTCCAACCTCTATCTAGTAATTGATAATAGTACTTTTCATGTTTAGTATATTTACTTGCAGGATTACCATTGTAAACTTCTATACATGTAATAATTTTATTAAAAATTTCATTATATTGAATTTTACCAATTTCTTTATGAGGGTGATTAATAATTATAAAAGCTTGATGATTATTGATCATCCATAAAGTTAATAATCTTAAATCTTTTATAGCGCCAGTAAAAAAGTTATTAGGATTTATTATGTTAAAATCACCAAAGGGAACAGTTCTACATTCAAAGCCAACAATGGGTAAGAAGTCATCTTCATTTTTTTTTATTTTATTAGAAAAGTAATTTGTTGCATCCCATTTTGTTAAAGTGCGATCTTTAATGGTAGTTTTATTTGCAAGAAAATCATTGTGATCAGTTACAAATAAAAAATCTAAACCACATTTTATAGCAAACTCATATAAATTTAAGGGAGTACCTTTACCAGTGGAATAGCTAGAATGACAGTGGGGAATACCGTAATAATATTTTAATTTATTCTGATCAAAGATTACTTTGGTTTTATGCTTACTTTTACTCACAAATTCGCCTCTTAAAATTATTCATTATTAATATATAGTATTAAAGGCATTAAAATAATGACAATAATTATAAAGGGTGATAAAATAAAGTGAAACTTTCATGATTAATATAACTTATAAGGGAGTTAAAAAATATGATTATTGATTTTGATGGAGTTAAACCTAAAATAAATGAGGATACATATATTTCAGAAAGCGTTGATATAATAGGAAAAGTTGAAATTGAGGATAATGTAAACATATGGTTTGGTACTAGGCTTAGAGCTGATATGAACAAAATAGTAATTGGTGCTAATACTAATATTCAAGAAAATTCAGTAGTACATGTTGATATTAATTCTCCATGTATTATTGGTAAAAATGTAACTATAGGGCATGGTGCTATAATTCATGGATGTAGCATTTCAGATAATGTTTTAGTAGGAATGGGTTCAATAATATTAAATAATGCCCAAATTGGAAAGAATACTATTATAGGAGCAGGGAGTTTAGTGACTCAAGGAAAGAGTTTTCCAGAAGGAGTTCTTATTTTAGGAAATCCAGCAAAAGTAGTTAGAGAATTAACTGATGATGAAATAAAAAATATTAAGAAATCAGCAGATAATTACGTAAATTTAAGTAAAAGATATAAAAAGTAGGAGGACATATGTTAAGAATAGGAGAATATAATACTTTAGTAGTAGATAGAGAAAAGGACTTTGGATTTTATTTAGTTGATAAACAAAGTAAAGAGGATGTTTTACTTCCTAAGTCATTAGCAGAAGGAATGGGAGTAGAAGTTGGTAATGAGATTGAAGTATTTATATACAGAGACTCAAAAGATAGACCAATAGCTACATTTAAAAAGCCGTTAGCTATAGTTGGAGATGTTGCTTATTTAAAAGTTGTACATCAAGGTGAGTTTGGTGCATTTGTTGATTTTGGATTAGATAGAGATATATTTGTACCATTAAAAGAACAAAGATATAAATTACATACAGGAAAAAAATATTTATTTTATATATATGTAGATAAGACAGGAAGACTTGCAGCTACAACAGAGGTTGAGCCATATATTGAAATTGCTGAAGAAGGAACATTTAAAGTTGGAGATGAAGTTACTGCAATGGTATTTTCAAAGACGCCTTCAGGAACTTTAAATGTTGCAATTGATGCTAAATATAGAGGATTAGTATTACCTAATGAGTACTATAATGAAGTTCATCCAGGATATGAAATGCAATTAAGAGTTAAGAGAGTTTATGAAGATGGTGTAATAGGATTAACACCAAGAAAGACTAGATTAAATGAAAGAGATGAACTTCAAGAAAGAATTGTAACTTATATGAGAAAAAATGGTGGATTCATGGAGTTCAATGATAAGTCTAATCCGGAAGATATAAAAGCGACCTTTGGAACTAGTAAGAATTACTTTAAGATGGCTTTAGGTGGGCTTATGAAGGCTGGAAAGCTTACTCAAGATAAAGAGGGAAGTAGATTACTATAGTTAGTAGTTAATAACTTCTTTAATATAATGAAAAGTTAATAATAATTTAGATTAGAACACTGAAGTGAACTATTTGATGGATACTTATAAGAAAATAGTTCAAAAAGGTGTTCTTTTTATGTAAAAAAGTTTAAAGTTTTTTGTTAGGTAACAATTTGGCAATAAGTTAATTAAAATATGTAAAAACTTAGATGTATTATATATTTGTAAACTAAGTAAGGGGTGGTACTAAATGCTTAATAGAAATAAAAGAATATTATTTGGGATATCAGTATGTATAATTACAGCTATTTTACCTAGCTGTAGTATAGGGGATAAGACTATAACTATGAATGAAGATGTTTATATGGAGGAGATAGAAAATTCAAGTAAGATAACAAGTGAAGAAATTAATATTGAGGTAGAGGAAGGATTTAAGTTTGAACCAGGATTTTTTCAAGATGGTAAGGTATATGGAGTTTTGATAAATACTGCAAAAAGTTCAGAGGGTGATGTAGAAGGATATAGTGCTTATTATTCTAAAGAGGATAATTTGGTGAAACTAAATAAGTTGACTAATGCAGAAATATTTTCAAACATGAATTATAATGAAAGAAGAATATATAATTGGAAAAATAAAACTTTTAAAGACGTAGTAACAGGGGAAGAAAAAAGTATACCAGAAGTTAAAATTGATTTTACTAGTGATACAGAAGGTATAAGAGTAGTAGCATCAGAAGAAAGCAATAATAAAGTAAATAATAATTACGATACAGACTATATAGATAAAAAATATTATGGAAATGAACGTTCTATGAAGAATGATCAATATTATCTTGTAAAAGGAAATGATAATTACTTTTATAGGCAAATAACAAATTTTATATATGAAGAGGAGGAAGATAAAAGCTTTTTATATAGAACTATATATGGTAAAAGAGATTTAACAAAATTTAAAAGTGTAGATTCAATTATTGTTTTATATGATTATGAAAATAATAAAGCAATAACTTTTGATGGAAAGTTTAGTAGTGATTTTCCTATTTTAAGTAATTTGATGTATTCAAAAGAAGATAATAAAATTTATGCTATAGGTGGAAGCAATGAAGATGAAATTTATGAAATAAATATTAATGATGATACTTATAGTTTAGATTTAGTATATAAATTTGATTTAGGTGATAAGACAACAACTGGTATTTGGAATAGCAAAATAATAGGAGGCAGTTTACTTATAGAGTCATTTAAACCTGATGGTAGTGAAGATGAGTTTATTATGACGGAAGAAGAAACTATGTTACTTGATTTAAATAGCAAGGAAATTAATGTAATACAGAAAAATGATCAAACTAACTTTTTAATGCAATCTAATTCAAGCAAATATGTAATAACTATTAATCATGAAGAAGGAGAAGATAAAAGTAGGATACTTTTGGGAAAGGTTCATGAAAATAAAGTAGAGTATATCTATGAGTTTGAAGAAGGTCCAATAAAAGTTGTATTTGATGATGATGATGAAAATATGTTTGTTCAATATGGAACTTGGAAAGATGATAATATAGTTACTTATAGATATGTTTTGTATAATTTAGATATAGAATAGAAAATGTGAGAAATTTGGGGGAAACATGGAAAGGCAAAGAATTTTAGTTGTAGAAGATGAAATATCAATAAATGATATATTAACATTTGCATTAAGAAAAGAAGGATATGATGTTAGAGGTGTATATAGGGGGCAAGATGCGATAGAGATGGTAGAGAGCTTTAATCCAGATTTAGTGCTTTTAGATATTATGTTACCTGACAAAGATGGATTTCAAGTGTGTAGAGAAATTTGTGATAAGACTTTTGTAATAATGTTGACAGCAAGAGATGATGTTATAGATAAGATTCTGGGTATAGAAATAGGAGCGGATGATTATATAACAAAACCTTTTGAAATTAGAGAAGTGACAGCAAGGATAAAAAGTATTTTTAGAAGACTTAGCAAAAGCAATAATATTATGTCTAATATTTCCCAGGGAATATTAGATAAGGGGTTATTTATAAATTTAAATGATAGAAAAGTGTATAAGGATGGAGTTGAAATAGAGTTAAAGAAGAAGGAATTTGATTTATTAAGTTTTTTATATAGAAATAAAAATATAGTATTTTCAAGAGAAGAATTACTTGATAAGGTATGGGGAGCTGAATATGAAGGTGATGTAAGAACTGTTGATGTTCATATTAGAAGAGTAAGAGCTAGATTAGGTGAAGAGAAAAATAGTACTTTAATAGAAACAGTTTTTGGTGTTGGATATGTAATGAGGTGAAAAAAGTGTTTAAAACTATAAGAGGAAAGGTAACTTTATGGTCAATAATTATAGTTGGAATATTAAATATAATTTTAAGTGTTTTTATTTATATGACAATAAATAAGAAATTAGAAAGTTCAATTCAAGGGTATATGAAGACAATACAGTTTATGGCTAGAAATATTGCAATGACAAGCGGTTCACCTAATGAAGAGGATAATATTATTGTAAGTAATTTATATGATATATTTGGTGATTATATAGCTATAGCTTATAAAGATAATAATGTAATGAGTAGTAGGGGAAATCTCATATGTGAAGATAAAATAATAGAAGTTTTAGAGGAAAGTAATAGTAAAAAATCATTATTAAATTTAAATAGAGATAGTAAATTATATATTGCAACATTTAATTATCCAATATATATTGATGAAAGTTATTATGGAAATATAGTTATACAAAAAGATTACACTAAAGAATATAATGAAAACTATAAAATTATTTGTTCTATATTTATAGGACAATCCATAATACTATTAATATTAGTAATGGCGCTATGGAGTATAATTAGTAAGTTCACAAAACCAATTAATAATCTATCTAATGCAATTGAGAATTTTGCAATTGGAAAAGATGAAGGAGATATTAAAATAGAAACAAAAGATGAGGTAGCTATATTAGCTGACAAATTTAACTTTATGAAAAATGAAATTAAATATCAAATGGAAGTTATTATAAAAGAGCAAAATAAAAGTAGGGAGTTTTTTAATAATGCAACACATGAACTTAAAACGCCAATTACAGCTATTAGTGGATATACTCAGTTATTAATAGATAATGATATTTCAGCAATAGAAGAAGAGTTTAGAGAAAGAGCATTAGATAGAATTTTAAAGGAAAGTAATAAATTAAATTTACTTGTTAAAAATATTTTAGAAATATCAAGAGGAAAAGTAAAAAGAAATATAGATAAAGAAGAGTTTGACCTTGGAGATCTTATTAATAAAAAAATATCTGATATGAAGGTGAGATTTGTAAAGTCAAATCTCTATTTAAAAACTAATATTAATAATACAATGGTAAAATGTAATAAAGAAGAAATTAGTACTATAATAATAAATCTTTTAGATAATGCTATTAAATATACTGCAGGAAAAGAAGTAATAGTTAATGTTTATAAAGAATCAGAAAAAAGTATATTTGAAATATCAAATGAAATTTATGAAATACCAGAAGTTATAAAAAATAATTTATTAGAAGCTTTTGTAAAACATACTAATGATATTATTCTTGAAAAAGAAGGGATAACAAGTTCAGGATTAGGATTATATATATGCAGTAAGTTAGCAGAAGAAAATAATAGTGAATTAATATATGATATAAAAAACAATATAATAATAGTTAAATTAATAATTCCTAGTATTAAATAAATATATTGTAGTTTTATTATTTCAAAATCGATAATTAATTTAAGTAGTATTAATTAAGAGAATTTATAAGGGGATGTGTATTAAAAATTACACATCCCTAATATATTTAAGAGGAAAATGAGATAGCTAAATTAATTAGTTTTAAGTATATATTCTGTATATGGAATATCTAATTCAATAGAACTTATTATTTTTATATTGTAAGGTTTATTTATTTTACTTAAAATAGATTTTACATCATCAGATACAGTGCCCGTAGTTATAATTATTCCATTATTTATATTATTTGAAATCATAGCACCTAATAATTTTTCAACCTGTAATATTGATATAGAATTATTAATGGAATATCTTTTACATTCAACATAGAATTTTTCAGAATCTTTTTCACAAATAATATCTTTTCCTGCATCAGGACCTATTGGAAGTACCATTATATTAGTAAATCCTAAATTTGATAAATATTCACTACACCAAATTTCAAATTCATGAGGAGTTAATCTATAAGC
>OLPD01001439.1_pt1 | contig 11897 bp, 10 predicted proteins | sample 1672111 | NCBI WGS metagenome assembly OLPD01 (sample SAMEA3136646, study PRJEB25190) | human gut metagenome
GCGCTGCCTATATCATAAAAGCCCGCCGCGTTTGGGTGCGGCGGGCTTTTTCATTCAGAGCGTATCTGACGCCTGAACAGATTACTGCACAGCGTCCTTCAGTGCCTTGCCAGCCTTGAATGCGGGCAGCTTGGAAGCAGCAATGGTCATGGGCTCTTTGGTCTGCGGGTTGCGGCCCTGGCGTTCCGGGCGCTCGCGGACTTCAAAGGTGCCAAAGCCAACCAGCGAAACTTTGCCGCCGTTCTTCAGCTCTTCGGTGATAGCAGCCAGTGCTGCGTTGACAGCCTTTTCGGCGTCTTTCTTGCTCATGCCAGCTTCAGCGGCAACGGATGCGATCAGTTCAACTTTGGTCATTTGTTATATACCTCCAAATTAAATAAATTGCGTTTTTTTGCCTTTTCAGGCTACCGGCCCGGCTGCTGTGCAAAATGCCTCGTTGGCTTTTTGCAGCGCCTGTTCGGGGTCTACCCCTGCCTGCCGGGCCAGATTGGCGGCGGCAAACAACAGTTCGCCCACAGCCTGTTCTGCCTGCGCGCTGGCGGGCTGCGCCGTTTGCAGGTTCTCCGCCGCATCTGCCAAGGCTGCAGCATCGGCTCCCTGCAGGGCTGCGCCATGGCGTGCGGCGCGCTTTTGCAGCTTGGCCGCGCGCATCAGCGCGGGCATGGCACGGGGCACACTTTCCAGGTCATCGGCCAGGGTGCGGCGGCCCTTTTCTTTATTTTTGAGCGCATCCCAGTCCGTTATACCCTCGTAACCTGGTTGGGTGCCAAAAATATTTGGGTGCCGCTCAATCAGCTTTTGGCATACGCCATCGCAGACCTGTTCCCAGGTAAAGCGGCCGGTTTCCTGTTCCATGCAGGTATGGAAAGCAACCTGCATCAGCACATCGCCCAGCTCTTCACACATCAGCACCGGGTCATCCAGGTCCAATGCGTCCACAGCCTCATACGCTTCTTCCAGGAAGTTCATCCGAATCGATGTATGGGTCTGAACTTTATCCCACGGACAGCCGTTGACCGGATCCCGCAAAAGGGTGATAATGCGGACAAGATCATCTGCCGTGTACGGGCGGTTGTGCGGATATTCCATGCATGCTGCAATGCTGCCTGCCCAGGATGTACCAGGGTCCGCTTGAAAAAACAACAGGCAACATCATACCTCTCATTCTACCGTTTTGTCAAGGAAACAATATAAGTTGCTGTTTGACAGCCGAGTTACCTGTTTACAGCTGTGCGCCGCAATGGTTGCAGAACAGTGCGTCTGCATCCACATCTGCATGGCAGACGGGGCATTCTTTGGTCTCACCGCGCGGGCGGTCAGCCGCATCGGCCAGAGCCTGCTCCTCCTCGGGGGTCAGGCCGGCGGGGTCATCGTGGTAGGTGGTGGGATCGTTGGGGTCCTCAGCCTCCTGCTCAGCCTCGGCAGCTTCAGCAGCAGCGGCCTCATCGGGGGTCATGCGGGCCTTGATTTCCTCAATCGCCTTTTCGATTTCGGCAATGTTCTCGATATATTTATCCACCAGGGGCTGGTTTTCCTCTTCTGCCTTATGCAGGCTGTAAACCAGTGCGCCCAGCTGGCGCTGTGCCTTGGCCAGGCGGTTCTGCTGGGATGCCAGATCCAGCTGGTTCTTGCCCTTATCTGCAATATCCATGGCTGCCTTGTAAGCGGTATCCACAAACTGCATGCTCTGTTCTTTGATCTTATTGATATCCAGTTCAAACATAATGTAACACCTCGTTATCATCTGGCCCCGGCAGGGCACTGCGCCACAGCTGCGCAGCCCGGCCGGGTGGAATGAAAAGCCGTAAAAATTTATTATTTTCGATTTCACGGCTTTTCCCTGTAAGGCTTATTATACCGTATCATTGCCTGGTTTTCAATCTTGTGGCGCAAAGAATTATGTCCAAATCGTAAACATTTGGACGTAACAGGAAGTTTTATTGGTTTTCGGCTCCAATGAACTCCCGCAGCATGCTTTTCTGTGGGATCAGCGCGGCATTAATGGGTACAAAATGCGCAAACCGGCTGCGCAGGTCTGCCATGCGGCCCGCATTGGCGCTGGCCGTCAGCTGGTCAATATAATATTCCCAAATACCCACCTCGCAGCTGAATGAAGTATCCAGCACAAGGTTCGCCCGATTCTTGAACGTCTTGATATACTGGTCCTCTGCCTTACAGACATGGGGCCACAGGCCGATGGTAAAATCGGCATCATGCCCGCGGAACCGCCAGTCCCGCGTAATGCGGCGGGCAAGGCGAACATCGCGGGTGGCGACCAGCCGCGCACCGTCCGGTCCGGCATATTCTTCCCGCAGGCTGGCGTAAATATTCAGCACAGCATCCTGCGGCAAAGTCTCGGTCAGGATGGGGTTAAAGGCGTGCAGTCCCTCCACAACCACCACACCGTCGGTGCAGTCGATGTGCTGGGTCTGCGGGGCGGGCAGCTGGGTCATAAAGTCAAAGATCGGCGCATCGCACACGCCGGTCTGGGCCAGCTGCTGCAGGCAGTGCTGCACCAGCGGGATATCCAGCGCTTCCACGCATTCGTAATCATCCCGGCCATCCGGCTGTTTGGGGTAACGGCCCTCGCCCACAAAAAAGTCGTCCAGGCTCAATACCCGGCTGCGCACGCCTTTGCTGCGCATGGCGGCGGCCAACTTGTTGGCGCTGGTGGTTTTGCCCGCAGCGGAAGGCCCCGTCAGCATGACAATACGGCGGCCGGATGCCAGAACATAGGCCGCGGCGGCATCAATGCGGCTCTGGTACTGCTGTTCGCTCAGCTGCACCAAATCAGCCGGGTTGTGCGCGGCAAGGTTGAGCAGCTCACACCCCACCATGCGCTTGGGGGCGCGCGGATTCACCACAGCTGGGATATTGGTCATAGAACTGTTTCACTCCTTCCTTGCGTGCAAGGATCGTGTCAAAACGGTCGATATATTCTGTCGGGTACTTATAATTAAAGATACGCTCGATCTTGCCGTGACGTGCACCGGGGGCCACCAGCTTTGTAGAACCGCCCGCACCGGCAGAAAGAATGGTGTGGACTTCCTCCATGATATAGATATTATACAGGCACTCGTACCCCGGCTTGCACCAGCCCACGTTTTCCAGGTTTTGCAGGGTGCCTTTTTGGCGGTACAGGTAGTAGGGGCGGTAACCGGCTTTTTCCAGCAGCTCGCAGCTTTCCACCATAGCGGCCACATCGGCATAATCCGCAGCGCGGTGCTCCACCACCAGGTTGGACGCCCGTTTCAGCGTGAGGGTATGCACGGTGATATTTTCCGGGTCCAAGTCAATGGCCGTCTGCAGGCTATGGCGGAAGCCTTCCACCGTATCCCCCGGCAGACCCGCGATCAAGTCCATGTTGATGTTATCATGCCCCACGCGGCGGGCGGTCCGGTAACAATCCAGGATATCCTGCGCCGTGTGGCGGCGGCCAATGTTGCGCAGCACTTCATCCGAGAATGTCTGCGGGTTGATGGAAATGCGGGTTGCGCCGTATGCTTTGATGATGCGCAGTTTTTCTTCGTCGGTACAGTCAGGGCGGCCCGCTTCCACGGTAAACTCTTCCAGGGCGGGCAGGTCAAACTGCTCGGCCATGGTGCCCATCAGCTGGCGCAGCTGCTGCGCGTTGACGCTGGTGGGGGTGCCGCCGCCGATATACAGCGTTTTGATGCTGAGGTGTGCGGCATCCGCAGCGGCGCGGGTAGCGGCAAGCTCCTTGCACAGGCAGTCCACGTAGGGGGCCACCAGCGCACGGCTGGATTTATCCCCCACCGTGCGGGAAACAAAGCTGCAATAGCTGCAGCGGGACGGGCAGAACGGAATGCCCGCGTACACACTGCAATCCATCGGCTGAGCGCGCTCCAGCACCGGGCGCTGCAGGTCCGCAATACTTTTGGCCATGGCAAAACGGCGCGGCGTGCAGTCAAAATGCTGCAAAAAGCGCTGTTCGATTTCTTCTTCGGTTTTGCCCTCGGCGCGCAGGTCATGGATGATGCGCACCGGGCGCACGCCGGTCATCATGCCCCAGGGCGGGCGGATACCGGTAACGCCGCACAGCATGGTGTACAGCATGCGGCACAGAGCATACTCCTGCGTGCGGGCATCCCCCTGGGGCGGGCGCTGCTGCACCCAGGTAGTTGTGCCGTTCTGCCGCACCAGAACCAGCAGCAGATGCCTGTGAGCCACAGCCAGCACAAGGTCTGCGGTATCGTCCGGCAGGGTCTGGCTCAGCTCCGCTGCCGGGTAAAAGATGCGTGCGGTATGCTCGGCCTCATACCCAGCTGCCGCACCGCGCAATACAATTTGCATAAGAACCCCCGAATTGGAGGGAGGAGTTAGCGCGGAGCCGAGCCTGTTGTAATCCCGCTTATGCCAATACTGCCAAAACAGTACCTGGCGCATTGCAGGTATACCGCAAACTTTTAGGCCGCCGCTTAACTCCTAACTCCTCCCTATCTTAAAATACTTCCCCCATCAGATATGGGTTGGACCGGCGTTCCTGGCCAAGGGTGGTAAAGCTTTCATGGCCGGGGTAGACGGTGGTTTCATCCGGCAGGGGCAGATCCGCCACCAGAGCAAGGCTGCGTTGCATCTCCGCCGGGCTGCCGCCGGGCAGGTCCACACGGCCGCAGCTGCCCGCAAACAGGGTATCGCCGCTGAACAGCCGGTCGCCGCAGGCGATGACCACGCCGCCGGGGGTGTGGCCCGGTGTGTGCCAGATGCGGAACGTCAGCTCATCCACCTGATACTCACTGTTGCCCGCAGGCCACGGGGCATCGATCAGATCCGGAGTCAGCGGATACATCTGGTCGCCTTTGGCATCGGCCAGGTCCATATGCACCTTGGCGCCGGTGGCTTTTTTCAGGGCCGCCACACTGCCCACATGGTCATAATGGCCGTGGGTGAGGAAAATGTCCGTCAGGGTTGCGTTATTCTCTTTCAGCTGAGCCAGATAGGTTTCGGCCTCGGCAGCGGGGTCCACCACAACGGCATGCCCGACGGCGGTGATCAGCAAAAAGGTATTGGTGTACAGCGGCCAAACGCCGTGGATATGGATCAATTTCATGGTTGTGCTCCTTTACTTCCACTCATCGGTATCAATGATGATGGTCACCGGACCATCGTTGACAAGGCTGACCTGCATATCGGCCCCAAACTCGCCATGCTGAACGTCTTTCAGTCCCTGGGCGTTCATCAGCTCCTGCAAAAAGGCATCATAAGCGCTTTTGGCGGTCTCCCCTTTTGCGGCATGGATAAAGCTGGGCCGTTTGCCGCGGGAGGTATCGCCATACAGGGTAAAGTTGCTGACGACAAGAACCGAATAGCCAAGTTCCACCGCGCTGCGGTTCAACTTGCCCTCATCATCGGCAAAAATGCGCAGCCCGGCGCATTTGGCTGCCAGCTTGGGGATAATGGCGGGGTCGTCCCCATCCTTTACCCCAAGCAAAATCATCAGCCCCGGCCCGATGGTGCGGGGATCGCCGCCGTTGACCACAACGGACGCCGATGAAACACGCTGAAGCACAGCACGCATAACACAGTTCTCCTTATTCAGTCAGTATGGCACACCCGGTTAAGCCGCAGGCACCATAAAATAGCAGGAATCCGCTACAAAGAAATTCAGCGAATCATCGCCCGCAAACACCGCCTGCCAGTTTTCCCATGTTGCGCCGTCGGTTGTCACATACACGGCGGTGGGGTCATACTGCCCGGCGGCAAGCCGGGCAGCGGTATCGGCGCGGCTGGCTTCCGCCGCTGGGTGGCTGCCGGACACAGCAATATCCAGATTGGTTGCCAGCCCCTGCTTGCCCGCCAGAATGGCCAGCAGGCGCAGGCGGTCCTCCCGCACTTCCCCGGCGGCAAGCAGCTGGGTGTGGCCAGCGCCAAGGCTGGCGGTCTGGTCGTTGTTTACCACTGTGGCGTTGATGGGGTCGGCGAACTTCTGCCGCTTTTGCTGGGCGGCGGCGCTCAAATCAAACGCCTGAACGCCGACAAACAGCGCCAGCACCAGCACCGCATACCGGCCGGGCAGGCGGTCCCGCAGGGTATACACGGCATACACCACCATGCAGGCCGCTACCAGATAGAACATCCGCCCGCTGGAGCGGAAGATGCCGCACAGCTCCAACAGCTTTGCAGGCAGCGGCAGCTCAATGCCGGTGTTGCCCCAGTAAATTTTGTTGCTGACGGCAAACAGCGTTAAAAACACGCAGGCCGCAAACACCGGCCCGTTGCGGTGCCACCAGGTTTTGGTGTTCTGGGGGCAGCGCACCGCCCGGCGCAGGCTGAACAACAGCGCCGCCGTGACCAGCGCCAGCACACCAAGCCCCAGGTAATTGAAGCCATCATACTGGCCGGGCTGCTGCGGCATTACCTGGTACAGCCGGGACCAAGTGTAGCCCCCGCGGGAGGTTGGGTTGATGAGTGCATTCAGGTTCATGGAATAATCGCCATAGCCGGAGCGAGATGCCCCGGTGCCGGAGCCAATGGCCCCGCACAAAGCGCCGCCCACCACAGCCGCTGCCAAACTTGCCGCAAACTGCAGCGCCGCGCGGCCCCAGGCTTTTTTCTGGCGGCCCAGTTCCACGGCGGCCAGCAGGGCGCACATCATGACCAGCGGCAGAAAGTACGGGTGGATGCCCACCGCCAAAAAGGCCAGCACCGGCATGGCCCAGGGGAATTTGGCCGTGCCGCTGTACAGGTTTTGACGGTATTCCAGAAAGGCATACAGCGCCAGCAAAAACAGCCACTGGCTGGCCAGCGCGGTATGGCGGAACGCGCGCTCCCACAAGGTAGGCAGCATAACAAACAGCAGACCGCCCAGTGTGGAAAACACCAGCGCTCCCGCGCCAGTTTTTGCCTGCCCGCGGGCGCACAGAAGCGCACCGGCTGCCCCCTGCATGGCAAAACAGAACAGCGTGTACCACCCAAACCACTGGAAGGTGGAGGGCAGCACCCCGCGCAGCGCCTTGAAGAAGATGCTGACCCAGGGGATGCTGTCGGTAAACGAAATGACGGTGCCATCCGGGGCGGCAATGGTATCCGCCAGGCCCAGCGGGAACGCCCAATGAGAGTTGCGGAACAACACCCAGCCCGCATAATGCTGCTGAATGTCCCACTCATCATAGCCGTTCAAGATCCAGGCATCATAGGTTGGGTGCAGGGTGGATGTGCCATACAGCAGGAAAAATACCACCATGCCCGCCGCCGCGCCCAAAAGCGCCGCCAGCCACCGCCGTTTTGTGTTTTGATTCATGTGTTTTATGGGTTGTGCAGTGATAGGTCAATTTTGATTTAACCCCAGGCAGCGGGCGCGCAATATGCGTTCCTACGGGGTTTCTGCACACTTTCTATTTTATTTCTTATTTTTTATGTCTGATATATCAGAGTTTTTCCGGTTCCTTTTTTTGCAAAAAAGGATCAAAAAGTCCCCCGTATAAAAGTTTTAGTTGCGGGTAACTGTCAGAACGTCTTTGACTTTTTTCAGGCGTGCCACAACATTGTTCAGGTGCACGGTGTTCATAATGCCCACCGTCAGGGACATGCGTGCGCGGCCCTGGTCTGCCGCGCGGGCGGAAAGTGAATAGATCGGCACACGCATATCGCCCAGCGCCAGCGCAACGTCCGAAAGCAGGTTGGGGCGGTCCATGCAGTCCAGCTCCAGCGTTGCCTTGTAGTCCTCTTTGGCATCATCCGCCCAATAGGCTTTCATCCAGCGGGCGGCATTTTCCGGGTCCTTCATACTCTGCTGCACATTGGCGCAGTCCCGCTTGTGGATGGACACGCCAAACCCACGGGTGACAAAACCGATGATGTCATCCCCCGGCAGCGGCGAACAACACTTGGCAAACTTGATGGGGCAGTTGTCAATGCCTTCCACCACAACGCCGTCCGAAGAATGAACACGCACCGTGGGCAGCGGCTTGGGTTCCGTTGCTTTCAGGCGGGGATACTCTTCCTTCAGCTTGGGCAGGATGCGCGCCAGCTGCAAACCGCCATAGCCGATGGCCGCATACATTTCATCCACCGAGTTACAGTGGTTGCGGCGCGCCAGGTTGGACATGAACTCGTCATACTGCTCCGGCGGGATCACCATCAGGTTGCGGCGCAGCTCTTTTTCAAAGGCATCCTTGCCCTCGGCAATGTTTTCGTCCCGGCGCTCTTTCTTGAACCAGTTGCGGATCTTGTTCTTTGCTTCGCTGGTTTTTACAATGTTCAGCCAGTCGCGGGAGGGACCACGGTTTTCCGGGCCGGTGATGATTTCAATGATTTCGCCGGTAACGACCTGATGGTCAATGGGCACAATGCGGTTGTTTACCTTGGCGCCGATCATCCGGTTTCCCACGGCGGAATGGATGGCGTAAGCAAAGTCGATGACGGTTGCGCCGGCCGGCAGGTTGATCACATCGCCGCGTGGGGTAAAGGCAAACACTTCTTCCGGCAGCAGGTCAGACTTGATATCGCTGAGCAGGTCGGTGGCATCAATGCTGGAACGCTGGCTTTCCAACAGCTGGCGCACCCAAGCCAGGCGTTCGTCCAGCCTATCACTGCTGGCGGCGGTAATGCCGGCCTTATACTTCCAGTGGGCAGCAATGCCGTATTCCGCGTTGCGGTCCATCTCGCGGGTACGGATCTGCACCTCAAAGGGGATGGCTTCGCGGCCAATCACGGTGGTGTGCAGGCTCTGGTAGCCGTTGGGTTTGGGGGTGGAGATATAATCCTTGAAGCGGTTGGGCAGCGGGTGGTACATATCATGGATCAGGCCCAGCGCGGTATAACATTCCGCCACCGTATCAATAATGATGCGGACAGCATAAATATCATAAATCTCCTCAAAGTCCTTGTTCTGCATATACATCTTGCGGTAAATGCCGTAGATGCTCTTGACACGGTGGCGGATGGTTGCTCCGTGGATGCCGTTCTGTTCCAGGTGTTCCTGGATGGTGGCGCAGATATCGTTGAGGAAGTCATCCCCATGCTTGTTCAGCAGGGAGCGGATCATGTTATAGCCCACAGGATCCAGGTATTGCAGGCTGCGGTCCTCCAGCTCCTCCTTGATGTTGGAAATGCCAAGGCGGTGGGCAATAGGGGCATAAACCTCCATGGTTTCCAGGGCTTTATCGCGGCGTTTCTGCTCCGGCCAGGCATCGCCGGTACGCATATTGTGCAGGCGGTCACACAGCTTTATGATCATCACGCGGACATCCTGGCTCATGGCAAGCAGCATTTTGCGCAGGTTTTCCGCTTTGCGGTCCTCGACATTCGAGAACTTGATCTGGGTCAGCTTGGTAACACCATCCACCAGCAGGGCAACCTCGCTGCCAAACTTCTGGCGGATCTCGTCAATGGTCACGGGGGTGTCCTCGGCCACATCGTGCATCAGGGCTGCGGCAACGCTTTCGCTATCCATGCCAAGTTCCACCAGCAGCTGTGCCACGCTGATTGGGTGGCAGATATACGGTTCGCCGCTGCGGCGGAACTGGGTGGCATGCGCCGCGCTGGCCAGCTGATAAGCACGGTCAATCATGTCAAAATCATAGGCACGGCCGCTGGCGATCAGATCATGGCGCAGTGCTTCATAAGTAGTGGGCATGGGCACCGGCTGCTTTTGCGCCTGGGCTGCCTGTTCTGCAGCATTCGTTTTGACTTCTTCTGGCATTCTATCATCCCCATTTCAAGTATCGCACAATCATAAAAAAGTCCCGTTTCTGCGGCAGTTCCCTCCTGCCGCGGGGGCATTTTTCATTTTGCCTTATCCTTCCCCTTCCGCCAGTCTGCGCAGGACCGGCGCGGAGGAGAGGTCTTTTTTGCCGGTCACTTCCACCGGCTGGTAGCGGCTGCCGCGGCGTTCGATCAAACCAAGCTGTTCCAGCGCCGTCAGGCTGGCCAGGGTCTTGCCGGTGTTTTCCGGCCCTGCGGTTGCAAACAGCGGCTGCAGATCATCCGCAAACACATTGCCGGTGCGCACCATGCGATACACGGCAGCGGTATCGGCACGGGTGGGCAGGCAGGCCAACCGCTCGTCATCTGGCAGGGCCGTTCCGCTCAGGAAAGCATCAAACCGTGCGGCCTGCTCCGCCGGGGCATTGCCCAAACCGGCCGGGCGCATGGCGCAGCAATGGCAGGACACCATCGGCCCGCCGCGCCCCTGGAAGATGCTGACTTCCACCGCGGCATCCACAGCTGTACCCATGCGGTAGGGCAGGTCGTCCGGGGCGGTGCCGAACAGTGAGACAAAGCAGGCTGCCCCGCCCTGGCGCAGGCGAATGCGGCAATGCCGCCCCTCACTGCCCAGGGGCCAGATGCCATCCACCGCGGCGTTTTGCAGCAGGAACACCGGAACCGGGTTGCCGCTGCCAAAGGGAGCCAGGCGGCTGAGTTCCTGTACGGTAGGCACCGTCAATTCCGCAATATCGGCCACGGCATCCAACTTGAGCGGCAGCGGCTTGGGCACCGGGTATTCTTTAGCGGCCCAATCGTTGATGGCTTTGCGGAACGCGCCGATCTTTTCTTCTTCAATGGTCAGGCCCGCCGCAGCGGAATGCCCGCCAAAGCGCAGCAGCAGCGGTGCGCAAGCGCACAAAGCGGCGTGCAGGTTAAAGCTGGTGGGGGCGCGCCCACTGCCGCGGCCCTCGCCGTTTTCAGTCGAAATAACAATGGAGGGGCGGCCGTATTTTTCCATCAGGCGGGTTGCCACAATGCCGATTACACCGGGGTGCCAGCCTTCGCCTGATACCACGATTACACGGTCCAGAACACGGGCAGGGTCTGCGCTCAGTTTTTCCAGTGCAGCGGCAGCGATCTGCTGTTCCGCCTGCTGACGGCTGGTGTTGATCTCCGAAAGGCGCGCCGCAATGCCTGCGGCCTGCTCCTCGTTTTCGCACAGCAGCAGCTTCAGGGCAACAGCGGCGGTATCCATGCGGCCCGCGGCGTTCAGGCGGGGTGCCAGCCCATAGCTGACGGTTTCCGCCGTGACAGGGCGGCCTGCATAGCCTGCGTTTTCCAGCAGGGCCTGCAAACCGGGGCGCAGGGTATCCTGCAAGGTGGCAAGGCCCTCTTTTACAATGGTGCGGTTCTCCCCCACCAGCGGCATTACGTCCGCAATGGTGCCAAGGGCGGCAAGTTCGCCAAAGGGTTCCAGCAGTTCAGCGGGGTCCTCACAGCCTTCCAGCGCAGCGCACAGCTTGAACGCCACACCGGCACCGCACAGATCCTTGAAGGGGCTTGTGTCGTCCTCCCGCTTGGGGTCCACAACGGCAACGGCTTTGGGCAGCTGCTGGGCGGGCAGGTGGTGGTCGGTAATCACCAGCTCAATGCCCAACTCTGCGGCCAGGTCAGCTTCCTCAATGGCGGAAATGCCGTTATCCACTGTCACAATCAGCTTATAGCCTTTATCTGCCAGCTTTTGCAGGGTTTCACGGTTCAGGCCGTAGCCGCCGCCCTCGCGGGTGGGCAGTTTGCAGCGCACCTGCGCGCCAAGGTTGGTCAGGCATTCATACAGGATGGCCGTAGCGGAAACGCCGTCCACATCATAATCGCCAAAGATCACAATGGTTTCACCGTTTTCAATCGCCTGCTGGATGCGGGCAACGGCTTTGTCCATATCTTTCAGCAGGAACGGGTCGCTCAGCGGCGGTTCCTCTTCCAGCAATGCGGCGGCAGCCTGCGGCTGGGCAATACCGCGGCAGGCCAGCACCCTGGCCAGCAGCGGGCCATAACCGGCGGCCAGGAGCGCACTTTCCCCTGCGGTATCGGCGTTTTTCAGCTGCCAGGCACGATAGTTCATAATTGTCTTGCTCCTGTTCCTTTATGGCAACACCGCACAATTCCCGCCTTGGCGGCTTAAGCACCGCTCCGGCAGCTGCGGCACGGCATCTGCGTTGCCAAAATGC
>OLPD01001441.1_pt1 | contig 11883 bp, 7 predicted proteins | sample 1672111 | NCBI WGS metagenome assembly OLPD01 (sample SAMEA3136646, study PRJEB25190) | human gut metagenome
TATAGGTCGTATAAACAGTAAATCTACAGGGATTGGATTATATTTGTGTAAAAAATTGTGTGATAAATTAGGACTATTAATAGGTATAGAATCAGAAATAGATACTTATACAAAAGTTAGTATTACTTTTCCTATGGGAAGTTTTTGTAAGTTCTAAGTTACTAATGTTACAATATTGTCACCTAAAAGTAATATTAAATCGAATCTAGTATGTGATATATAAGTTAAAATATCTTTGAGGTGATAATTAATGAATGAAGTATTAAAAATAGACAATATTGAAAAATACTATGGAAATAAAGGGAATATAGTTAAAGCTATTGATGGAATAAGCTTTAATGTGAAAAAAGGTGAGTTTGTAGGGGTAATGGGACCGTCAGGGTCAGGAAAGACAACATTATTAAATTTGATAGCTACAATTGATGATGTAAGTGCAGGAAGTATTTATCTAGATGGAAAAGATTTAACTGAAATAAACCAGAAGAAAATAGCTAAGTTTAGAAGAGAAAATTTGGGTTTTATATTCCAAGATTTTAATTTGTTAGATACATTAACTATACATGAAAATATAGCTTTAGCACTAACTATAAATAAAACTAAAAAGAGTGAGATAGATAATAAAGTAATAAACGTAGCAAAAGAACTAGGAATAGAAGATTTGCTTTCAAAATATCCTTATGAGGTATCAGGTGGACAAAAACAAAGAACTGCATGTGCAAGGGCATTAGTAACTAATCCTAAACTTATATTAGCAGATGAACCTACAGGTGCATTAGATTCAAAAGCGGCTCAAATGTTAATAGAAATGATATCAAATTTAAATAGAGATTTAGAGGCAACAATATTAATGGTAACTCATGATTCATTTACGGCTAGCTATTGTGATAGAATATTATTTATTAAGGACGGTAAAATCTTTACAGAGTTAGTAAGAGGTACAAATACAAGACGACAATTTTTCAATAAAATATTAGATGTAGTAGCTTTATTAGGTGGTGATGTTAGAGATGTACGCTCAGCTAGCCAAAACTAATGTTAGAAAATCTATTAAAGATTATTTGATTTATTTTATAACTATAGCAATATGTGTAAGTTTGTTTTATGCAATTACATCACTTTCTAGTTCCAGTTATGAATTAATCACTGAGGAATCTTATAACTTCAAAGCCTTAAATTTAATATTAAAATATTCAACTTATATAATTACAGCTATTCTTATTTTACTTGTAGCTTATGTAAATAAATATATGATAAAAAGACGAAAAAGAGAGTTTGCAACTTATGTATTACTTGGAGCAGAACAAAAAAGTGTAGCCTTGATGTTTTTTATTGAAACTATTGTAATTGGAGTTTTAGCAATAATATCGGGGATATTTGTAGGGACTTTATTTTCACAAGGAATTACAGCCTTAGTATTAATAAGTGCAAATCAAGAAATAGTATTTAGTTTAAGATTGTATATGGATACAGTGGGAATTACATTTATATTTTTTATAGCTATGTTTTGTATAATAGGGTTATATAATATTATAGTTTTAAGAAAGATTAAGCTTATAGATATGTTAAATGCACATAAACAAGTTGAGTTCAAATTTAAGAGAAGTGGCAAGGTGTATAGTGTAATATTTATATTAGCTATTATTTTGTATGGTGTTTGTGGGAGCTGTACTATTAAATTAATGAACTCAAAAGTTGATTATAGTGTAAGAATGATTATGTATATAGGTATTTCTTTAGTTACTTTCATACTTGGAACTTATGCGTTATTCTATTCAATTGCTTATATAATGATTTATATAAAAAATAAGTGGACTAATTTTAAATATGAAGGTACTAATTTATTTTTAATAGGATCAATAGTATCTAAAATAAAGACGGCACCAATATTAATGGCTACAATATCAATGACTTTTTTAGGGGCTATGATAAGTTTTATAATTACGATTGTAATGGCTCAATGGGCACTTGGATATTTAGATATGAGAGTTCCCTATGATATAGATATAAGGAATAATTATAGCAATGACTTTTTAGAACAAGCTAATATAAGTGATTTTAAAGAGTTACCTAAATTAGATTATAGTAAGGTTGTTGAATATTTAAATGATAGTGGGTATGAGGTGAAGAATTACTGTGAGGTAGAGAAATATATTTTAAAGCCTGATGGAAGCAGTGAACAGCTTTTAGTAATTAGCTTAAGTGACTTTAACAAATTAAGAAATATGTTAGGCTATGAAGAGGTTAATTTAGAAGAAAATGAATTTGCTACTCAGTGGTATAGTACTGTTACGGATGAAGTAATAAATAATTATATAGACAATAATTATGAATTGAATATTAATGGACAAACATATAATATTAATGAAAATTTAGTCTATAAGGATTCTATAGGTGAAGGCTTTTATTTAAATACAGATAATATTATCATTTTATCTGATAAAGCATGTGAGGAGCTGGAATTTGCAGAAATAAATTTTTTAGCTAATATAAAAGATAAGATGAGTTATGAAGATGCTGATGATTTTCAATATAATTATGTTTATGATTGGTTTAGAAAAGATAATTCTGAATTCATCCAAAAATACAGTAAAGAATATGATATATCACACAGTATAATTAGAACAAGAATAAAATCATTAGAGACTAACAATATTTTAGTTACAACTTTAGCAATGAGAATATTAGGCATATATTTAGGTGTGGTACTACTTATGATAAGTTTAACTGTTTTATCATTAAGTCAACTTACTGACTCTATTGAACATAAGGATAGATTTAATATACTTAGAAAATTAGGTGTTGAAGATAAGGAAGTAAATAAGATAATATTAAAGCAAATTTCAATATATTTTATAGTTCCTATTGCTATAGCAATGATTGGAGTTTCAATATTTATATATAATTTTTATATTTTTTATAAAGATATAATTACAGTATTTGTTGGAGATGGAACATTTATTTTAAGTATAATCTTTGGAGTGGCTTTAATGCTTGGTGTTTATATATGTTATTTTGGAGGAACGTATTATACTTTTAAGAGAAATATTAATACTTAAATTAAATAAGTATTAACTGCTTTGGGGATATTTTAGGACATGGCTAAGAAGCCATTGAATATTAAATTTTATAAGGTTATAATAATATTAATTTATTTTAGGAGGAAGATTATGAAAACACTTAATATAAGTAAACAAAACAAAATACATCATCATTACTAGGGACTTGGTCTGTTTAAGGGCAGATACAAGTCTATCAGTGTAGGCTTGTATCTCTGGTAATGATAAATTAAGTGGAATCATAATTTATTTAGAGCCATGTGGGATATATGCCTGCAGTGCGACACGTTGTAACGTGAAAAGCGTTGCCTAATTTAGTTAGAAAACTAAATTAAGAACTGATAACTCGAAAGGTAGAATGAGAGAGTAACGCCTTGAAATGCCTTCCATAAACTACGAATAGCGTATCTGTGAGCAATAACAGATAGGTTATAAGCTCGTTAAAGGCGGCTGAGATTACACCCTAATATATTAAAATATAATATAAGGAAAAGCGAACCAGAGGTGGTTGAGTGTAAGATAGGTCGGTGGTCTAAAAGTATCTATGGTGAGAATGTGTATAAACAAAATACACTGACGAATCTCCGAATGTACGGGTCTAGACGTATAACATGTAGAAATGCATGGGTCACAAAAGTGACGTTAGTGAGGTAAAGTAAGATTTGTAGTTATGAAATACCTTATAGTGTTAAAGGCACTATCAAGCTAACAGGCTCAAAGGAAGACACCTAAGGGTATATGATATAGATAGAGTTATTGGAACGTGGAAAGCCAAGGATGTGGAGAAATTGCTTTCGTAGAAACAGTGTATGGTAACATACTTAACCTTGGTGAGAGTAGGGACACAGTACCTAAGAAGCAGTAATAATAAGCTGTGGAGGGATAGTCCCAAGTCAATATGTATATTAAAAAGTTTTATTTTACAATAATTATTGGGTTCGTGTAAGACTAAAAGAGATGAAAATTTCAATAAAAAAAAAAAAAAGGAATGATTAATCGACCAATGGCAACTAGTACTGTCAAGAAACAAAAACTAAGAAACAACGAGTATTATGACACTCAAACAATGTTTGATGAACTTTACAGTACAGCAAAGAATAAATCCAACTATAAATTTTACAAACTTATGGATTTAATAAATAGCAAGGAAAATATCGAACTTGCGTATAGGAATATTAAGAAAAATAAAGGCAGTAAAACCAAGGGGAGTAATGGAAAAACTATAGATGACATAGCTATGAAAACTAACGAGGAATTAGTTAACTATGTAAGGAACAGACTTAAAAATTACACCCCACACAGTGTTAGAAGAGTCGAAATTCCCAAAAGAAATGGGAAAATGAGACCTCTAGGAATACCTAGTATCGAAGACAGAATTATTCAACAATGCATAAAGCAAGTGCTAGAGCCGATATGCGAAGCTAAATTCTATAATCATAGTTATGGATTTAGACCAAATAGAAGTACACAACATGCAGTTGCAAAAAGTGTCTTCTATATGCAAAAGAATAATCTGCACTATGTTGTTGACATAGACATAAAAGGTTTCTTCGATAATGTAGACCATGGTAAACTGCTCAAACAAATGTGGACTCTGGGTATACAAGATAAACAACTGCTATGTATCATAAGCAAAATGCTTAAAGCACCAATAGAAAATGTTGGAATACCTACAAAAGGCACTCCACAAGGAGGCATATTGTCACCACTATTGAGCAATATAGTGCTTAATGAACTAGATTGGTGGATAGCAAAACAATGGGAATACTTTGAAACCAATCACAATTATGACATGATACGAAATGGCAAAATTGAAAGAAGCCATAAATATAGAGCATTAAGAAAGTCAAAAATGAAAGAAATATTCATTGTTAGATATGCAGATGACTTTAAAATTTTCTGCAAAGACTTCAACACAGCTCAAAAAATATTCCATGCTACACAAATGTGGTTAAAAGAAAGATTAAATCTAGATATAAGTGAGGAAAAATCTAAAATTGTGAACTTAAAGAAAAATTATTCTGAGTTCTTAGGGTTTAAACTTAAAATCAAAAGTAAAGGGAACAAGAAGGTAGTTAAATCACACATCAGTGATAGAGCTAAGAAAGACATAGTAAAACAACTAAAAGAGAAGATAAAGAACATAAAAAGAGACACAACAATTGCGAATGTTGGAAAATATAATGCAACAGTAATAGGAATACAAAACTATTATTCAATAGCAACTGATGTGTACGAAGACTTTAGAAATATCTCTTATATAGTCAATCGAACCATCTATAATCAAACTAGAAAATTACAAAGCAAAACAGGGATTAAATCTGAATTATATAAACGGGTATACGGAAATTATAATATGAAACCTATTTATATTAGAAACATTCCATTATTCCCATTAACAGGAGTAAAACATATACCTCCAATGAATATAAGACAGGATATATGTAGTTACTCTAAAGAAGGTAGAGCACATATTCACGCAAGACAAAAGGGTGTTTCAATAAATATTCTTAAATATATTTTAGAAAACCCAATACCTTCACAGAGTATAGAATATAATGACAATAGATTATCTTTATTAGTTGGACAAAATGGTTTATGCAAAATAAGTAAAGAACCATTAGAAATAGGTAAGATGCACTGCCATCATAAAAAGCCTAAACACTTAGGTGGAACTGATGAATATAAGAACTTAATTTTCATAAAAGCAGATATCCACAGATTAATACATGCAACTAATCAGGAGACAATAAAACAAATTCTAAATACTACAAAGTTAAATGAAAAATCCCTAAAAGAAGTTAATAAACTAAGAATACTAGTTGGAAATTGTAAAATTGCATAAATAGATACAAATTGATGGAACGCCGTATGAGTCCGAAAGGCTCACGTACGGTGTGGAGCGGGGGAAAAGATGAAGATAATATCAAAGTCTTACCTATCGCTATAAATTTTAGTGGTAGAAGATGACAATCAAATACAAGAATTAATAGTGGAGTTTCTATCTTCACAAGATTACATAGTAGATACAGCAAATGATGGAGTAGAAGGATATGAAAAATTTAAATCAGGAAAATATGATTTAGTAATTTTAGATGTAATGATGCCAAAACTTGATGGACATTCATTATGTAAAATGATAAGAAATATAGATAAAGAAGTTTCAGTAATATTTTTAACAGCATTAGGTGATGAAGAAAATGAAATAAAAGGTTTTGATTTAAGAGCAGATGATTATATTAGTAAGCCATTTTCATTTAACATATTAATTAAAAGAGTAGAAGCTGTTTTAAGAAGAAAGAATAAGGAAATATCTGAAGAGGAAGTTTTAAAGTTTGAGGGACTAAAGCTTGAGCTACAAACATTTAAATCTTATGTTGATGAAGAGGAAATAGAATTAACTTTGAAGGAGTTTAATATATTAAAGTTAATGATAAGTAGTTATCCAACAGTAGTTTCTAGAGAAAAGTTAATTGAAAAAATATGGGGTTATGATTACTTTGGAGACACTAGAGTTATAGATGCACATATGAAAAATATAAGAAAGAAAATAAAGAAGGATTATATTAAAACTATTAAAGGTGTAGGATATGTTCTTGAAAAATAGATGGAAAAATCTAAGTATAAAGAAAAAACTATTTATATGGAGTAGTTTAATAATAATATTGGCTTTTACACTTTTATACATATGTATATATTTCTTTATGCCAAGGATCTATGAGATTTATAAGATTAAGAGTGTCAAATCAGGAATAGAAGAATTAAAACGAGAGTTAGGTTCTGATGAAGATATAGATGTAGATGAATTATTAGATAAATTTTCTTATAATAATAACATAGATATTATTATAGTAAGTAAGGATAATAATAATTTAATTGATAGTATAATATATTCATCATTTAGAGAAGGGGCAGACTCACCTAATAATATACCATTTTTATATAATAATAAGTATGAAGACTTTCAAAGGTTTGGAAAGTATTATTTGCAATTTAATATAAATGGAAGTTTAAATAAAACACAATTTGTATATCAATTAATTAACAAAAATGGAAGTCTAAATATAGATGAAGCTGTTTATATAAAAAGCTTAAATAAAGTATATAGTATGATAGTACATTTCCCTATAAGTCCAGAAAATGAAGCTACAGATAGTATTATTTTATTTTTCCCATTTGCTATTATAGCTATTATAATTATTTCTTTTACAATTTCTAGTTTTTATGCCCTTTTAGTAAGTAGACCATTAATTAAGATAAATGAAGTTGCTAAGAAGATGGCAAATTTAGATTTTGATAATGTTATTGAAATAAATGATAAAGATGAAATAGGGGAATTAAGCAATAGTTTAAATTTAATGAATAAGAATTTAAAAGAGTCTTTTCATAAGTTAGAAAGTATGAATTCACAGCTTACAGAAGAAATAGAAATGGAAAGAAAATTGGAGAAGGAAAGAAGAGAATTTATTGCAACAATTTCTCATGAATTAAAATCACCTATTACTATAATTAATGGACAGTTAGAGGGAATGATTTATAATATTGGGAAGTATAAAGATAGGGATAAATATTTAAAAGAATCTTATGATGTTATACAAAAGATGAGTGAGTTAGTACAGGAAATATTACATTTAAGTGAAAGAGAAAATGGAGAATTTAAGTATAATTTTACAAATGTAAATATAAGCAAAGTTACTAATTGTGTAGTGAGAGAGTTAAAATATTTTATTGATGAAAAGAGTTTAAAGCTAGAAACTGATATTAATGAAGATATTTTTATAATTGCAGATGAAAAGTTAATAAAAAAAGTAATTACTAATATAGTTAAAAATGCAATTACTTATTCTCCGGTTGATGAGAAAATTATTATAAAGCTGACTAGTAAGGAATTAACTGTTGAAAATACAGGCATAACAATTCCAGATGATCAAATAAGCAGTATATTTAATGCTTTCTATAGAGTTGATAAATCTAGAAATAGAAAAACAGGAGGAACTGGATTAGGACTTTATATAGTAAGGACTATATTAGATAAGCATAAAAATATTAGCTATAATATTACATCTAAAGATAACTCAGTTGTATTTAAAATAATGTTTAATAACTAAATTCTTAGCTTCAAATGAAGGTTTAACTTTATCTGAAGCTAAGAATTAAATTTTTTATTTAACTGGTATTAAGTTACCACCGTATAATTTCATTTCAGTAAATTTAATTTTAAAAGCTTTTTGATATGATTTTATAGCATCTAAGTCACGTCTTGTACCTATACAAATTGAAGAGCCTGAAAGGTTTCCACGTGCTGTTCTTCCAGCTCTATGTAAATATTCATCAGGATTTTCTGGGAAATCCATGCTTATAATATGAGTTACTTCTGGGATATCTAAACCTCTAGCAGATACGTCAGAAGAAACTAAAACATTAAACTTACCATTTCTAAAAGCTTCTATTGATCTTTGTCTTTGCTCTTTTGAAGCATTTCCGAAAATAGCTGTAGATTTAACTTTATGATAATCTAACTTTTCATTAATATTTTGAAGTTCTGTGCTATTGTTAATAAATACTATAGCTTTTTCAGGACTTTCAGCGGCTAATAGTTTTCTTAAAGTTTCAAATCTATCTCTAAATTTACAAGTAATAAACATATGAGAAATATTTGGGTTTAGAACTGATTTAGACTCTGATTTTACTATATGAACTTCTTTAACTAATGATTTAGAGATTTCTAATGCTGTATTATTTATACTTGCAGAGAAGAACATAAGCTGTCTATCTCTCATAGTAGATTTTATTATATCTTTTATTATTGTAGATTTATTTTTAGCTAATAAGCTATCAGCTTCATCCATAACTATAGTTTTTATAGTGTGAGCAGATATTTTTTTCTTTTTAATTAAATCAAGAACTCTTCCTGCTGAACCTACTATTATATGTGGTTTTACTTCTTTAAGTTTTTTGATTTGTTTTTCAATATTAGATTCACCCATTATAGTAAGTGAAGTTACATTCATATTTGAGTTTTTTGAAAGTAGCTTTATTTGTGCATCAATTTGCATAACTAATTCATGGGTTGGAGCAAGTATAATAGCTTGCATTTCTTTTTTTTCTATATTTATTTTTTGAAAAATAGGACATATGTAAGCTAAAGTTTTTCCACTACCAGTATGTGATTCTGCAATAATGTCTAAGTTTTCTAATGCTTTTGGAATAGTTAGGCTTTGCACTTCTGTTGGAGAAGTTATTCCTTGAAGTTTTAAACCTTCTATTATATTTGAATTTAAATTAAGTTCATTAAATGACATATTCGTTATTTTCTCCTCGGTATTTTTTAGTATCTATATTAGTATACACTAAAAATAATTTTAGTATAGAAATTTATACATATAAATTTAAATTTATTAGTAAACTGATAAATTTAATATAGTATATTAATTTAAAAAAGGTGAAAAACAAAAGTAGAATAAAAAATGGAGATAAAAAGATGAATAAAATGTTAATAGCGTGTTTAAATTTTATTAAAAAAATTTTTTATTTAAGCATAGAAAAAACGTTTTAATAATTAGAAAAATGATGATTAATAGTAAAAAAAGAAGAAAAACAGCATAAAACTAAAACTTGAATTTTAGTACCAAAATGATAATATATATTTATTCGAAAGTAAGTAAAGGTCAAAGGAGTAGAAAAATGAAGGGTGCATTTGAAATTTTTAAAAAAGATTTAAAAAATATATTTACAAATTATGGAGCTCTTATTGTTGTAGTAGCATTATGTATATTACCTTCTTTATATGCTTGGTTTAATATCAAAGCATCCTGGGATCCATATGCAGAGTCAGCAACAAGTGGAATAAAAATTGGTGTAGTTAATAAGGATTTGGGAGCAACTTTAAATGGAGAAGATATAAATTTAGGAGATACTGTTGTTGATGAATTGAAAGATAACAAACAGATAGGGTGGCAGTTTGTTAGTGAAGAAGAAGCAAATAAAATGGTTGAAGAGGGAAAATACTATGCCATGATCACAATACCAGAAAATTTTTCTAAGAATTTAACATCTATTGTAACAGATGATATAGAAAAAGGGGAAATAATTTATACAGTTAATGAGAAGATAAACGCTATTGCACCTAAGCTTACTGATAAAGGGGCTACTGCAGTTCAAGAAAAGATAAGCAAAGCGATAGTTAGTACTGTAAGTGATACAATATTTGGATTAGCAAATGATGTAGGAATAGAGCTTGAAAATCAAATTCCTAAAATAACTACAATTTATAATGCATTATTAGATGTTCAAGGGAACTTTGGAAATATTAATGATACTGTTAATCTAGCTGATCAAGGAGCAGGGCAGCTTAAAACATTAGTTTCAGGAATTCAAGAAGATATTCCTATGATAAAAGAAACAGTTGAAAATGCTCAAAATTTAAGTGGAGAAGTAAAGGAGTTTTTAAGTACTTCAAAAAGTAGTTTAAATAATATAGCTCCAATAATTAAAAATGATATAAAGATATTAAATGATATATCTAATGATGTATCAACATACACAAGTGCATTGATAGATGCAATAAATGCTGGTTCAGAAAATGTACCGGTTATGATAGAAAGTTTACTTAACAAATTAAATACCATAAATAAGGCTAATGATTCATTAATTAATATTCTTGAAGCTATGAATAAATTTAGTCCAGGTAAACTTGATAATATAATAAGTAAACTACAAACAATTAGTAGTAAAATTAATTCAGCTATTACTGCATTAAATACTGTTAAAGATGGTATAGCTAATGGAGAACAGCCAAATTTATCGTTATTAAATAACATATTGGCCTTTTCAAATGACATTAGCAATATAAGTAATGATATTTATAATAATTTTGATTCAGAGATATTAGGAAAAATAAATACTATTTTTGATAGTGCATATACTGTAGCAGATAATGCTATGTCTATATTAAGTGAAGCAGAAGAAAAATTACCACAAGTTAGTGAATTATTAACTACTGTATATCAAGGAGCAGATAAAGGTATAGAAGGAATAGATTTTGTAAAAGAGAAGCTTCCAGAAGCTGAAAATATGATTAATGAATTAATAAGCAAGATTGAAGGAATAAAGGAAAATACTGACTTACAAGATATAGTAAATCTATTAAAGAGTGATGTTCAAAAGAGAAGTGATTTCCTTACAAATCCAGTTGAAATAGTAACAAACACATTATTCTCAATGGGTAATTATGGGACAGGAATGACTCCGTTTTATACTGTATTATCATTATGGGTAGGATTATTATTACTAGCTTCAATGTTAACAGTAGAGGCACATGGGGATTATTCAGCTACATCACAATATTTCGGAAAATTATTATTATTTTTAAGTATATCAATAGTGCAAGCATTAATAGTATCTATAGGAGACTTATATGTCTTGAAAATTTATTGTGTAAATCCACTATTATTTGTATTGGGTAGTGTATTTACAAGTATTATATTTACATTTATTGTTTATTCATTATGCTCTGTATTTGGAAACGTAGGTAAGGTTTTAGGAATTGTATTATTAGTAATACAAATAGGTGGTTCAGGAGGAACTTTCCCAATTCAATTAACACCAAAGTTCTTCCAAGTAATAAACCCATTTTTACCATTCACTTATGCAATTTCATTTGCAAGAGAAGCTATAGGTGGAGTTGTTCAGAGTGTTTTAATTAAGGATATTATTGTACTTTCAATATATGCAGTAATATTTATGATTATTTCAGTATTCCTTAAGAAACCAATTAATAAACTTTCACAAGGATTTTCAGAAAGTATTAAAAAGAGTGGAATAGGAG
>OLPD01001443.1_pt1 | contig 11851 bp, 7 predicted proteins | sample 1672111 | NCBI WGS metagenome assembly OLPD01 (sample SAMEA3136646, study PRJEB25190) | human gut metagenome
ACTCCTGGCTGGACATCCCCTGCTCGTAGGACTGGATCATCTTCTTCACCATCTGGCCGCCCACAGAGCCGGCCTCCTTGGTGGTCAGGGAGCCGTTGTAGCCCTTCTTCAGATCCACACCCACCTCGTTGGCCGCTTCCATCTTGAACTTGTTCATTGCGGCGCGGGCCTGGGGAACCATGATCTTGTTGCTGTTGGAAGACTTGTTGCTTGCCATATCTTTTTTCTCCTTCTGTTTCCTGTGAAATGAGGAATGCTTCCTTTTCCAAGAACGAACTTGCGTCGTTCTGGTGCTTATCATGGCCAAAAGCAAACAGGATATGCGGCCCCGTTTCTTTGTAAATTTCGGTAAATTTGCAGAGACGGCCCCAGCCGCTGCGGATCCCGCTCTGTCAAACAGCAAAGCCAGGCCCCGAACGGGCCTGGCTTTGCCATCCTTCCTCGGACAGGGGCCATGGGAGGCAGCGCGTTCCTGGGCTGCACCGGCTGCGGGAAGATTGGTGTACTGTTTTTCGGTTAGGATGCGCAAAGGTCCTCAGCAGACACAGCAAACCGCAAGAAACGGCCCCCCTTCTCCCCTGCCGGGATTACTCCTCCAGCAACTCGCTCTCCAGGTCCTGCAGCATCAGGTCCAGGGCCGTGATCCCCCCCTCCGCCGTGTACCACACAGCAGGGTGGGCCAGGTAGACGATGTTCCCATTCTGATAGGCCTGGGTTCCCTTGACCAGGTCATTCTCCATGACCTCCTGGGCCAGTTGGGCCCCCTCTGTCTGGATGGCAGCGTCCCGGTCCAGCACGAAGATATATTCTGGGTCCTTCTCCACGATGAACTCGAAGGAGGCCTCGTTGCCGTGGGTGGAGGTGTCGATCTCCGCGTCCACGCCGATGTTCTCGTAACCCACCTCCCGGCCGATGATGGAGCACCGGCCGTCATTGCCCAAGACGTTGAAGCTGCCGCTGGTCACCAGGCCCACAATGGCGGTGTGGCCCTCTGCCGCCCCAGCCAGGGCCTGGATGCGGCTGTCAAACCCCTCCATCAGCTGGTCTACCTGATCCTCCAGGCCGAAGAGGGAGGCGATGGTCCGGGCGTTCTTCTCCACGCTGGCCACCACGCCGGTTTCGGTGTCGGCGGCCAGGTAGACCACCGGGGCGATCTCGCTGAGGGAATCGTAGGAACTGGCCAGGCGGCCACCGATGAAGATCACATCAGGCTCACAGGCCATGACGGCTTCCAGGTCCGCCTCCTTGATGGTGCCCAGGTTCTCCACCTCGTCGTTGATGTAGCTCTGGAGGTAGTCCAGGCTGGTGGAGGCGGTGCCCACCACCCGGTCCCCCAGGCCCAGGGCATCCAGGATGTCCAGGCTGGCCATGTCCAGGATGGCGATGCGCTGAGGGTCATAGGGGACGGTGAGGTCCGTGGGGTCCCCGTTGCCGTTCAGGCTGGTGATGGTGACCTCTGTGGGGGTGGAGGTATCCTCCGCCGCTGTGGTTCCGGTGGGGGCCTCGCTGGTGGTGTCGTTGCTGCCGCAGGCGGCCAGGGCCAGCACCAAGGCCAGCGAGAGGATCAAAGGGATGATTTTTCTCATGGAAAGCTCCTTTTCTGTGTTGTGGTTCCCGTGGATGGGGCGGTCAGTAGTAGATGGACAGGGGCTTGCCCTGGATCTCCAGGATCTCGAAGTCCACATGGTAGATCCGGGCTAGGTTTTCCCGGGTGATCACCTCCTTTACTGTGCCGAATTGCGCGATCTTCCCATCTACAAAGGCGCAGATGTAGTCGGAATAGAAGGCCGCGTAATTGATCTCGTGGAGGACCAGGATCACCGTCTTGCCCAGCTCATCGCACAGGCGGCGGACGATCTTCATCATGTTGGTGGCATGGTAGATGTCCAGGTTGTTGGTGGGCTCATCCAGCAGGACATATTCCGTGTCCTGGGCGATGACCATGGCGATCATGGCCCGCTGGCGCTGGCCGCCGGAGAGCTCGTCCAGGAAGCGGTCCTGAAAGTCCTCCAGTTCCATGTAGGCGATGGCCTGGTCGATGATGGCTTGGTCCTCCTGGGTGACCCGGCTGCCGGAGTAAGGGAAGCGGCCGAAGGTTACCAGCTCCCGGACGGTGAGCTTCATCTCGATGTGGTTGCTCTGGGTGAGGATGGCCAGGCGCTTGGCCAGCTCCTTGCTCTTCCATTGGGCAATGTCCCGCCCGGCAAAGTCCACCAGGCCGCTGTCCCGGGCGATGAGCCGGGACAGCATTCCCATCACCGTGGACTTCCCCGCCCCGTTGGGGCCGATGAGGGAGAGGACCTTCCCCTTGGGGATGGAAAAGGACACCCCGTCCACCACCCGTTTGCCGTCGTATTGCTTGGTGAGGTCTGAGACATGCATGGCTTACACACTCCTTCTGGTCAGCAGCAGATAGAGGAAATAGATGCCGCCCCCCACGGTGATGAATACGCTGATGGGGATGGCGTAGTGGTACACATGCTCCACCAGGAGCTGCCCCGCCACCAGGATGACCATCCCGAAGAGCACCGACCCCGCCACCAGTTGGGTGTGGCGATAGGTTCTCAGCAGCTGCCGGGAGAGGTTGGCCACGATGAGCCCCATGAAGGAGATGGGCCCCACCACCGCCGTGGCCACAGCGATGGCCAGGGTGACCCCCAGCAGCAGCCGGCGGAGGCTCCGGTCATAATCCACCCCCAGGTTGATGGCCTGCTCCTTGCCCAGGGTGAGCACATCCAGCAGGGCCAGGTCCCGGCGGAGGAAGAAAAGGATCGCCGCCAGCACCACTAGGGCAAATACGATGATCTCCCCATTGACGTTGCTGAAGCTGGCCACCAAGGTGGAGAGCAGGGAGTCGTACTCGTTGGGATCCATCACCCGGGTCAGGGTGGACTGGATGCTGCCGAAAAAGGAGGTGAGCACCGTCCCGATGAGCAGCACGTAGAGCACGTTGTACTTGGTCTTCTGAAAGAGGTAGCTGTAGATCACCGTGGCCGTCACCCCCATGATCCCCAGGTCCACCGCAAAGGCCGCGTTGGCATTGGTGGCCAGAATGCTCCCTGACCCGGCCAAAAAGACCACCACCGTGTGGATGAGCGTATACAGGGAGTTCATCCCCAACAGGCAGGGGGTGACGATGGTGTTGTGGATGATGGACTGGAACACAATGGACGCCCCGCCGATGGCAAAGGCGGCGATCAACATCACCAGCAGCATGGGGACCCGCAGCCCCATGGCAAAGGAGAGGTACTTGGGGTTCACGTCCACCGTCAAGTAGGCCACCGAAGCCAGGAGCACCAACACCGCCAGGATGACCAGTTTCCGCGTGTTGGTTCGGCGCACCAAGGCAGGTTTCACGGCGTTCCTCCTCTCTCCCTCTGGGCCAGGGGGGCGGCGCACCCTCCGCTGTGGGCCGGTCCCAAGCGCACGGCCTTCCGGCCGTGGTTCAAACGGTAGAGCAGCAGGGCGATGAAGATCACACTCCCCAGGATCCCCACCACCAGCTCGATGGGCAGCTCATAGGGGGCGATCACCGTCCGGGCGATCACATCACAGCCCAGGACGAAGATGGCCCCAAAGAGGGCGGTGTCCACCAGGGTGCCCCGGATCCGGTCCCCCTTGAACATGGCCACCACGTTGGGCACAATGAGGCCGATGTAGGAGATGGCCCCCACCACAACCACCACAGCGGCTGTAATCATCGCCGCGATGGTCAGTCCGCCGAAGAGCACCACGTTGTAAGGAACCCCCAGGTTTCTGGAAAAATCCTTCCCCATGCCCACAATGTTGAAGTGGTTGGCGAAGAGGAAGGCCAAAATCACCATGGGCACGGCGAGGTACACCAACTCATACCGCCCCTGGACCACCAGGGAAAAGTGGCCCACCTCCCAGGTGGACAGGGCCTGGGTCATCTCATACTGATAGGCCAGGTAATTGGTGATTCCTCCGATGACGTTGCCGAACATGATGCCCACCAAGGGGACCATCACCACGTCCTTAAACTGGATCCGCTGGATAAACCACACGAAGACCCAGGTGCCCAGGGTGGCCATCACAAAGGCGAAGATGGCCCGGCTCCACAGGGTGGAGTTGGGCATGAACAGCAGGGCCAGCAGGATGCCGAACTTGGCCGAGGAGATGGTGGCCCCGGTGGTGGGGGAGACGAACTTATTCATGCACAACTGCTGCATGATCAGGCCCGCCACGCTCATCCCCACCCCGGTGCACAGGATGGCCAGCAGCCGGGGCAGCCGGGAGAGGAGGAAGATCTCCCACTGGTCCCAGTTCCCAGACAGCAGGCTGGGCACGTCCAGGTCAATCACCCCCACAAAGAGGGAAATCACAGACAGAAACACCAGTCCCACCGCCAGGAGAAGGGTCGTTGTGTATCGCTTGATGGCAGGCACCTCCTCGTTAGTTAGTCTATGCTAACTTTATGGTAAAATAGACGTGCCCTACACCGGACACAGGATGGTATGTATTATAGCCGCACCCAAAGGGAGTTACCGCTCCAAACTACTCGTTTTTCGCTCCAAACCAGGGGGCAGGGGGGCCGGCGGAGGGGGCCTTCCGGCGGTAGTCCGCCGGGGAGCAGCCCAACGCCGCCCGAAACGCAGCGGCGAACTTGCTGCTGTTGTCGTAGCCAAACTCGCCGGCAATGTCGGTGACCGTCCGGTTCGAACGCTGCAGCACCACGGCCGCCAGATCCATTTTATAATTGCGGACACATTGGTAAAGCGGCTTGCCATAAACACGTTTCACGCTCCGCCGGAGATGCTCCGGGGAGACGTGAAAGGCCGCTGCCAACTGTTCTGCCGTGTAGCGCTGGTCCCGGTGGGTCCCCAGGAAGGCGAAGACCTTCTCCACCAGTTCCACCTGGTCCCGGGTGCAGCTGTTCCCCTCCCCTGGCGCCTGACTGGGATCCAGACTGGAGAGAAAGAGCAGAAGTTCCAGCACCTTTACCTTCAAGTATCCCTTGCGCAGCGCCTCCGGTGCGGCATAGAGCTCTGAGAAAACGTGTTCCAACCGGGGCGTCGCCCGGAGGACAAAGGGCACATCTCCCCCGGAGAACCGTTGGCAGAGGGCTGTTAGGTCCACCTCCACATCCCCCAACAGGCAGGTGGTACACCAGGGCGCCAAGGCCGGGTCGATGACCACAGAGAGGCCCGTGTACCGCCCGGTGGGGCAACGAAACAGCGATTGGCAGCTGCTGCGGTGGAGGGACAGGTCCCCTATCCCCAGGAAGAAGCATCGGTCCCCCGCCTGGTATTCCAGCCGGCCCCTCTGACAGTGAGAGATCTCCAACAGCCCCGCCGGGTAATCCGGCGGGAGAAAAGGACAGGGCTCGAATCTCGTGAAAGGCCAGCCAGATGCCAGGAAAGACGTTATACTCTGTGATGGTTACCGCTCCCCCATCCGTTTCCGTGTGGTACTGGTTGGGCCCCCCTTGGCGGAAGGGGGTTCCCTGCAGGCAAACCGATGGGGTGTCACCCCGGTCTTCACGGGACATAGAAACCCCTCCTTTGTTAGTTTAAGCTAATCAAAGTTTAGAGGAATTTCCCACAAAATGCAAGGGGAAATCTTTGGCCGCTGCCCTCTTTCCCGATCCAAAAACGCCCCCGGCACAGGAACTTCCGTTCCCATGCCGGGGGCGCCGGTCTTTGTCAAAGGATGGGGCTGGTTACTCTTCGATCTCGTTCTCCCGGATGCGCAGGGCGCCGGTGGGGCAGGCCTCGGCGCACTTGAGGCAGTCCACGCACTCCCGGATGGCGTCGCTGGTCTGGAACTCGGGGCGGATCACCGTGTCGAACCCACGGCCCACCATGCCCAGCAGGCCCTTGCCCACCACCTCGTCGCAGAGGCGGACACACTGGCCGCAGAGGATGCACTTGCCCTGGTCCCGCTCGATGGCCACCAGGCGCTTCTCCTTGTAGCTGGGGTGGACCTTCCCTTCGCCGTCGCCCTTGAGCCGCTGGATCCGCTCCGGCTGAAGCTCATAGAGGTTGGCGCAGCGGATGAGCTTACATTCGGCAAAGTCATGGCAGCCACAGTCCAGGCAGCGGGCAGCCTCTGCCCGGGCCTGGGCCTCGGAAAAGCCCAGGTTGATCTCCTGGAAGTCGTGCTTGCGCTCCTCCGCCGGCCGGGTGGGCATCTTAGCCCGGGGCAGCTTGATGTAGTCAGCGAAATACTCCGGAGAGACATTCTTCACCGACAGGTAGGTCTTCTGGTAGGGCACCTGGACCCCGTGGAGGTACAGGTCCACCACCTTGGCGCAGCGGCGGGCCTCGCCGATGGCCTCAATGGCGATGGAAGCCCCCTGGTTGGTGGCATCGCCCACGGCGAAGACCCCCTCCACGGAGGTGCGGTAGCTGGTCTCGTCGGCGGCGATGATGCCCTTGCGGTTGAGCTCAATGCCCTCGAACCCGGCCACGTTGGCCTTTTGGCCGATGGCGCTGATGACGCAGGTGACGGGAAGGGTCTCAAACTTACCCTCCACCGGCACGGGACGGCGGCGGCCGCTCTCGTCGGGTTCGCCCAGCTCCATGATCTGGAGCTTCATCTCCTTCACCTTGCCGTTCTCCCCCACGATCTCGGCGGGGTTGGTGAGGAACTTATAGATGACGCCCTCTTCCCGGGCCTCGTCGATCTCCAGCTGCTCAGCGGGCATCTCCGCCTCGGTGCGGCGGTAGACCACGTAGACCTCCTTGGCCCCCAGGCGGACGGCGGTGCGGCAGGCGTCCATGGCGGTGTTGCCGCCGCCGACAATGGCCACCTTGTCGCCGATCTCCGGCCGCTCTCCCAGGGCCACCCGCTGGAGGAAGTCGATGCCCCCCAGGACCCCGTCCAGGTCCTCTCCGGGGCAGCCGATGGGCATGCTGGACCAGGCGCCGATGGCCACCACCACGGCGTCGTAGTGGCTCTTGAACTCCTCAAAAGTGGCGTCCACGCCGATGCGGAAGTTGTTCTTCATCTCCACGCCCAGGGAGGCGATCTCGTCGATCTCCTCGTCCAGGACGCGCTTGGGCAGGCGGTACTCGGGGATGCCGTAGCGGAGCATGCCGCCCATCTGGGGCATGGCATCCACAATGGTCACCCGGTGGCCCTTCAGGGACAGGTAGTAGGCCGCGGTGAGGCCGCCAGGACCGCCGCCGATGATGCCCACCCGCTTGCCGGTGGCTGCGGCCTTGGGGGGCAGGTAGCCGCCCTGGGCGATGACCCGGTCTGCGGCGAAGTATTTCAAATAGGAGATGGAAATGGGCTCCTCCACCATCTGCCGGCGGCAGCCCCCCTCGCAGGGGTGGGGGCACACCCGGCCAATGGAGGCAGGGATAGGCAGGCGCTCCTTGAGGATGCGCACGGCCTCCTTATCGTCCCCCCGGGCGATGGCCTGGATATAGCCCTGGGCATTCACGCTGGCCGGGCAGTTGAGGACGCAGGGCCCGCGGCAGTCCCCGTCGTGGTCGCTCATCAGCAGTTCGATGCTGGTTTTGCGGGTGCGCACCACCCGCTCGGACTCCGTGTAAATCACCTGGCCGTCCTGGGCCTCGGTGGAGCAGGCCCGCAGCAGCTTGGGGCTGCCCTCGGCCTCCACCACGCAGAGGCTGCAGCCGCCGTAGTGCTTGAGTTCCCCATTGTGGCAGAGGTTGGGGATGGCAATGCCATTGTGCTCCGCGATCTCCAGGAGGGTCTGGCCGGCGCGGCCTGTGCAGACCTGGCCGTTGATGGTTACCTTAATTCTCGGTTTCATAGTCGTCCCCTCCCTTCTTAGTCTACCACAATGGCGCCAAACTTACAGGAGCTGACGCACTGCTTACACTTGATACAGGCACTCTGATTGATGACGTGGGGCTCTTTCCGCTCCCCGCTGATGCACTCCACCGGGCACTTCCGGGCGCAGACGGTGCAGCCGGTGCACTTGGCGGGGTCGATGGAAATGGTCAGCAGGGCGGAACATTCGTGGGCAGGACATTTCTTGTCCCGAATATGGGCCTCGTACTCGTCCCGGAAATAGCGGATGGTGGTAAGGACGGGGTTGGGGGCCGTCTGGCCCAGGCCGCAGAGGGCGCCGTCCTTGATGCTTACGCACAGCTCCTCCAGCAACTCGATGTCCCCTTCCTGGCCCTTGCCCTCGCAGATCCGGTCCAGGATTTCCTTCATCCGGGTGGTGCCGATGCGGCAGGGCACGCACTTGCCGCAGGACTCCCGGGCGGTGAAGTCCAGGAAGAACCGGGCAATGTTCACCATGCAGGTGCTGTCGTCCATGACCACCATGCCGCCGGAACCCATAATGGCACCCGTGGCAGAGAGGGCCTTGTAGTCAATGGGAGTATCCATCAGGGAGGCGGGGATGCAGCCGCCGGAGGGGCCGCCCATCTGCACGGCCTTATACTGCCGGCCGTCCTTGATGCCCCCGGCGATGTCGAAGATGACGTCTTTCAGGGAGTTGCCCATGGGCACCTCCACCAAACCACCCCGCTGGACCTTGCCGGTGAGGGCAAAGACCTTGGTGCCCTTGGAGTTCTCGGTGCCCATGGCGGCAAAGGCGGCGCCGCCGTTCTGGATGATCCAGGCCACGTTGGCAAAGGTCTCCACGTTGTTAATGTTGGAGGGCTCATCCAAATAGCCCTTCTGGGCAGGGAAGGGAGGCTTGAGCCGGGGCATGCCCCGCTTGCCTTCCATGGACTCGATGAGGGCAGTCTCCTCGCCGCAGACAAAGGCGCCTGCGCCGATCTTGATGTTCAGGTCGCAGGAGAAGCCGGTGCCCAGGATGTTCTCCCCCAACAGACCCCGGCTGCGGGCCTGCTCGATGGCCTTGCTCAGCCGCTCCACCGCCAGGGGGTACTCCGCCCGGATATACACATACATGTCGCTGGCCCCGATGGCATAGGCGCCAATGAGCATGCCCTCAATGAGGGTGTGGGGGTCGGACTCGATGACCGCCCGGTCCATGAAGGCGCCGGGGTCCCCTTCGTCGGCGTTGCAGATCAGGTGCTTGTGCTCCCCTTCCGCCTTCCGGGCCGCGTCCCACTTAAACCAGGTGGGGAAGCCTGCGCCGCCCCGACCGGCCAGGCCGGAGACCTTGATCTCCTCGATGACCGCCTCCGGCTCCATCCGCAGGGCCTTGTCCAGGGCCTGGTAGCCCTGGTGGTTGATGTAGTCGTCGATGCTGGTGGGGTTCACCACGCCGCAGTGGCGCAGGGCCACCCGCTTCTGCTTCTTCAGGAAGCGGGCATCCTCGTCGCTGATGAACATGGCCTCCAGCTTGGAGAAGTCGTTCTTCCGCACCGCCTGGACGATGCCCAGGGCATCGGTTTCCGTCACCTTCACCAGGCGGTGGAGGAGTGTGTCACCCTGGTAGATGTCCACGATGGGCTCCAGGTAGCACATGCCGATGCAGCCGGTGGTCTCCACGGTAAAGCTGTCGGTGGCGGTTTTGTGCCCGGCGATCACCTTGGCCACCCGGGTTGCCCCGGCGGAGACGCCGCAGCTGCCCTGGCCCACCAGGATACGGATGCCCTCCCCAGACTCCCGCTGACGCAGTTTCCGAAGGATCTTGATGGCCTTCTCCGGGGTGAGGTTGCCATAGGTTTCGCCATTGATCATCATCACCGGCGCCAGGGAGCAGCAGCCCAGGCAGGCCACCTCGTTGAGGGTGAACATGCCGTCCTCGGTGGTCTCCCCGTTGGCAATGCCCAGCTCCTGGCTGATGGCCGTGCGGATCCGCTCCGACCCATTCACGTGGCAGGCGGTGCCGTCGCAGAGCATGATCTGGTAGGTCCCCATGGGTTTCAGCCGGAAATAGCTATAGAAAGTGGCTACCCCCATCACCTTGGCCGGGCTGTTTCCCGTCCGCTCGGCCACATGGTAGATCACTTCCTGGGGCAGGTAACCATAGATCGACTGTGCCTGCTGGAGGATCATGATCAGGCTGGTGTCGTCATCCTGATACTGGCGAAGCACACCCTCCATCAGGGACAAATCGACCCCTGATTTGAACTCGGTCATTCTTTTCACTCCTTTGACAAAGAGGATTTCCTTATCATTTTTACAGTTTTTTTATCTTATCTTTCATTTTCCCCGTGCTTATGAAAATAGGATCACATAAATTATAGTCCCATAACCCTCGTTTTGCAAGAGCATTTCCCCAGCTGCTTCAAAGAATTTGCGGGGATTTTTCCTGCATTTTTGATGATTTTTCAGAAAAGCCTCCCAATTTTTCCCTGTCCCGCAGTTCTTTTGCCGGAAAAACTTGCAGAAAAAAAGAGACCTGAGAATTCAGGTCTCTTTTTTGCAACATTTCATTCACGAATGAGGGAGGGGGCGCTTCTCTCAAACGTTGTGCTTCACCCGGTCCCGCTCCTCGGCTCGCTTGGCGTTGTTGAAGCGGTCCAAGGTGCCCACCAGGTAACCGGTGATCCGGCGAATCCGCTCAAAGGGCACGTCATCCTCATGGCGTCCGCAGCCGGGGCACTGGTCCCCGATGATACCGGAGAAGCCGCACACCGGGTCCCGGTCCACCGGATGGTTCACCGAGCCGTAGCCAATGCCCTTCTCCTTCATGCAGCGGATCACCCGCTCGAAGGCGCCCAGGTTCTCGGTGGGGTCGCCGTCCATCTCGATATAGCTGATGTGGCCGGCGTTGGTCAGGGCGTGGTAGGGGGCCTCAATGGCGATCTTGTCATAGGCGGAGATGGGATAGTACACCGGCACATGGAAGGAGTTGGTGTAGTACTCCCGGTCGGTGACCCCCTCGATGACGCCGTACTTCTCCTTGTCGATCTTGACAAACCGGCCGGAAAGCCCCTCGGCAGGGGTGGCCAGCAGGGAGAAATTCAGGTTGCGCTTCTTGCTCTCCTCGTCCATCCGGGCCCGCATGTGGCCGATGATCTCCAGCCCCAGCACCCGGGCCCGCTCGCTCTCCCCGTGGTGCTCGCCGATGAGGACCTTCAGGGTCTCTGCCAGGCCGATGAAGCCCACGGACAGGGTGCCGTGCTTCAGGACTTCCCGGACCTCGTCGTCCCAGTCCAGCTTGTCCGAGTCGATCCACACCCCTTGCCCCATGAGGAAGGGGGCGTTCTTCACTTTCTTCCGGCACTGGAACTCAAACCGCTCCAGCAGCTGGTCCACGCACAGGTCAATCATATGGTCCAGGCTTTCAAAGAAGGCGTTCAAATCCCCCTTGGCCTTGATGCCCAACCGGGGCAGGTTGATGGTGGTGAAGGAGAGGTTTCCCCGGCCGTTGCAGATCTCCCGGTCCGGGTCCACCACATTCCCGATGACCCGGGTGCGGCAGCCCATGTAGGCGATCTCGGTCTCCGGGTGGCCCTCCTTGTAGTACTGCAGGTTGAAGGGGGCGTCGATAAAGGAGAAGTTGGGGAACAGCCGCTTGGCCGAGCACCGGATGGCCAGCTGGAACAGGTCATAGTTGGGCTCCCCGGGGTTGTAGTTGACCCCTTCCTTCACCCGGAAGATCTGGATGGGGAAGATGGGGGTCTCCCCGTTGCCCAGGCCGGCCTCGGTGGCCAGCAGGACGTTCTTCATGGCCATCCGCCCCTCGGGGGTGGTGTCCATGCCGTAGTTGATGGAGGAGAAGGGGGTCTGGGCCCCGGCCCGGGAGTGCATGGTGTTCAGGTTATGGACAAAGCCCTCCATCGCCTGATAGGTGTCGCGGTCGGCTTTGCGCTCGGCGCGGTGTCTTGCCACCTCAACCAGTCTGGCTGCCTTCTGTTCGGTAATCTCATAATGGCTGCACAGGCTCTCTACGACCGCTGCATCGAATTCCTTTGCTCCAATCTCCAGGCGCGGACCGCAGCCGGTCTTCTGCTGCGCTTCCTCCAGCACCTGTGCAATC
>OLPD01001446.1_pt1 | contig 11849 bp, 10 predicted proteins | sample 1672111 | NCBI WGS metagenome assembly OLPD01 (sample SAMEA3136646, study PRJEB25190) | human gut metagenome
TTACCCAATGAAAAACGGGGCTGTGGAGGATCTACAGGGATCAAGCAGTCTCATCGGAGGAGACGCCGGCAACCGTCTGCACGGTGACGAAGTCCCATGCTTCCTTCTCGGTGTTGGCCTTCTTAATGAAGGCGCTGTCGCGGATGGCATCGCCCTGTTCATCGAAGGCAATGTCGCCGGTGACGCCGGTGTAGGTCACCTGGGGCAGCGCGGCCATCACAGCAGCGGGATCGGTGGAACCAGCCAGCTTCAGGGCTTCCAGAGCCACGTAGTAAGCATCATAGCCCATGGCAGAGACGGCTGCGATGATGTCGTTGCCGCCGTTGTTGTTCAGGTTGTCAGAGTCGGATTTGATGAACTCTTTGAAGCCAGCCTCGAACTCGGTGTCGCCGCCCTCAGCATAGAAGGTGGAGACATAGACATCCATGTCCTTACCCTGGGCAGCGGCCAGCACCATGTTGGAGTCCCAAGTGTCGGGGCCCAGCAGGGGGACGTTCACGCCCTGGGAGTAAGCCTGTTCCACAATCAGCTGTGCATAGCTGATGGAGGTGGGGGCGAAGATGACGTCAGCGCCCTCGTTCTTGGCGGTGGTCATGTAGGAAGTGAAGTCAGAGTTGTTCTTGGGGAAGGACTCCTGGATGCAGGTCATGCCCAGCTCTTCCGCGGCCTGCTTGAAGTAGTTCATCAGACCCTGGTCATAGTCGTTGCCCAGCTGGCCCAGGCAGTAGACGGTGTCAGCACCCAGCTCGTCGTGGGCGAAGTTGGCCAGAACGGTGCCCTGGAAGGGATCCAGGAAGCAGATACGGAAGTAGTGGTCGTTACCCTCGGTGATCTGGGGGTTGGTGCAGGTCACGCCCATGGCAGGCACACCGGCTTCTCCGAAGGTATCAGAGGCAGCGATGGACACGCCGGAGCCGTAGGAACCCAGGACAATGGACACGTTCTGGGAGATCAGCTGGCTGGCAGCAGAGACGGCCTTGTCGTTGGAGGACTCGTTATCCACCACGCTCAGCTCAACCTTATAGGTTTTGTCGCCGATGGTCACCTCAGGGGTGATGGAGTTGGCATACTGCATGCCCAGATACTCCTGCTTGCCGCCGGCGCCATTGTCACCGGTGAGGGGCTCAAAGACGCCGATGACCACGGTGTCCCCGTCCGCAGTGGCGGTGGTTCCGCTGGTGTCGCCGGTGCCGCTGTCCGCTGCGGGGGTTCCGCAGGCGCACAGACCTGCAGCCATACAGCCGGCCAGCAGGAGTGCAAGAATCTTCTTTTTCATAATGTTACCTCCTTTTGATTCACCGGATATGTCCTTCCATTGTGGACGTATGTGCGCATCCGGCATTGTCCTTATAGTTTACACGAAACCACTGCATTTTGCAACATATTTTTTCGTATTTCATAGATGGCAGGATATTTTTGTTTCTTATGGTTTCTCGGTCTTCTCAACCCTCCATTTGAATGGTACTGCTACCGCCTCGGGTTTTTCGGATGACAATCTGACGATCTATGCGGTGTTTCAGCGCAGCGACATGGGAAATGATTCCCACCAATTTGTTGCCTTCCGTCAAGCTGCTCAAGGTCTCCACGGCCTGTTCCAAGGCCTCTTCATCTAGGGAACCGAAACCTTCGTCCACAAAGAGGGCGTCCAGCTGGAGTCCACCGGCGGCAGCCTGCATCTCGTCCGCCAGCCCCAGGGCCAGTGCCAAGGAGGCCTGAAAGGACTCTCCGCCAGAGAGGGTTTTTACACTGCGCTGTCCCCCCTCGTAATGGTCCACCACATCCAACTCCAACCCGCTGCGGGTGCGCTGGTCCTGGGCTTGACGGCGGCGGATCAGCTCATACCGTCCCCCCGTCATCGCCATGAGGCGTACATTGGCCCGGGCCAGAATGCGGTCAAACCAAGTCATCTGGACATAGGTTTCCAGGGTCACTTTGTCCTTCCCTGGCACGGCCCCGTTGGCAGTATGGGACAGGGCCCGGACCCACACCCACTGCTGCTGCACCTCCTGCCGCTCTTTCTCCAAACCGGTTAAGGCCTCCCAGGCCCGTTGGTTGTTGGTGTGTCGGGCCAAAAGGGTCTCGGTCTCTGTGCGAACCTGTTCCAGATCACCTCGAAGGGCTTGGGATTGTACGATGAGACGGGGCAAGTCCTCTTGGGGCATTTGCGCCAGCTGATCGGCCAGGGCCTTTGCCCGGGCGGTGGTTTCCGCCTTTTGTCGCCGGCAGGTTTCATAGGCTTCCCTGGCAGAGGCAACGGCCTGCTCCCCTTCCGCTTTTTGGCGGCGGCAGGCGGCAAGGGCTGCCTCTGCTTCGGTCCGGGTCGCAAAGGTTAGACGCGCTTCCTGGGCGCGAAGCTGCTCTTCCCGGGCGGCCAGCCGGCTGTTCAGGGCTGCGATCTCCCGCTCTGCCTGCAGAACGGTTTCCCGAACCCTTTGAAGGGCTTGGGTCACCACGGGAAGACGGGTGTGTGCCAAGGTCTTCTGTTCCTGCTTGTGCCCCAAGGCGGCACGGGCTGCCTCCAGGTCTTTCTCCTCTGCTTCCAGGGCCTGACGGGCCGCTGCCAGACCAGCAGGCAGCGCTTCCCCGGGTTCCTCCCCAAAAAGTGCCATACTCTGGGTGACCAATCCTTCCTGGGCTGCTATGTACCGGGCCCGGACTTGCCCTGCATAGTCGCTGGCCTGGCGGGCAGCATTTTCGGCCTCTTCCGTGGCGGTGCGCTGGCGGTCTAACGCCTCCCGGGTGGGGACCTCCTTCCTCGCCTGGGCTGGTTCGGGGTGATGGCGGGAGCCGCAAACTGGACAAGGCGCCCCCTCCTGGAGAAACCCCGCCAGGTAACCCGCCTGGCCGTCCAGAAACGCCCGCTCCATCTGGCTGTACGCCAGCCGAAGATGCTGGGCTTGCTCCACCGCTTGCAAGTAGTCCTGTTGCGCCGCTGCCATGCTGTTCTGCAAAGCAGTACAGTGGTTCCACTGGGTTTCCCACTGGTCCAAGGCAGCTTTCCGGCCGGTCAGCTCCCTCGCTTGCCCATCCAGAAGCTGGCTTTGCTGTTCCAATCCCTCTAACTGTGCCAAGGTATCTCGCAGCGCCGCCTCCTCCTGGCTTGTTTCTGCAGCGGTCTGTTCCCCCTCGGCCTTTTGCTGAACCAGTTGGGCAAGGCGGCGTTGATCCTGCGCCTGCTCCTGCCGCAGTTGGTCGCAGGCCGCATAGTCCGGCAGTTCCTGTTCCCTGGTGGCAATCTCGACCGCCAAGGCCCGGTTTGCCTCCTCCAGCGGCTGCACCGCCTCCCAATGAGTCTGGGCTGCTTGCAGGGCCGGTCCCAAACCCTCCAGCTGCTTCTGGGTGGTCTCCCACTCCCGGTGGAGTGCTTCTCTGCTCTCCCCTTGCCCAATCCGGCGGTCCAGGGCTTCCCCCTCCCGTTGTAGGGCTTCCTGCCGGGTCCGGAGCTGTGCAAGGGTTTCCGTCTCCCTGTGGAGCAGTCCCTCCAAGCAGGGAAGGATGGCGCCTTCCTCTCCCTGCAATGCTTCTTCCCAATCTGCCTGCGCCTCCGCCCCCGGCTGCACGCTTTGCCGGTGCTGGTCGATGGCCAGAGAAAGCTTTTCATAGGCCCCCTTCCACTGCGCGGCCTCTCGCCGGAGGGCCTCCTGAAGCTGCTGATAGGGCCCGGTATGAAAAATCTCCCGGAAGATTTTGCTCCGCTCCTCTGTTTTCGCCAAGAGCAGCTGGAGAAACTCCCCTTGCGCCAACATGGCCACCCGGGAAAATTGGGTTCGGTCCAGCCCCACAATCCCCTCGATGGCCCTGGTCACCTCTCGGGTTCCTGTGACGGGGGGCCGGCCATCGGGGTAGGTCAACTGGGCATCCGCCTTTTCTGTGACCCACTTGTCCCCCCGCTTAGCTGGGCGGAGGTACTCCGGGTTGCGACGAACCACATAGTCTGCCTGTTGGCAGCGGAAGGTGAGTTCCACATAGGTCGGTGTGTCCTTGGAAGCATAGGTGCTGCGGAGCATGGCAGCTTCCCGGTAGGGTCCGCTGGCCTCACCATAGAGGGCAAAGGTAATGCCGTCAAACAGGGAGGTCTTCCCCGCTCCGGTTTCGCCGGTGATAAGGTACAGACCTCGGTCCCTCAGCCGGGCAAAGTCCACCGTCACCGTTTCAGCATAAGGGCCGAAGGCGGACAGCGTTAACGTCAATGGTCTCATTGCGTACCCTCCCAAATGGTTTCCATCAGCTGCCGTACCAAGGCCTCCTGCTGGGGGGCCATAGGCTGGTTGTTTTGGAGCCGATAAAAGTCCTGGAACAGCTCCAAGGGGGTCTTTTCCTCTGGCCGTTCTGCGCCGGTGACTTCTGCCACGCCCTGCGTGCGGCGGTTGTCGTAGGACAGCTTCATGAGGTTGGGATAAATCGTACGGAGTTTTCCCATCGCTTCGGGGACATCCTCCTCGTCGGTGAGAATAACGTGGAGGTAGTCCTCCCGGTTGGTTCCCTGGTAAAAGGGTTTCGCGGTCACTTCCTCATAGGTCCCTCGGATCTCCCGAAGGTCCCGGCACGGGGTCAGAGGAAGGGTCTGTATCTCCACCTGCCCCTTCTCTTTCAAGGTGACCAAGGTGACCGACTTCTCATGCCCACACTCGGAGAAGGAATATTTCAGCGGGCTGCCGCTGTACCGCAGGGTGGGCCTTCCCACACTTTGGGGGCCGTGGAGGTGCCCCAAGGCCACATAGTCAAACGCGGCAAACAGAGGGGCCGGAATTTGATCGACGCCCCCCACAGACCGCTCCTCCGATTCACAGGTCACCCCGCCTGTGACAAACTGGTGGGCCAACAGAACGTTTCTCCGGGTCTTGTCCACCGCCCATTGCCCCAGCGCGTAGGACACCGCCTCTTCGTAGGAGGCAATGTCTGCCTCGGGGTTCCAATGGCGGACCAGGGCCGGCTTCAGGTACGGCAGGGCGTAAATGGCGACATCCCCATACTCGTCCTGGAGGAGAAACGGAGGCTGGGGCCCTTGATACTGGGCCGTCAGATGAATGCCCTCCCCTGCCAGGAGCCGGGCGGCAAAGGCCAACCGCTCCGGACTGTCATGGTTTCCAGAGATGGCAAAAACAGGAATCCCTCCGCCGGATAGCTGAGTGAGGAACCCGTCCAAAAGGGTCACCGCCTCGGCAGGCGGAACGGGCTTATCGTACAAATCCCCCGCCAGAAGAACGGCATCGACCTTCTCTTCCTCTGCCAGATCGACAATTTGCGTCAAAATAACCCGCTGATCTTCCAGCATGGAGAAGCCATTGACCCGCTTCCCCAGGTGAAGGTCAGAGAGATGGAGCAATTTCATCGCCAGTGCCTCCTTTTCACAAGAACATAAAAACGAGGCCAAGTCGCCTGGTTGGGAGACTTGACCTCGCTTGGATTATGGGGAAAGACACCCGTTACCGGGTGGCGATGACCTCGATCTCCACCAAGGCATCCTTGGGAAGGCGGGCCACGGCAAAGCAGGAGCGGGCAGGCTTATGATCCCCGAAATACTGGGCATAAATCTCGTTGAAGAGGGAGAAATCCTCCATATTGGACAGGTAGCAGGTGGTCTTCACCACGTCCTTCAACGTGAGGTTGGCAGACTTCAGGATAGAAATGATGTTCTCCAAGGCCTGGACGGTCTGGGCAGCCAGACTGTGCGCCATAGCGCCAGTGTCAGGGATGAGGCCCAGCTGACCGGAGAGGAAGATCAGCCCATTGGCTTCGATGGCCTGGGAATAGGGGCCGATGGCCTCAGGGGCCTTCTCAGTGTGCAGAATTTCCATCATAGTGAACGCGTCCTTTCTTTCTGATATCCATATTTTGCCGCGTCCTGAGGCCGCGCTCAGGACCCGTTTGTGTACTATGCCGTCTTATATTCCCTTAAATTTTACCCTACCTTTTCTTATGACGCAAGTACCTTTGTCTTTCCCAGAAAAACCTTGGTGAGAGATACAAAAACGTTCCGTTCTTCTCCCCTCCCCTTTTTCCAATTCTGACAAGAAATTTTCCGCTCCCAACACTCCCTCTCCCTTGCCTGCCTTGTTGCCCTATGCTAGAATAGAAACAATCCCTTCCCGATTGCGCCCGGCGGATCTCCAGATCCGCGGCCCGAGGGAAGTCCATCGACCAAAGACAGGAGTGATTACCATGGAATATACCTTTGGCCTCATCGGCAGCGGCAACATGGGGGGCGCCATCGCCCATGCCGTGAGTCAGACCACAAAAGCCGGTATTCTCGCGGACCACAACCCGCAGCGGGCCCAGAGCCTGGCAGAGGAGCTGGGTTTTGCCCACGGCACCAACGAAGTGGTCGCCCAAAACAGCCAATACCTCTTTCTCGGCGTAAAGCCCCATTTGATGGGGGCGATGTTGGCAGACATCCAGTCCGTCCTAGCTGCCCGCCAGGATGCGTTTGTCCTGGTTACCATGGCAGCGGGTCTGGCCATTGAACAGATCCAGCGCATGGCCGGGGGCCCTTATCCCGTCATTCGCATCATGCCCAACACCCCAGTGGCTGTGGGGCAGGGGGTGGTTTTGTATCACGCCAGTGAACAGGTCAGCCCGGAGCAGGTGGACCAGTTCCTTCAGCTCATGGAGAAGGCAGGCGGCCTCTATCCTCTGGAAGAATCCCTGATGGACGTGGGGGCCGCCGTTTCCGGCTGTGGTCCTGCCTATGCCTACTTGGTACTAGACGCCATGGCCGATGGAGGGGTGGCCTGCGGCTTGCCCCGCGCCGACGCAGTGCGCTTTGCCGCGCAAACCCTTCTGGGGGCAGCCCAGATGGTACTGACCACCGGTAAGCACCCAGATCAGCTTAAAAATGAGGTGTGCAGCCCCGGTGGAAGCACCATCCAAGGGGTGCGCACCTTAGAGCAGAGGGCCGTCCGTGCCGCGATGATGGATGCTGTCATTGCGGCTTGCGACAAAAACGCAGCCCTTGGCAAGTAAAACTCCTTGTCAGACCATTTCTTGAGAAAAAACGCACCGTGCCATCACGTCACGGTGCGTTTTTTCGTCTTTGGTGGGTCCGGGGGTGTTTCCGGCCAATGGGGGGAGATCCATTTCTGCCAGAGGGTGGCCGCCAGCCACCCGCAAAACACTCCAGTCGCCACACCACCCAACACGTCGGTCAGGAAGTGCAGGTAAAGGTACATCCGGGAAAATCCAATGCCCCCTGCCAGGGCCAAGGCAGGCCACCGCCCCTTCCAGCGATTGAGGAAGAGAACTGTCACCGCAGCGAAGGAGGCCGAGGTATGTCCCGAGGGGAAGGAGGGGTCCTGGGGTTCGGGCACCAAGAGCTGGACCATCTGATTCAAATCAAAGGGACGAACCCGATCCACCGCATTTTTTAGCAGGAGGTTACAAAGTACCAGGCTCAGGAGCAAAGCAATCAACACCTGTAAGCCGGTGCCCCGTTTGCCCCGCTGAAGCAGCAAGATGGCCACTGCCAACGCGATCCAGATGAGCCCGCCGTTGCCCAGGCTTGTGAGCACGGGCATCACTTCATCCCAAAACTCATTGTGGCAGTTGGTTTGAATCCAGTTGAGGATTCCCAATTCCGCCACAGACAGTGACGCCATGCCACCGCCTCCCTTCTATCGATGGAGTTGCGGTGCTATTTTAGCACAGGATGGGGGAAGACGCAAGGAAATCCCCACTTTTCCGGTCGGGCAGCGCCAAAATCTCTGCGGTGATCCTCTCCGTAGCTGCCTGGGCAACGGAGAAATCCACATGGGGATGATACAGCTCCTCCAAGACATCATGGCAGGCTTTGGCCTGGGCCAGGTGCCCCATCCCCTCCGCCAACAACTCCTCGGCTACGCGGTCGGACAAGCGGAGGAAACTGCGCCCCTCTTGCCAAGCCTCCTTTTCCACCAGACTTTCCGTGCGGATGGTCCGATACCCGTGACTCTGCTGCCAAGGCCCTGTGACAAAGGCCAGAGACAGTTGTGGGACCAGCAAATGCTCCAGGCGGGCAGGCTCCTCCGGGCAGGGGCAGGCGATCACATCGCACCCTCCGGCGAGAAACCCTTTGCGAAGATGCTCCAGCAGGATCCCGGCCAGGCCACCATCATCTTGGATCACATAGCCACGCTCACACAGTACCAGCACGGTTTTTTCCAGCAGCAGCCGCCCCTGGCAAGTAGGGCCGCCTAGGAAACGCCGTTGTTCTTTCCCCGGTACTGCACCAGGGGATTTTAGCGTCTTTGTCAATAGGGCCATCGCCCGCTTCTCCGTTTTCTGAAGGGTTTCCTCCGTGTGGAGAGGGGTGGTTCCTCGGCGGCGGGCCTCCACGGCACCGGCAATCGCCCGATAGGCCTGCGGGTAGGAGGAGCGGGATGCCTGGACGGCGGCCACAATCTCCTGCCGCTGGGCGAACAGGGCCTTGCGGTCGTATCCTGCACCCAGGTCCACATAGTGGCCGGTGGCACCCACATACGTGGGGTCCATCACGTGGGGGGAAGTCCCGTCTACCACAGCAGCCCCCTTCCCCGGAATGTAGATTCCATCCAAGGAATCTGGGTCACCGGAACAGAGGATGTACTCCACGCCATACCCCGCCGCCAGGGCCGCTTGGGCCACCTGGGTCATGAGCGTAGACTTGCCGCACCCTGCCCCGCCTTTCAGGCAATAAAAGGCCTGGAGTTTTCGCTGGTCCACCCACCGGTCATATAGAGAAATAAAACCACCTGCGGCATTGGCCCCTAGGAAAAATTGGATTTGCGTAACATCTGACATGTTGTAACCTCCCAGTCAAAGGATTGGTTTACTCCAGTGTACGCCGGAGGGGTTCCTTTGGACACCACCCCCTTGGGGGCTTATAGCCAGTCGTCGATCACCTCCCGCAAGGTGCAAGGGGTTACACCCCCGCGCGCCAGCATCTGTGCCAAGGACAGGATTCGCTCTGGACGCACGGTAATATCCAGCACTTCCTCTCGCTCTCCAGTCTGGAGCATGGTGATGCAGACCCCATAACTTTCGCAAGAGACTGGAGGGGGAACGGTCCGCACCAAGATCCAGTACACACAAGTGGCTGGCCGGCCGATCTGGTTACTGAGATCGACCATGTCGTAAAACAGCTCTCTCATTCAATGTCTTCCTCCCAAATTTTATCATTTTGTAACCTTTTGTATTTTTATTGCAATGTCAAAAACTGCTCTTGGGAAGGATTTTCGTTCGTCGCCTTTCGACAGGGTTCGAGCCATTGTTCCGTTTTGCCAAGAAATATAGGTGTTTTAGCGGATTTTTCCCATTACAAATGTCGAAAACTTCTCCCCTTCTTTCTGTATTTTTACATCTTTTCCGACGAGGCTTCCAGCATTTTCCACGTCGTGCACTGCCAGTCTCTCTCTGTCCGGCAAGGTTCGACAGCTTTCTGCCTCTGCCCCATCCTTTAGAACGATATGACTCAAAAATTTTTCTCTGACTCTTTCTGCATTTTTGGATTGACAAGGAGGGCAAGCTGTGGTAGTATAATTTTCGCATCTAACCGGGATCCCCTCCACACGGAGAGATGTCCGAGCGGTTTAAGGAGCTGGTCTTGAAAACCAGTGACCCGAAAGGGCCGTGGGTTCGAATCCCACTCTCTCCGCCAACTTTGATACAAAGCCGAACAATTCGGACTTGGAGAAGTACCCAAGTGGCCGAAGGGGCTCCCCTGCTAAGGGAGTAGGGCGTGTTGAGCGTCGCGAGGGTTCAAATCCCTCCTTCTCCGCCAAAAGAAACACCCTTGAACGGTTTCGTTCAAGGGTGTTTTCTATCATTTCTAACCCTAGCCCATATCCCGGAACGGCATCCCGATCCATTCCCAATTGGAAAGGAGTTCTTCTCTCATGGATGGTCTCACGCCCATACAAGCCCAGCTCTTTGCCCTGCAAGATCTCGGCTATCGCACCTTCCACTGCAAGCTGATGCCCACCGTAGACCCGGAGCGGGTCATCGGGGTCCGCACCCCTCAAATCCGTCAGCTGGCCAAACAGCTGTCTGGCACCCCGGAGGGCGAAGCGTTTCTGCAGGCACTCCCCCACCGGTACTATGAAGAGAACAACCTCCACGGCGCCCTGCTCTCTCTGGGGAAGTCCTATTCCTGGGTATTGGAGGGGTTAGACGCTTTTCTGCCCTATGTAGACAACTGGGCCACCTGTGACCTGCTTTCGCCCAAGGTGTTCCGCAAGCACTTACCAGAGCTGCGGGAGGAGATCCCCCGCTGGCTGGCAAATCCCCACCCCTATACCGTCCGTTTTGGCCTGGGGATGCTGCTGTCCTTTTACTGGGGGACCGACTTTCAGAGAGAATATTTGGACTGGGCCGCGGCCCTGCAGCGAGAGGAGTACTATGTCAAGATGATGGTGGCCTGGTACTTCGCCACTGCCTTGGCCAAGGAGTATGCGGTGACCCTTCCCTACCTCCAAGCCCACCGTCTGGATCCCTGGACCCACAACAAGGCCATTCAGAAGGCCGTGGAAAGCACCCGGGTCTCCCCAGAGCACAAGGCGTACCTCCGCACCTTAAAAGTGAAATCTCCCCCACAACCCGCCCTGTGAGAAAGGATGTGTCCCTATGCGCGCCTATACCTATGTTTCCCCCGGTACCTTTGCCTGGATGGACAAGCCGAAGCCTGTCCTCCAACATCCTCGGGACGCCATCGTCCGCGTGACCTTGGCCAGCATCTGCACCAGTGACCTGCATATCAAACACGGCGCTGTCCCCCGGGCGGTTCCAGGCATCCCCCTGGGACATGAAATGGTGGGCATCGTAGAAGAGGTGGGCTCTGCCATTTCCCGCCTTCACCCCGGCGATCGGGTGGCTGTGAATGTGGAGACCTTCTGCGGGGACTGTTTCTTCTGCCGCCACGGGTATGTGAACAACTGTACCGATCCCAACGGCGGCTGGGCCCTGGGCTGCCGTATTGATGGAGGCCAAACAGAGTATGTCCGGGTGCCGTACGCCGACCAAGGGCTCACGAAAATCCCGGATGGGGTGTCGGATCGGCAGGCCCTTTTCGCCGGGGACTTGTTGGCCACCGGTTTCTGGGCCACCAGGATCTCCCACATTACGCAAGAGGACACGGTTCTCCTTCTAGGTGCCGGGCCCACAGGGTTGTGTACCCTCCAGTGTATCTTGTTAAAACAGCCCAAGGGCGTCATTGTCTGTGAAAAGTCCCCCCAACGCCGGGATTTTGTTCGACAGCACTACCCGCAGGTTATGGTCACTTCCCCGGAGGAAGTGCTTCCCTTTACCCTATCCCATACGGAGCACGGGGGCGCTGATGTGGTCATAGAAGCCGCTGGCGGTGAGGATACCTTTTCCCTGGCCTGGCAGTGCGCCCGCCCCAATGCCCTGGTCACCATTGTGGCGATGTATGACACGCCCCAGATCCTTCCGCTCCCGGAGATGTACGGGAAAAACCTCACCTTCCAGACAGGCGGGGTGGATGGCTGTGATGTTCCAGAAATCCTCGCGCTCCTGGCCCAGGGAAAGTTAGACACCACGCCGCTCATTACCCACACCTTCCCCTTGAAAGACATTGAGGCCGCCTACGCTCTCTTTGAAAATCACCGAGACGGTGTCATTAAGGTGGCCATTGTTCCGTAAGTGGAAACAGCAAAGTCCGTCCCCAGAGGGGACGGACTTTGCTTTCTGTTGGGGGAACACCCCCCTACTCAGCGGTCGAAGGCCGGGTTGGTATAATACACGTTTTTCTGGTCCAGCTGTTCCCGCACCTGCTGAATGGCGCTGCCAAAACGTTGGAAGTGGACGATCTCCCGCTCCCGGAGGAAGCGGATCACGTCGGTGACGTCAGGGTCATCCTTGGCCAGGCGGAGGATGTTGTC
>OLPD01001447.1_pt1 | contig 11847 bp, 8 predicted proteins | sample 1672111 | NCBI WGS metagenome assembly OLPD01 (sample SAMEA3136646, study PRJEB25190) | human gut metagenome
GTAATATTTAAAATGTCAATAAAACCTATATTTAGACAAAACTAAATAAAATTTAAATTTTAAAAATCACTCATTATTTCCAAGAGGAAATTCAGAATACACAAAATTATTTACAGGCTCCACCTAAATTTGAAATACAAATACCTACTATTCCAAAACTTCTATTCTAATTTTATCTATTAATTCATCAACAATCTCTTTCCTAACACTTCCAGTTTCCTTCTCCATAGCATTAGCGGTTCCACAAGCTGAAGCCAATTTCAATACATCATTTATATTATAATTTCTTGCTAATCCAATAGCTACACCTGCAACATACGAATCACCTGATCCAACAGGATTAATTGCATTAACCTTAGGTACCGTTACCTTATATATCTTATTATTAAAACCAACTATTGAGCCTTCTTCACCTAAAGATATAACAACAAATTCTATTCCCTCATTATGAAAGTATCTAATTTCATTTATCGCATCATTAGTACATTCTATTTTTCTACCAGTCAATGCTTCAATTTCATCTCTGTTTGGCTTTACAAAATAAGGTTTTCCTTTAACACCATTAACTAAAAGTATCCCACTTGTATCTAATAACACTTTCTTGTTCTTTTTATTAGCTATTTCTATTAATTCTCTATAAAATCCAGTTTCAATATTTTGTGGTACACTACCTGAAATTACTATAATATTCGCACTTTCACTTAGTTTATTAAACTTCTCTATAAAGTTCACTCGTTCATTATTATCAATAATTGGTCCTGGCTCAAGTATTTCTGTTTGTATTAAATCATTAGTTATTATAGCTAAACACTCTCTTGTATCACCCTTAATTTTTACAAAGTCAGATTTAATTCCATAATCCTTAAGCTTTTCCTCAATAAATTCTCCTGTCTTCCCGCCTAAAAAACCAGTTACTATACATTCTTCATCTAATATTGTAGCTACATTAGCAACATGTATTCCCTTTCCACCAGGTGTATTCTCCACTGTTGTAGCTCGCATTACTTCTCCTTTATCTAACTTTTCCATTTCATACCTCTTATCTACAGATGCATTTAAATTTATTACTAATATCATATATACCTCCAATATTTTTCCACTTTAATACTTTTTATAGAAAAAGGCCGTGCATTTACTGCAACAGCCTTTTCCTACTAGTATCTATTCATACTTCCACACACTTCAATCTTATTCTTAACTATTTCCTTCATAGCTAGTTTCCCTGGTGTCATATATTTTCTTGGATCACTTTCACCATTATGTTCATCTAAATATTCTTTTACTGCCTTTGCAAAAGGAATTTTTAAATCAGTAGCAACATTTACTTTACATATTCCTAATGATATAGCCTTTTTAACTAAATCATCTGGTACATCAGATGCTCCATGTAAAACTAAAGGAATATCTACCTTTTCTTTTATCTCTACTAATCTTTCAAAGTCTAATTTAGGTTCTCCTTTATACAAACCATGAGCAGTTCCAATTGCTACTGCTAAAGAATCAATATTAGTTCTACGTACAAACTCTGCAGCATCCTCAGGATTTGTATACATTGTATCTTTTTCATCAACAACTAAATCATCTTCTCTTCCACCAAGCTTACCTAATTCAGCCTCTACTACTACATCATATCTATGAGCATAATCTACAACTTCTTTAACTGTCTCAATGTTTTTTTCAAATTCCATTTTAGATGCATCTATCATACAAGACTTAAAGCCTAAGTCTATATTCTTCTTAATAGCATCAACATCTTCAAAGTGATCTAAGTGAATAGCAATAGGAACATCATATTTAGTTGCTGCAACTTCAGCCATTGCTTTAATATAATCTGGCCCAGCATAACTTTCTATTGTGGATGGAGTTCCTGCTACAATAACAGGAGACCTCATTTCCATTGCAGTTTCAACAACCACTTGCAAAGTTTCTAGATTATGGATATTAAATGCAGGCACTGCATATCCTTCTCTTTGAGCCTTTAAAAGCATTTCCTTAGTAGATAATATCATTTACACCATCTCCTTAATACCTTATTTCATTTAAATCAACTAATCTTTTTTCTTCTGACATTTTCTTAAACCAATAAGCACTTTTCTTTGGATATCTTTGTTGAGTATTAAAATCTACATAAAATAGACCATATCTTTTATTAAATCCATTGCTCCATGAAAGTACATCCATAAGTGACCATATAAAGTATCCCTTTACATTTACCCCTTTTTCTTTAGCTTCTAGTATAGCTTTTAAATGTCTTGCTACATAATCAATACGAGGAGTATCCTCTATTTTTCCATTTATAAATTCATCTTTATATCCCATTCCATTTTCAGTTACATATATCTTTTTATAGTTAGGATAATCATTTTTAATTTTTATTAACATATCACAAAGCCCTTGAGGGTAAATTGGCCAATCCCATTCAGTTGTTTCTACTTTAGGATTATTTACACGTGCTCCTACGCCTTTAAGTGCAAAAATGCTTGTCCCTTTTTCTCCATTACCATTATGATATATATTACTTTCACCTTCGTAAGCTTGTAAGAAATGACTTGAATAATAATTCATTCCTAAAAAATCTATTTTTTCAGATGCTGATTTAATAATCTCTAAATCACCAGAATAAATCTTAAGTTCACCATGATTCTTATCCATAATTTCATTAATAACTTCCATAGTTTCTTTAGAATAATATCCCTTAAAATTAGAATCTAGCATAAATTGATTAGATAATACATAATCTAATTTTGCAGCTCTAACATCTTCTGGAGAATTAGTAATTGGATATTTACCTTCTAGAGTATGAACTATTCCTATTTCTCCATTTAGATTCATACTTTTATATAATTCAATAACTTTACTATGCGCTACCATCATATTATGCATAGATTGTATAGCTTTCGGAATATCATACTTTATGCTTGGTGGAAAATTACCAATTATATATCCATTTTGAGCTACTGCCCATGCTTCATTAAATGTTATCCATTTAGTTACCCTATCTCCAAAATTATCAAAACACACCTTAGCAAAATTAACAAAATGATCAATATTATTTCTATCTAACCAATCACCATTTTTGAATAATTGTAATGGTGTATCGAAATGATGCAAAGTAACATACGGCTCAACGTTATTAGCTATACACTCATTTATTAAATTATTGTAATACTCTATTCCTTTTTCATTAACCTCTCCTACACCTTTTGGTATAACTCTACTCCAAGAAATAGACACTCTAATTCCATTTATTCCAAATTCATTTGATAATTTTATATCCTCTTTATATTTATGATAAAAATCACTTGCTACATCTCCATTAAATTTACTTTCTGGTCTATTTAAATACTCATCCCATATACATGGTCCTCTTCCATCATCTTTTGCTCCACCTTCTGCTTGATATGCAGCTGTTGCCCCACCAAAGATAAAATCGTCTCCAAAGTTATACATATTCTTTTTTCTCCTTTTACACTCATAGTATGATATTTACTTTGTTTCTAAAATTAATTATTTATTATATCTAATGCAAATTTTAATGCTCCTAATGAATCTCTTGTTAATTTTACATATTCTACTCCAGAAGTAGTAGCTGATTTTACACCTTTTGCACTACAATCCTTCTCTAATTCCTTATACATAGATGCCATTTGAGGAGCTAAAATTATCAAATCATAGTCTGTTATAACTTCTTTATGTTGCCCATATGCCATTGCAATTGATTCTAATTTTATATTCTTCGCTTTTGCACCTTTTGAAATAGAGTTTGCTAACATACTGCTTGTTGCTCCACTAGCACAAAGCACTAATACACTTAACTCTTTATCTGATTTACTAGCTATATCTATTTCTCTTACTGCTGCAACTTCAGCTTTTACTTCTTCTTCAGCATTTTCTATAATTACATCTGCTCTTTTCTTTGCTTCTTCTTCAACTAACTGTGCATCATATACCTTAAAGAATGGATAATACATTGCAAAATCAATTACTAATAATAATGGTGCTAACACAAATGATAACCCTGCAAATCCAGTTCCTAAAATTAAACCAATTGTTCCTGGTGTTGTCCAAGGTAAAGTATAAATAAAGCTGTTCATTCCTAATACCTCAACGAAGAATTTAAATATCCATACATTAAATATAGGAGTCAATATAAATGGAACAAAGAATATAGGATTTAAAACTATAGGAGCGCCAAATAATACTGGTTCATTTACTGCACATAATACAGGTATAAATGATGTTTTCCCTAAAGCCTTAAGTTGCTTTGATTTAGCCATAAATGCAAACATTGCTGTTAACATTAAAGTTGCTCCAGTTCCCCCTAAAGTAGCAACAAAATATGATGTACCATGTGTTAAAATATTGGTAGCTTGTTCCCCAGCTTGTACAAGTTGTAAGTTTGCCTCAATATTCGCAATGTAAATTGCTGTTACAGCGGGTTCAACAATTGAAGGTCCATGAATTCCAACAAACCAAAACATAGCCATAGCTCCATAAATAATAGCTACACCCAAATATCCATCTGCTGCTGTAAATAATGGTTGAAGAACCTCTAAAATCCATGCACTAAAACACATTCCTGCAAAATTAGTAAATACTATATCAAATAGCCAGAAAAATAATACACAAATTGATAACGGAATTAAATCAGCAAAAGTTTGAGAAATATTTTTAGGCACTTCATCTGGCATTTTTATAGTGACATTATTCTTTACACAAACTTTATAGATATTAGGTACTATAAATGCAACAATAAATCCTGCCAATAGACCCTTTGTTCCCATATAAGTGGTTGATAAACCACCTTCAATAGTTTCTACACTTACTAATAAGAAAGAAATTATTGCTACAATCATTACTGATACAATATTTATTTGCCTTGTTTTAGGTAATTTATTATTAAAGTTTTCTGCTAAACTCTTAGCTATTGTTGCTACCATAAGTATAGATAATATTCCCATTGAATAGTTATAAGCTTTCCATAATGCAGTATCTACATCAGCCGGCCAATAATACCCAAAAATATTTGGCACACATGCTACTAAAATGAAAAGACTTGAAAATAAAACTACTGGAATACAACTTACAAAACCATCTCTTATAGCTCTTAAATAAGGATTTCTTGAAACCTTTTCAAAAAAAGGCTTCATTTTTTCAATTAGACCTATTAATTTGTTCATCTATATCTCCCCTTACCAATTTTTCAATACCCAATTACACTTTTTATACTATCCTATTTTTTTTGCCAAATTTACAAAGTTTTTAACTATATCTCTTAATAACATTACTGTCATTAAATGATCCTGTGCATGTACCATTAAAAAGCTAACATCTACTTTATTTCCTGCCGCTTCCATTTGTATCATATTAGTTTGTACTTTATGAGCTTCATTTATTAACTCTGATGCTTCTTCTATTAATTTTTCTGCTTCTCCAAAATTGCCTTCATTTGCATAATTTAACGCTTCTACATATTTAGATCTTGCATCTCCTGCATAAGCTACTATTTCAACTGTTATTAATTCTAATTCTTCTGGTGTCATAATTTAACCCTCCATTATTTTTATTCTTATTTTTATTTTTTAATCGTGATATTCTCCTCTATCCCACTTTTCTAAAAACTCATCAAAGAATTTTTCATTACCAAATTGCCCTTCTTTTGCTACCGCAATTGAATCAATCTTTTCAATTATTTTATTATCTGCTTCAGTTGGCTCAAATTTAGTTTCTAAAAATGCATCAATTATATTCTCCATTAGTCCTACTCCAGTAATTCTTCCTCCAAACCCCAATATATTGGCATTTAAATGTTTCCTTGCATATACTGCTGAGGATATATCCCTTACTAATGTTGGTCTAGTACCTACAACTTTAGCTGTAGATGCTGTAATTCCAACACCAGTTCCACAAAGGACTACACCTAAATCAGCTTGTCCACCAACAACTTTCTCAGCTGCTTTTTTACCATATATAGCATAGTGAGTTCTTTCATTATTATAAGTACCACAATCTATAACTTCATGACCCTTTTCCTTTAAATATTCTACTACATGATTTTTTCTATCTGTAACAATATGATCACACGCAACTGCTATTCTCATCTTTAATCCTCCTATAACATTTTATTCAACATATCTACTCTTATTTGATGTCTACCACCATCATATTCTGATTCTAAATACGAATCGACTATTCTTTCAGCTAATTTTTCTCCAATTATTCCTGATCCTAAAGCTATTACAGATGTATTATTATGACCTATTGTCATATGTGCTGAATGCTCATCAGATACCTCTGCACATATTATTCCTTTATGCTTATTAGCAGCCATAAATGATCCTGCGCCAAATTCATCTATTAGTATTCCCCTATCTCCTTCATTACTAAGTATTCCTTTACAAACTACATGAGCTGAATCGACTAAATCCATTCCATCTTCTGTTTTATCAATCACTTGATATCCTTTACAGATAAGATATGATTTTAGGTGATTCTTTAAAGATTCACCCTTTTTATCTGACCCTATTAATATTTTCATTTTTATTCCCCCTTTATACTACAAATTATTTTACAATAATTAGAATACTTATCTTTTAATTCTTTATCTAAACATTCATTAGTAACCAATGCAGTAATGTCCTCTAACTTATATAATGTATAGAAGTCTTCTTTTTCAATTTTGCTACAATCACACATTAAATACCTTTCCATTGAATTATTAATTATAATTCTTTGGCTTTCACCTTCTTCTTCATTAGATGTCATTATATTATTATCCGAAATACCATTAGCACCAATAAACGCCATTTTAACTCTTATTTTACTTAAAGTTTCATTAGCAAAGGCTCCAACAAATGTACTTGTTTTCTTTCTTAATCTACCGCCAACTAATATGACGTCAAATTTATCATCATCTTTGAACTTTTCAAAAATATTAAGGCAATTAGTTATAATTTTTACATTTCGAGCTTCAATATAATCATACATATACTCAGTTGTTGTTCCTGGCCCTATATATATATTATCATTATCGCTTATTAAACTTGCTGCAATCTTGGCCACTTCTATTTTGTGTTGAGTATTTATACTCCTCTTTTCATTTGGTGAAAGCTCCTCGAATCTTATATATTCCTTAAGCCTTGCACCACCATGAATTCTTATTAATAATCCCTTATCTTCTAAAAATCTTAAATCCCTTCTTATTGTCATTTCAGTTGCTGCAAGCTCATCTGTTAAATCTGCAACTTTAATAATTCCACTCTTATTTAGTTTTTCTAAAATGAACTGATGTCTTTCTTCTTTAAGCATATTTTTTCACCTCCGATGCTTGCTTTTGTTTGTATTTGTTTGTTTTTTATCTTTTTTGTTTATATTTTTATTATATACTTATCCACTTAATACACATTATCCACAACCTTATATATATTAAAACTTATTATTATCAACATAATTAACATTATCAACACTTATAAAATCATTACATTAATCTACATATATATAGTTTATTAACGTTATATAACAATTATAATTTTATTATTTAAACAAATAAAATTAAAAAAAAGTACTTTCTCAAAATTTAGAAAGTACTTTTTATCTATAATCTTAAGAAAAATTATCCTATTTTTCCTTTTATGAAGTAATATAATAAACTAATTTAATCTTTACAAATATAAATCAACTTATTTATTCTTTTTTTTACTTAGAATTACACCTGCTCCAGCTGTCAATACACCTAATAATCCAACTGTAGCCGCAGATGTTCCTCCTGTTTTAGGTAATTTATTAGAGTTATTTACATTAGAATTACTGCTATTATTTTCAGGGGAGTTATTTCCATTACCACTTTCTGCTCCAGAATTATTATTGTTACCGTTATTAACATCACTTGCATCTGCAATAACCAATTCTTCTAATGCGATTTCTAAAGCATTAGTTGCTTTTTCAATATCCTCTTCAGTTGCTTCTTCGTTAGTCATAATATATTTAGCATCATTTAATCTATCTTTTAAATTGTTCCAAGACTCTTCTGTATATTTATCAGAATCTAACTCTTCAACTTTCTCTATTAAATCTTGTAACCTATCCTTATTTGGTTTTAATCTTAACTGTAAGAATGCTCTTATTAAACTTTCATAAGTATTACTAACTTCTTCTTCCATTGCGTTTTCATCTACAATTACATTTCTAGCAGTTGATAATACTACTGATAAGTTATCCCAAGTAGCTTTTATATATTCTTCTGAATTTAACTTATCTATTTTTTCTACTAAAGAAATTAACTGTTCTTTATTACCTTTTTTAAACTCTAACATTTGAATTACATTACTTAATCTAATGAATGCATCATCTACTTCTTTTTGAGTCTCAGATGAATTTAATAAAACTATTTTTGCATTTTCATATGCTTCATTGAACTCTTTAACTACAGCTGGAACTACACCTTCCAACATCCCTTCTGATAATATCTCATCAGCATAATCAATAATTATTTGTAGTGCCTGTTTATTAGTAGTAACAAGCTTTTCAAATTTGGCTTCTAAAATAATATCTTCTGTTATTTTAGTATTAAAATCAAATAACTCATCTCCAAAATACCATCCTAAGAAAGAATATCCTTCCTTTTGTGGATCCTCTGGTCTTATAACAGTTTCACCTTCTAATACTTCCACTACAGTTTTATTTTCTCCATTTACAAATGTAACATTAAAATTGACTTCAACAGGAGGCACCAAATTAGAATCTGTTGTGTAAGTTATTTCAATTAATTGAAAATCCTTTGCCATAGAGTCATATGAAATCTTAAGATCTGTTGTATTTCCTAAATTACTAACATCAAATAAATTTATTGACTTATCTAATACTCCAATAGCTTTCCATTTTCCATTTGTTAATACTTCAACATTAGCATTTGAAATAGTATTAGCATTTTGAATTATAGTAATAGCAGAAATTTGATCTCTATCTGTTAACTTATAAGTTAAATATCCTGAATTTTCAGTTGCATGTATAGTAAATTTTGTTTCTAACTGTTTATCAACTAAACTTGATAATTGATTTGTATTAGATAATTCTTCAGTAGTTGAAATTTCGTATACTTTACTTCCAAGTAATGATTGCCCATTATTAATTGAAATTTCATTTACTATAAACTCTTTTTCTTCTTCATATGCTAAACGAATATATCTATATTCTGTATTTCCTTCAACATTAATATCCATCCAGAAATATGGTACCTCACGTCCATTAAATCCATCTTCTGTTTGTTCATTTCCTTGAATATTAAAGCTTTTTACATTAATCCACTCATTACCATCTACTGAAACTTGTACCTTACCTTGTCCTAATACTGCTTGTGGATTTTCAGTTGCTACATCCTCTGCAACTTTAACTTGAATATGATTTAAAACAACTTTTTGTCCCATATCTATAGTTAAGTTCTTAGTTTTGTAGTGACCTTTAGTAGAATCTTGTCCATCAAATACATTGTTTAGTGAATTATCATATGCTACACCATCTATAAAGTAATTATATTTACACATATCTGGTCCAAATGCACCATATAATTCAATACCAGTTCCATTGAATTCATATTCGATAGTACCAGTTGTATCAACTAAATACATTTCATCTTGATTTAACCATCCAGTCTTTGGTGACCACATACTCCATGCCTTTGAACTATTTCCTGTTGATAATACAAGTCCTGGAGTTGTTGTTGTCATATTAACTTCTGAAGTTTCTTCTCCATTTTTAACAACAAACTTATCTACTGATGCTTTATATTGGTTTTTATTTGCTCCACTAGGTTCTGTTAATATAGTAATATTATGATTTCCTTCTTGTAATCCATCTACTGAAAGTATTTTTTGAGAAGGGTTATCCTTTCTTCATCCATTAGCATCAACTGATCCATAAGTAGTACCTACTGTTACTTTTGGTTCTTCAATTTGTTCAATACTAATATTTAAAATTGTGCTTAAATCACTAGCAACATCTGAAGTATTTTTTATTCTTACGTAACGAGCAACTATCTCACCACTAGCATTTTCTAAGGTATTCCAAACCTTGAAGTTTTCTGAATGTTCAAGAATAAGCCCCTCTGATAACTTTATATTATCTATATTAACTGATTCCAATTTAGATAATTGAACAGCAACAAATTCATCATTATTTAATGTAGTTCCTTGTAGTTCTAATGCTATACTACCCTTATTATCAACAATATTAGCCCCATTAATATTTTCAACATTAGTTACTAATTTAACACCATCATTAACAACTACAGACATTTCACGTATGTGTAACCAATAATCTGGCTTATTGTTATATCCTTGCTTGCTTAAACGTAAACGAACATAGCGTGCTGAAGTATTTGTATCTACATTTATATTGTGAGGAGCAGACTCTTCTGAATAGTCCTTTATAGTTGTCCAACTTTCTCCATCCTTAGATACTTCAAGAACTGCATAATGGAATATATCATTGTCAGAATCATTAGCCCCCTGTGTAATTGATACATTCATTAAATCTTTAACTTCACCTAAATCTAATCCAAAATAACCTCCCACTTGTTGTATTCCACCATATTCTAATTTAGTATATGTTGACATATCTCCATCATAGTATTTATTAAATTCACTTTCTGCTACATTAGCCCATTGTGTAAAGTTATAATATAATTTTGCATCTTCACCTTCTAATCCAAGTATTTTATTTAATTCCTTACCTAATTTTGAATTTAAATAAGTAGCTAAAGGACGTAATCTCTTAGTACCTGGTTTAACCTCTAAATTTGTATATCCTCCTGGTTTAAATCCAGGTTTAGTCACAGAGTTTGAAGCAGCAATTTTAGTTGCTATATTTGAATATTCATTCCAAGCAATATCGTAATCTTCTTCACTAATTGCAATTATAGAGTTTAATCCTGCAATAGCGGCTTCTAATGTAGCAGATAACGATTCTTTATATGGAGCAAATTCTTTTTTTAACCCTTCATTTTGTGCTTTTTCCATTAATGAATTAGCAGCTGCTAATATTTCCTCTAACTTAACTTTTAATGCTTGAGCCTCAGTTGCTGCATTTTCACCAGCTTCTAATTTATTTTTTAATGCATCAATTGGTTCTCTTAAATCTTCTGATTCTGCCCATGCTAATCCTGTTTGATGATAAACACCATCCCTTGGATATGACATATGTCTAGCTAAAACTCTCAACTCATTTTCTACTGCTTCATCAACATTTTTAAATGAAGCATCCCATGAAGCATCAACATTAAAATCATCAACATTCCAAGAGAAATCAGCTATTTGGAATAACCCTATTTTTGATAGTTATGCTTCACACATTGGATTTGAAACTAATCCATTTAATTTGTTAGTCTTTTTAAGCATTTCTGCTTTACCGATAAATAATGTTGAATCTGTGTAATCATTAACTGGCCAGTTTAACCACATATATGGATAACGTCCAGATACATCTTTAAATCCATTATTTAAATTGTCATCTACATTACCAATTATAGCTGGACCTGTATGCATAATTTCAACATCTTCTTTAACTGCTGGAACTTGTTGTGATTGTCCATCAATTGTAATTGTTGTTCCATCTCTAAATTGATTATAATAAGATGCTCCTGGCCAACCACTATATGCTTGTGGACAGAAAATTAAAGGATATGTACCCTCTTTAGAATCTAACCAATCAGTTAAAGTATTAATTGCCTTAACTTGTAAAGCCGTTTCAGAAACTGCATCATCTGCAAGCAATGCAAATTGTCTTACTCCTAAAGCATATAAACTCTCAAACTTATCTATTATATATTGCATTTCTTGATCATAATTTTCTTTA
>OLPD01001472.1_pt1 | contig 11641 bp, 5 predicted proteins | sample 1672111 | NCBI WGS metagenome assembly OLPD01 (sample SAMEA3136646, study PRJEB25190) | human gut metagenome
CTGCCGGAGCGGTGCTTAAGCCGCAAGGCGGGAATTGTGCGGTGTTGCCTTATAAATATGTTGATCGGAATATTTCAACTCTCTTTTGCGGGGTTCGGGGATGCCTTGATTACGCCAAGGCCCAAATCACTGGATAGCGGCGCGCAGTATTTCCAGCAGCGGGGTAATCATCCCGGCTGCAGCGGGACCGCCAAAGTTCACGATGCCGCGCAGCGGCATGGAATCCAGCATCTGAGCTACGGCTTCGCTGCTGGCAATCTCGCTGCCGCCTGCGTTGCCGCCGGTCAGGGCATTGCCCGCCTGTGCCAGCACCTGCTGAATAATGCCAGCCGTGCGGTCATCCTTGGAAAGCTCGCCGATGGTGGTGTTTTCGTCAATCACGAACGGGCGGCGGCGCGGGGTGCTGAACCGCACGCTGAGCGTTGCGTGGATATCCCGGCTGGAATGGCCCAGCAAAATCTTGTACTCGCCTGGGGCGGCGTACCAGCTGCCCAGCGTTTCGTCATAGTAGCTCAAATCCTGCGCGGTCAGGGTGAACTCTACCTGCTTTTCCTCGCCAGGTTCCAGCTTGACCTTCACGAACTTGCGCAGCTCCTTGGGCGGGCGGCCGGTGGTGCCGGTGCAGTCTGCTACATACAGCTGCACAACTTCCTTGCCGGGCATCATGCCAACATTCTTCACGCTCACCCGTACCCGCACGCTGTCGCCCTCGGCAAACTCGTCCGCCGTCAGCTGGGCATTGCGGTACACAAACCCTGTGTAGGAAAGCCCGTGCCCAAACGGCCACAGCACCGGCATCTTGCGGGCATCGTACCAGCGGTAGCCGACATACACGCCCTCGCGGTATTCCACATGGCGGCCGTCACCGGGGAAGTCGAGATAACACGGGGTATCTTCCAGCCGCAGGGGCCAGGTTTCCGGCAGGCGGCCGCTGGGGTTGGCATCGCCCCACAGCAGGGCGTCCGCCGCAGCGCCAACACCTTCGCCGCCCAGATACATGCACAGCACGGCGTTCACATCGTTGGCCCAGGGGCATTCCACCGGGGAACCGGTGTGCAGCACCACAACAGTGTTTTTCTGCACGGCGGCCACGCGGGCAATCAGGTTGTTTTGGCTTTCCGGCAGGCGCATATGGCTGCGGTCAAAGCCTTCGCTTTCAAAAGATTCCGGCAGGCCCGCAAAGATCACCGCCGCGTCAGCTTCCGCTGCGGCGGAAACCGCGCGCAGGAACTCTTCCTCCTCCCGCTGGTCCAGATCAGCGGGGAAGCCCTCCACATAGCTCACCCGGCGGCCATGGCTTTCGGCCATTTCCAGCGCGCTGTCCACCCTGATGGTGTTGATGTGGCTGGAGCCGCCGCCCTGATAGCGCGGCGTTTTGGCAAAGCCGCCGATGTATACTACCTTGCTGCCCTTTTTCAGCGGCAGCACACCGCGGTTCTGCAAAAGCACGGCGCATTCCTTGGCCAGCTCTGCGGCGATGGTGTGGTCGCCTTTCAGGTCCAGCTCCGGGGCCGGGGCGGCAGCTTCGTCCGCCGCGCGGAACACAATGTTCAAAATGCGGATCACAGCCTTGTTCAGCGCGGCTTCGCTCAAGGTGCCGGCTTTAACGGCGGCCACGATCTTGGCGTCATTGACACCGCCGGAACCGGGCATTTCCAGGTCAAGCCCAGCCGCAACACCCTTTACACGGTCAGCTACAGCGCCCCAGTCGGACATCACAAAGCCCTTAAAGTTCCACTCGGTGCGCAGGATATCGGTCAGCAGCATGCGGTTTTCGCTGGCAAATACATCGTTCACGCGGTTGTAGCTGCACATCACCGTCCAGGGCTGGGATTTCTTGACGGCGGTTTCAAATGCAGGCAGGTAAATTTCGCGCAGCGTACGCTCCGTCATGTCGGACGATGCGCTCATGCGGCGGTACTCCTGGCTGTTGGCGGCAAAATGCTTGATGGAGGTACCAACCCCCTGGCTCTGTACGCCATTGATGTACCCGGCGGCCAGCTCACCGGCCAGCACCGGGTCTTCGGAGTAATATTCAAAGTTGCGGCCGCACAGCGGGCTGCGCTTGATGTTTATGGCAGGCCCCAGCACAACGCCAACGCCGAACGCGCGGGCTTCCCGCCCGATGGCCGCACCCTCCCGGCGGGCCAGGTCGGGGTCAAAGCTGGCGGCAACGGAGCACCCGGCGGGGAAGCAGACCGCCTTGCGGCCGTGGTTGGGGTCGTCCCGTTCCGGGTCCTGGGTGCGCAGGCCGTGCGGGCCGTCCGAGACCATCAGGGTGGGAATGCCCAGGCGTTCCACGGCTTTGGTGTGCCAGAAATCCGCGCCGGAGCAAAGCCCGGCCTTTTCTTCCAGCGTGAGCTGGGCAACCAGTTCGGGAATGTTGTGTTCCATCAAAAAGTCATCCTCCTTTTGTCCACCAGCTGCGGGTGGGGGGCAAGGGCAGGTGGCGGTTGTTCGGGCAGTGGAAACGTGCCGGATATACCGTTCCGCCCACGCTGCCTCCGGGGTGTGCCAAAATGGACACACACCCCCATATTTTGTATCATTATACACCACTTTGCACGCGAAAAGATAGCCTTTTTATTAAAAAATGTAAAGTCTGAAAACTTTTTCTGTGCAGGATGTTGGTGCGTCTGGCATTGTATTTCTCCTCTGTTTCGTGTAAAATTTAAAATTAGGATATACAGCGGCAAAAACGTTTTTTGGGCTGTATTCCAGGGAGGGAAAAATGAAAAAAGATAAACGGATTTTGGCCCTTGTTTTGGCGGCGGCCATGATGGGTACCACTGCGCTTCCGGTTTGGGCCCAGACCCCGGAAACGGCGGACAGCAGCGTGGTGGAAGTGGAAGGCACGCTGGAAAACATCATAGCTGCCCGTGAAGCACTGGCTGCGCAGCCGGCAACGCTGGCGGAGGATGACAACAACATTCAGGCGGCGCAGACCATGGTGGAGCGCGTGGCCAATGCCGTAAAGAACCATACGGAAACAGCAGAGAAAGTAAATATCAAAGACCTGAACTTGGATAAAGATCTGGTGCTTTCCACCCTGGCTGACCTGAATGCGCGTGTGGAAGGCGGCGAGGCCATCAGCAAGTTGTCCTGCTATTATAGCAGAGATACCGGGCTGGCGGTGGCAATCGGCCTTGAATACTGCACGGCGCAGGATGTTGCCGCCATGCAGGTAAAGCTGGACCAGCTGGTGGACCAGGCCAACACCCTGTGCCAGACGGATCTGGAAAAGGTGTTCTATGTGCATGAATGGCTGGTGCAGAACATTGCCTATGACCGGGAACACCTTAGTGATGATGTACAGGACGACCACAACCTGCGCGGCGCCCTGCTGGAAGGGACTGCCGTCTGTGACGGTTACGCCAAAACGTATGCCCTTACCCTGCGCAAGCTGGGTATCACTGGTGTGTTGGTAACCAGCAAAGATATCGGCCATGCGTGGAACATGGTCGAGCTGGACGGGAACTGGTACCAGGTGGACTGCACCTGGGATGACCCGGTGGACGGTTCGGATCAGCTGGGATATTGCATGCATAAACACCTGATGTGTACCACAGAGGAGATGAACACCAACCATAACGATGACGGCGATGACAGCGTTGCCTTTGACCTTGAAAACCTTGGCACGCAGAACATCGTGAACCTGGCCACGGACGATACCTATGAAAACACCTGGTGGAAAGACAAAAAGAGTGCAATCTTTCCGTGCGGGGGCGACTGGTATTATGCGTCCGGCGAACGCCTTTTCTGGCGTGATGACCTGGGCGACTGTGATTCCAACCTGGCGCTTGAAGATGATTCGGGTGTGGTTGCCGGCAGTATTGCGCTGGACGGAACGCTGCTGGTCGCCACGGACAAACAAGCGTGCGAGCAGAGCAGCTGGATCAAACAATATGAACTGGATCCGGCCAGCCATGAAGTGACCGAGAAAAAGAAGGAAAGTCTCCAAAGCATCGGCATTGCGGCCCAGTGGGATGGCATTTATTATGCCGTAAGCCAGCAGGAATACCACCAGGATGTGCGCCAGTATATCAAGACAAGGGATATCCCAGTCCCCACAGCAACCCCGACTGCTGTACCTACCGCAACGCCTACTGCAACGCCTACTGCAACGCCTACCGCAACGCCTACTGCAGCGCCTACCGCAACACCTACCGCGACCCCCACTGCAACGCCGGTCAAGCCGACTGCTACACCTACCGCTACCCCTGTGAAACCCACCGCAACCCCTGCCAGCGGCTATACCGGTTGGAAAACCGTGAACGGCAAGGACTACTGGTACGAAAACGGCGTAAAGCAGGGCACCACTGGCCGCGGCAAGGAAATTTATGACCCCGATTCCGACGCCTGGTACTGGCTGGACGCCAACCAGGGCGGCGCAAAAGCCGTCAGCAAGGATGTTTACCAGGAATCCAACGGCGGCAAATGGGTGCGCTACGATGCAAACGGCCATATGATTAAAGGTTGGGATACCAACGATGACGGCACCTATTACTTTGACCTGATCACCGGCGCCATGGCCAAGGGCGATATTGTGGTGGACAACCTGCCCTGCAGCTTTGATACCACCACCGGCATTGGCTGCAACCTGATGTGGCACAGCATGGACGGCAAAGATTACTGGTACGAGGCTGGCAAGCGCCAGGGTTATGATCCCAATAATGCAGCCTACCGCGGCAAAGAAATCTATGATCCGGCCTCCGATGCCTGGTACTGGCTGGATAACGTGCAGCAGGGTGCAAAAGCCGTCAGCAAGGATGTATACCAGGAATCCGAAGCCGGCGACTGGGCCGAAAACGCAGACGGCACCGGCAAGTGGGTGCGGTATGATGCCAACGGCCACATGGTAAAAGGCTGGGATACCAACAATGACGGCACCTATTACTTTGACCAGGTGTACGGCACCATGGCCAAAGGCATTGTGACGATCGACGGCAATCTGTACCTTTTTGATGTTGATACCGGCGTGATGCAGGCAAGCATTACGACCAGCGAGGAAGCCATGGCAGACCACGTGATCGAGCTGGTCAACCAGGAGCGCACCTCCCGCGGGCTGCAGCCCCTGGTCAAGGACGACCGTCTGATGGTTGCCGCAGCAGCCCGCGCCAAGGAGCTTTCCCAGCGATACAGCCACACCCGCCCCAACGGTTCTGAATGCTTTACCATTTTGTGGCACCTGGGCATTGACTATGGCTATGCCGGCGAAAACATTGCCATGGGCCAGAGAACCCCGGAGATCGTGATGAACGACTGGATGAACAGCTCCGGCCACCGCGCCAACATTCTGAGCGAAAACTTTGACTGCATCGGCGTTGGCTACACCATGGTGGACGGCCACCCCTACTGGGTGCAGCTGTTTACCGGTGACTTTGATTTATAAGTAGTTTGTAAACAAATTTAAAACACAGCCCCGCAGCCGTTGCTTTTTTTCGGCTGCGGGGCTATACTGTTTCCATATGCTTAACATATGCCAACTATTTACATATAGCAACAGAAAGGAGAACCTTTATGGAGGGACATATTGGTGACCAGCGCAGCAAAGCCGTGATGCGCTATCTTGACCGGCTGAAAAAGTCTGTGCGCCGCGGGGCGTCTTTAAGCCTTGCCAACGCCCCCAAGCTGCATCTTGGCATTCTGGAAGGGCTGAACCACGCCATTGAGGTGCGCGGCCAGGATGGTGCCGTGTATGTTTCGGACCTGGCGGAGATTTTCAAGCAGCCGCTGCCGGCGATTTCCCGCGGACTGCGCACACTGGAGCAGGATGGCCTGGCCCAGCGCCAGACCGATCCCAATGACCGCCGCCGCACTCTGGTGCGCATCACCCCAAAAGGGGAGGAATCCCGCCTGATCTGCGAAAGCCGTCTGAATGATTACATCACCGGCATTATGGATGACCTGGGCGAAGAATTTTGCCAGCAGTTTGCAAAGGATGCCGAAACCCTGCTGCAGGCCATTGAGCGCCAGAACGAAAAGCTGCTGGCCGAAAAGGAGAAGATGCCATGACAAAAATTTTCAAACATCTGGCCAAACACTGGGTGGCCTGCCTTGTTATTATTGCCCTGCTGTTGGTGCAGGCATACGGCGATTTGACCCTGCCGGACTACACCAGCAAAATTGTGGATACCGGCATCCAACAGTCCGGCATTGCGGACGCTGTGCCAGAAGTAGTGCGGGATTCCACCCTGCAGGTGCTGGAGCTGCTGATGACGGACGCGGACGCCGCCGCGGTGGAAGCCGCTTACACCCAGCCGGGCGGCACCGACAACGCACTCTCCTCCGCTACCAGCTTACAGAAAAAGCTCGCATCCCCCTATACGGTCCGCCTGCTGCGGGCCGATGCGGACCGGGATACGCTGGCGGAGGTATTTTCCACCCCGGATATTGTGCTCTATCTGGCTTCCGCTCAGGCAGCCGGGGAGGGCAACGCCCCGGATGCCGCCGCGCTGGATATCGTTACCGCCCAGTTTGCGGCCATGACCCAGATGCCCGGTTTCAGCCGGGATGCCGTACAGGCCCAGCTGGCCGCAGCCATGGGTCAGGCCGGCGAAAGTGAGCTGAGCGGGCTTTCAGCCCAGGCAGTGCTGCTGGTGGGGCTGGAATATCAGGCCCTTGGCATCAGCGATGCGGTACAGATGAACTACCTGATGCAGACCGGCGGCCGGATGCTGGGGCTGACCCTGTTGATGGTTGCCGCCGCGGTTCTGGTGGGGCTGCTTGCTTCCCGCGTGGCGGCTGCCATTGCGCGGGATCTGCGCCGCGGTGTGTTCCGCCGGGTGGTCAGCTTTTCTGCCTCTGAAACGGACAAGTTTTCCACCGCATCCCTCATCACCCGCACCACCAACGATGTACAGCAGATCCAGATGACCTGCGTAATTTTGCTGCGCATGGTGGCGTATGCCCCCATCCTTGGCATTGGCGGCATCATCCATGTGGCGCAGGCGGGTTCCAGCCTGACCTGGATCATTGTGCTGGCCGTCGCTTTGCTGCTGGCGCTGATTACGGTATTGATGCAGTTTGCCATGCCCAAGTTCAGGATCATGCAAAAGCTGGTGGACCGGCTGAACCTGGTATCCCGCGAGATTTTGACCGGCATTATGCCCATCCGCGCATTCAGCCGCGAACAGCACGAGGAAGCACGCTTTGACGCCGCCAACACCGACCTGATGCGCACCCAGCTGTTCACCAACCGGGTAATGGCTGCCATGATGCCCTTTATGACCCTGATCATGAACGGCACCAGCCTGCTCATCGTCTGGTTCGGCGGCAAGGCGATGGATCTGGGCAGCATGCAGGTGGGTGAGATGATCGCGTTCATCACCTACACGATGCAGATTGTCATGTCGTTCCTCATGCTCTCGATGGTCGCCGTCATGCTGCCCCGTGCCGGTGTGGCTGCGGACCGAATTGACGAGGTCATCAAGACCCTCTCGACCATCCATGACCCCGCTGCGCCCAAGGCACTGCCCGCGGACGGCACCCACGGCGTTGTGGCGTTCCATGACGTCAGCTTCCGCTATCCCGGCTCCGACGAGGACGCGCTCGAGCACATCAGCTTCACGGCCAGACCCGGCGAGACAACGGCCATCATCGGCTCCACGGGCTGCGGCAAATCTACGCTGCTCAACCTGATCCCGCGCTTCTACGATGTGACCGAGGGCAGCGTGACGATTGACGGCGTTGACGTGCGCGACATGACCCAGGCACAGCTGCACGACGAGCTGGGCTATGTACCGCAGAAGGGCGTGCTGTTCAGCGGCACGATCACATCCAACCTGAAGTTCGGCGGCGACCACATCACCGACGCCGACGCAGAGCAGGCCGCCGAAATCGCCCAGGCTACGGAGTTCATCTCCGCTAAGCCCGAGGGCTTCGACAGCCCGATTGCCCAGGGCGGCAGCAACGTCTCCGGCGGGCAGAAACAGCGCCTTTCGATTGCCCGCGCCATTGCCAAGCACCCGCAGATCTATCTGTTTGACGACAGCTTCTCGGCACTGGACTACAAGACCGACGTGGCGCTGCGCCGTGCGCTGAAGGCTAAAACCGACAACGCCACGGTCATTATTGTGGCGCAGCGCATCTCCACCGTACTGCACGCGAACCAGATTTTGGTGCTGGATGAGGGACGCATCGTCGGCAAGGGCACCCATGCCCAGCTGATGGAAAGCTGCCCCGCGTATCAGGAAATTGCACGCAGCCAGCTGAGCCAGAAGGAACTGGACCTTGAACCACTGAATACGGAAAAGGAGGGTGTGTGATATGCCAAGACCCGGACGCATGACGACGGAGCGCGCCAAGGACTTCAAGGGCACGCTGCGCCAGCTGCTGGCCGCCATGAGCAAGTATAAGCTGTCGCTGGTCGTCGTCATTGTTTTTGCTGTTCTGTCAACCATTTTCAATATTGCAGGGCCGAAGATCCTGGCCAAGGCCACCACGGCGCTGGCCACCGGCTGGATCGCCAAGCTGCGCGGCGTGGGCGGCATCGACTTTGCCTACATCGGCAAGGTGCTGCTGTTCCTGCTGGGCATGTACCTGCTGTCCGCGGCGTTCAGCTTCATTCAGGGCTGGCTCATGTCCGGCCTGTCGCAGAAGGTCTGCTACGACTTCCGCGACCAGATCAGCAAAAAGATCAACCGCTTGCCGCTGGCCTACTTTGAAAAGCGCACCGTCGGCGAGGTGCTGTCCCGCATTACAAACGACGTGGATACGCTGGGCCAGAGCCTGAACCAGAGCGTGACCCAGCTGATCACCAGCGTTGCAACGATGGTCGGCGTGCTCATCATGATGCTGTCCATCAGCCCTAAAATGACGCTGATCGCCCTGCTGATCCTGCCGGTCTCGCTGGCGCTGGTGCTGGTGGTCGTCAAGTTCAGCCAGAAGTATTTCAAGGCGCAGCAGGCGACACTGGGCGTTGTCAACGGTCAGGTCGAGGAGGTCTACTCCGGCCACAACGTCATCAAGGCGTTCAACCGCGAGGCCGCCGTGCTGGACGACTTCAACGCCGCGAACGATAAGCTGTACGAATCCGCGTGGAAATCGCAGTTTTTGTCCGGCCTGATGCAGCCCATCATGAACTTTGTGGGCAACCTGGGCTATGTGGCCGTTGCCATCGTCGGCAGCATTTTTGCCGCAGCGGGCGCCATCACCATTGGCGATATTCAGGCGTTCATCCAGTACGTCAAGAACTTCACCCAGCCCATCCAGCAGCTGGCGCAGGTGTCCAACATGCTGCAAAGCATGACCGCCGCCGCCGAGCGCGTCTTTGAATTTTTGAACGAGCCCGAGGAGGACCAGCTGGCCGACCCCGCCCGCCGCGCCGACCCCGCCTGCATCGACGGTCAGGTGACCTTCGACCACGTCAAATTCGGCTACACCCCGGACAAGACCATCATCCACGACTTCAGCTGTACGGTGAAGCCCGGCCAGAAGGTGGCCATCGTCGGCCCCACCGGCGCGGGCAAGACCACCATGGTCAAGCTGCTCATGCGGTTTTACGATGTGGACGCCGGTTCCATCACCCTGAACGGCCACGACGTGCGCGACTTTGACCGCAGCGCTCTGCGCGAGGGCTTCGGCATGGTGCTGCAGGACACCTGGCTGTTCAAGGGCACCATCATGGAGAACATCCGCTACGGCCGTCTGGACGCCACCGACGAGGAATGCGTCGCCGCGGCCAAGCTGGCCAACGCCGACGGCTTCATCCGCCGCCTCCCCGACGGGTACCACACCCTGCTCACCGGGGACGGGGCCAACCTCAGCCAGGGGCAGCGGCAGCTGCTGGCCATCGCCCGGGCGGCCGTGGCCGATCCCCCGGCCCTGATCCTGGACGAGGCCACCTCCTCCATCGACACCCACACCGAGGCCCTGGTCCAGGCGGGGATGGACCGCCTCATGGCCGGGCGAACCACCTTCGTCATCGCCCACCGGCTGTCCACCATTCAGAACGCGGACCAGATCGTGGTGCTGGAGAAGGGGCAGATCGTGGACAGAGGCACCCAGAGGGAGCTGCTGGATCGCTGCCCGCTGTATCAGACGTTGTGGGCGGCTCATGTTGGGGCACGGAGCTGGGCCGTGACATCGGGTGAAAAGGAGGGAAACTGAGATGTTTCAAAGTGTCGGACGCATATTGAGGTGGGCGAAGGGCTACCGGAGACGCATGATTCTGGGCTTTGTCTGCTCCTTCTTCGCCACCTGGTGTACCGCCGGGCCGGTGATGCTGGCCGCCTGGGCCCTGGGCCGGCTGATCGGGAACGCCTGGGGAGAAAACGAACTCTCCGCTTCGCTCCCTTGGCTGTGCCTGGTCGGGATCGCGGCGCTGATTTTGCTGCGGTTCCTCTTCACCTACTGGAAGAACCGGCTCCAGGAGAGCATCGGCACGGAGCGGGCGGCAGACCAGCGCATGGAACTGGGGGATATGCTGAAGCGGGTATCCCTGGGGTACTTTGCCAGGAACAACCTGGGGGACATCCTGACTGCCCTCACCACGGAACTGAGCACGCTGGAACTCCAGAGCATGAAGATGGTGGATGCGGTGATCAACGGCTATATCCAGGTGGCGGTGATCCTGCTGTGCGTGGCCATTTTCTGCCCGCCTGCGGCTCTGGTGGCGCTGGCCGGCGTCCTGGTATCCGCCTTTGCCCTGCGGGGCATTGGGCGGCAGAGCGCCCGCACCGCCCCAGTGGGCCACCGCGCCCAGGAGGCGCTGTCCGGCGCGGCCATCGAGTACATCCACGGCCTGCCGGTGGTGAAGTCCTTCGGCCAGGACGGCGTATCTGTCCAGCGGTTCCGGGATGCCTGCCGGGCTAATAAAGCCATCCGGATCAAGAACGAGTTCGGCTTCGTGCCCTGGAACTGCCTGCACCTGTTCGCCCTGAGGGCGGCGTCCGTGGGGCTGGTCCTCACCGCCGGGCAACAGGCTCTGATGGGGGCTTTGCCGCTCCCGTATTTTCTGATGATCGCTCTGTTTTCCTTCACCATCTTCGGGAGCGTGGAGGCCATCAACGACGCGGCTCACATCCTGTCGGTGACGGACTCGGTGCTGGATCGGCTGGAGGAGCTGGAGCGTACCGACTTCATTGACAAGGATGGGCGGGAGATTACTCCGGAGCGGTTCGATGTAGACCTCTCCCATGTGTCCTTTGGCTACGGCCAGCGAGAGGTGCTCCACGATGTGACCTTCACCGCGCCCCAGGGGACCACCACTGCCATCGTGGGGCCGTCCGGCTCCGGCAAGTCTACATTGGTGGATTTGCTGCCGCGCTATCACGATGTGCAGTTGGGTGAGATTACAATTGACGGTGTGAATATTAAGAATTTTCGCATCCACGACCTGCGTGCGTTGATAGGAAACGTGAACCAAGAGGCCATTCTGTTCAATGACACCTTCTTCAACAACATTGCCTTCGGTGTGGAAAATGCAACTATGGAGCAGGTGGTCGAAGCGGCAAAGATTGCCAATGCCCACGACTTCATCATGGAGACCGAACTCGGTTATCAGACCAACATTGGCGACCGTGGCGGCAAGCTTTCCGGCGGACAGCGCCAGCGTATCAGTATTGCCCGTGCCATCTTGAAGAATCCGCCTATCCTGATACTCGATGAGGCCACTTCAGCACTCGATACCGAAAGCGAA
>OLPD01001482.1_pt1 | contig 11561 bp, 8 predicted proteins | sample 1672111 | NCBI WGS metagenome assembly OLPD01 (sample SAMEA3136646, study PRJEB25190) | human gut metagenome
TTCAAGTTCAAATAAATTATATATGTCAAATGTATTTGAACTTGAATTTAATTCAGATGGTACGATTACATCTTTATATACATTTGTTTATGGGAAAAATAATGATGGAGAAGATAAAACGTATTTAATAACTTATGATAAAAGTAAATCAAAAGATATTACATTACGATTAAATGGATATGCAAATTTTGATTATAACGATGATAAACTGATAGAGCCTTTAATTGAGACAGTAAATGCTATTCCTTTCGAGAAAACAACTAGTAAGTTTAATGAAGATAAGTATGGATTGGTCTATTATGGAAAAAGAAATTGGGGATATAACACAGATGGTATAATTAATATAAGTGAAAAAGGTAGGGAATATTATTTTGGAGATGTAAATATTGAAACAATTGGATATACTGTATCCATATTTGTACCTGGAAAAGAGCAAGATATAATACCAGATAGATATAATTTAATATGTGATTCAAAATGGAGTCAATCATGTATGGATCCAATAATTAGATATGAAGAACCTTCTATGAATAATCAGCAGGATATAATTGATGGAAAAGGACAATTTCATTTATCAGGAAAAATTGCTTATAAATTGGATGTTACAGATAAAGCATTAGGGAGTACTTTTTATTCACTTAGAAAAACTATTGATGGTGGAGTTAATTGGCAGGTTATAAATAAGAATCCATTCAATGGGGCTATTGGCAGCTTATCGGGGATGACATTCATGGATGAGCAGCTTGGGTTTATAGTATCAAATAACCCTTCTGGTGATAGTGGAGATTTATACAGAACGGATAATGGGGGTATATCTTTTGAAAAGATAGATTATAGTCCATATGAAGTTAAGTTAAAAAATGGAGCACCCATAGTACCTTTTGATTGTCCAGGTATTCCTTATGAAAAGGGTGACATTATTTATATGTTAGTTGGACAGGGAACAGATGGAGATTACAATGGTAAAAACATGGACTTTATTTATGAAGAAATATTAGAAAGGTAGTGACATAGTGTCTGAAAAAAAAGTTATAAGAGGTTTTAGAAATATACATTTTGCACCATTTAAAAATGGTCGCTTTGAAAAACCAGTAAGAATATTAGGTGCTAAAAGTGGAGAGTTTAAATTAAACTTTGAACATGACCCTACATATGCTGAGGACGGATTATTTGATAATGGATATCTATATACTGGCGGAGAAGGAAGTATATCTGTATTAGAAATGACACCAGATGAACAAGTTTTAATCTTAGGAAATAAAAGAGTAAAAGGTGGAGTAGTAGTAAACTCAAATGATGAAGCACCAAGTGGGGCATTTTTATTTGAAAAGCAATTTAAAGGCTCTACGCACAAAAGATTATATGTTGTTTATAACTGTGTTTGTTCAAATCCAGGATTAGCTATGCAGACTATAGAAGATAAAGCGGAAGATTCTGTTGCAGAAATACCACTTTCAGTATCAGAAGATAGCGAAGGAAATATTTATTATTTCATAGATACAAATGACCCAAATGTAGTCACAGAGCAAGTAACAAACTGGTATACAGAAGTCCAAACGCCACAGGAAATAACAGAAGAATTAAGTAAATCTGAAGAAGAAGCAAAGGAAAATTAATATAAAACAGCTTGGAGCTTATTCAAATAGGTTTCAAGCTGTTTTTAATAGAGGTTAAAATGTACAGTTCAAAAATTATTATAGATAATAAAAAATATATAGGGATTTTGGATTTTTGGGTTTTAAAAAAAGTTCAAGAAGATTTAAAAGAATTAGGTCAAGATTTAAAAATATATGAAATATTTGAGAGTTTATCAGATGTAGAAAATATAAAAATGGAAGCGGTAATGTCTATATTATTATTTTCTATTGTAAGAGGTTCAAAAGTAGAAACAGAAGAAGTCGAAAATAAATTTTTGAAAGATAAATATGATATAGATAAATTTAATACCTTATTTGAATATATAAATAACTTACTTCTAAAATGTATGCCTATGAAACTAGATGAAAATGAGGAAGAATTATTTGAATTTGAAGATGATATTAAAGAAAAGGAAGACTGGGATTTCCCATATATGGAATATTTATGGTATTCAATTTTAAAGAGAACTGATGATTTTTACAGTATTACTCCTAAGAACTTTTTTTCTCAAATAGATATATACAAAAAGATGAATAATATAAAAACTGAAAAAGTTGAATATCTGTAGAAAAGAGGTGGTTTAATGAGCAGAGAAAAAGAAATTGCGCAATTAAGAACTACCTTGTCACTTGATACAGGAGATTTTGAAAAAGAATTAAAAAGTGTAACAAAACAAACTACTGGATTAAAAAGGTCTTTTGATATTGCTAATAAGGCTATAGAAAATGCAGAGGATAAAGTTGAAGCAACAACAATAGCTATATCCAAGGGCGAAAAAGCCATGGATAGCATGAACAAAAAGCTAGAAATGCAAAAGAAAAGATATAATGATCTAAAATCTACAGTAGATAATCAAGCAAACTCATATGAAAAGTTATCTCAAGAGTTGAGCGAAGCAGAGCAAGAACTTTTAAAATTAGAGAGTGCGGAAAATAAAAATAAAAAAGCAATAAAAAATCAAGAAGATGCTATCAAAGAATTAAGAGAAGAATTAGCTAAAAAAGCTCAATTGCTAGATACAAATATTAATAAACTTCAAGCATATTCTAATAACATTGATAAGACTGAAAATGACATTACTGGACTAGGAGATCAATTAAGTAAGTTAAAAAATAGTTTAAATGAAGAACCTGGCAATGGCGGGCTAGATAAATTAAAAGACTTGGCTAGTGAAGCAGGGATGAATTTAAATTTGCTAGAATTAGGAGCAAAAGGAGCAGCTCTAGCAATTGCAACTGTAGTCACAAAAAAAATAATCGATTCAGCTGTAAGCTATGATAAAGCAATAACAGATTTAAGAATCACAATGGGATTGACAGAAGAATCAGCTAAAGATTTATATAACAAAATTAATGATATATCAGATGGTGGATATTCCATTGAGGGAATATCTAATTCAGTAAAAATCCTTGAACAAAGGTTTAATTTAAGTGCAGATGAAACTAAAAACTTAGCACAAGGCATGGAGATATTAAATAAATACGGTTATGAAAATAAAGATGTAGTAAGATTCATGACAAGTGCTGTGAACGACTGGGGCATGAATTATGAAGAAGCATTGGATTACATATTAACTGGAGAACAAAAAGGATTAAATATATCAGAAGACTGGATGGACACTTTAGTTGAATATACACCAATACTATCAACATTGGGCTTGACAGGTCAAGATGTGTTTGCTTTGATTTCAGAAGGAGTCAAAGCTACAGGGCTTGACACTGACAAAGCTGCTGACATGGTAAAAGAATTTTTCCTAACGCTAACTGATGGTTCTACGACTTCAAAAGATGCATTTAAGGAGCTGGGTATTAATATAGATACTTTAAAAAATCAAATAGATAATGGCTCTATAACATCAGCAGAAGCAATGCAAAAAGTAATGAAAGCAATAATGAAGGTTGGAGATGAAACAGAACAAGCTAGATTACTCCAAGAAATATTTAAGGGAACTATAGAATATGGCTCTATAGGAGTTGTTGAAGCATGGGCTAATATGGAGCAAGGAGTTGTTGATACTAAAGGTGCAATAGATGAAGCAAAACAAGCATATGAAGGCTCATATGAAGCTATGCAACAGGACTTAACACAATCTTGGGATGAACTAACACAAAATATAGGCTCAGCTGTATTGCCTTCTTTATTAGATATAGTAAAAGCTCTTAACACAATACCTTTTCACATGGAATTGGCAGGGACTCAAATGTCAATGTCATGGGATTGGGTTATTGCTCATTTATCAAATGCTTGGTACGGATTTAATGGTGTTTTTCAAGAAGTTTTAATATCAATAATGCAAGCAATAGAAAGTGCTTCAAGGGCAATGGGAATGGATGAGGTTGCCCAATCTATGTCTACAAACATAGATAAAATGAAAGGGAAGCACGATGAATTGGTTGAAAAAATCAAAACTAATGAAGAAACTATTAATACAAATTCAGATAGATTAGGTAAGCTATGGAATGAAACTTGGAGTGGAAACTTAGCAGAGAATAGAAATACTTTCAGAACTATCATGGGAGAGATTGATTCAGAAGCAAAGAAAACAAATACAAATGTCAGTACCTCACTTGACAGTACAAGTAAAAAAATAAGCGAGAGTACAAACAAGGCTAAAAATGAAGCCTCTAATAACTTCAAAGGGATTAAAGATAGTGCCAATACTGAAATGAGCGGAGTAAAAGGGGCTATTGATAATAACATGGATGGCTCTTTAAAAACTGTTCAAGTTCAAGCAACTGAAATGTATAAAGGAGTAAAAACATCTTTCCATAAAATGAGCCAGTCGGCGAGAGAAGATGGAACTGAAATGTATTTAGGAGTACAAACATCAGCTAAAAAAATGGCTGATAGTGCCAAAACTTCTGCAAGTGATATGTATCGAGGGGTTACGACTAGTACATCAAAAATGGCTGATAAAGCTATTAATGACTGGAATAGAATTAAAAATGCTTACTCAAAATCAATAAATGGTAATGTTAAGATAACTAAGACTACAGTAAATAAAGTTGAAAAACGTTCTTTAAATGATAGTATAGCAAATTATTCTATAGATAATCCTAGCATTCCACAAGTATTTGATTTAAAAATGCCTGATATATCACGATATAAAATAAGAGGTGGAGTATATACACCTTCAACTATACAAAATTCGGATTTAATAAATAATAATAGAGATAATGAAACAATAAAGAATTTAAATACTGTTATTAAATTATTGAAAAATCAACTTACAAAAACAAAAAGTGGTGATGTAATAGTAAAAATTGAAAATTTCAATAATAATACAGATCGTGATATGGATAGCCTAATAGATGAAATAATATTCCGCATACGAAGGGAGAGTGTTTTTGAATAATGGAGATGGTTTTTAACGGAATTAGTAATAAAGCATTATCTTTAAAAATAAAAGAAACTAATCACTTATCTATTCCTCCGAAAAAAATAGAGCTTATACCAGTACCTGGTAGAACAGGAGATTTAATAGTATATGATGATAGTAAAGAAAATCAGATTATAAAAGTAGTATGTAGTTTAGACACAAGAAAGTCTAAAGATTTTTTAGAAAAATGTAAAGCTATAGGCAATTGGCTACAAAACACAAATGGATATAAAAAACTAACTTTTAGTGATGGCAAAAGATTCAATGCAGTTTGTATTAATCAAATTGATATATCTAAAAAGCTAAAGAACTTTGGTGAAGTAGAAATAAACTTTAGTGCATATGAGGTAGAATAAATGATTCCAATTATACATGATAGTAAAGAAAAATATTTAGGGCTACTCAATGATTCTGAATGCTGTTATGTTATTGAAGAACGTAATAGGATGTTTGAACTTGAATTAACATACAATTTATTTTCTTTAAATTGGGACAAGCTTGTTAGAGGGAATATAATAATTGCTCATGCAAATGATAAACTTTTAAATCAAAAGTTTAGAATCTATAAAATAGGTAAAACAATTCGAGGTAAATTTTCTGTATTTGCTAAACATATAAGTTATGATATGCAAAGAGATATGATTGAAGGACTAGATATTCAAAATCAGTCATGTGAGTATTGTCTTAATGAAATATTTAGAAATTCAAAGTTCTCTCAAAAATTTAGAGGTCATTCAGACATAATTAATGCACAAGACTATAAAATAGGAGCTACAAAGTTATTATCTGCAATTGGCGGTACAAAAGGTTCTATACTTGATACATTTGGAACAGGAGCAGAACTTCTAAGAGATAATGAAAATATACATGTCCTTAATCGCAGAGGACATGACAATGGAGTAACTATTGAGTATGCAAAAAACTTAACTGGACTAGACATAACAGAAGATGAAGAAGGTTTAATAACTAGAATAAGAGCTATAGCTAAATATACTCCTGAAGGAGGAGAAGAAACAACTATATCAACTTATGTTGATAGCCCTAATATTGATAAATATGAAACGCCATTTACAGAAACTATAGATTTCTCAAATAAATTTGAAAATGAAGAGATACCAACTGTAACAAAGTTAGAACAACTGGCATTAGCATATTTTAGAGATAATCAATGTGATGTATTTAAGGGAAACTACAAGATACAATTTATACCACTTTCAAAGTGTGCTGGATATGAAGATATTGAAGATAAAATAAGTTTATGTGATATTGTTCATATAAAAGACTATAGGTATAACTTAGATGATAAAGCTAAAATTATAAAAGCAACTTATGATCCTTTAAAAGAAAGATATGTCTCAATGGAAGTTGGAGTACCTAGAAGTAGTTTGAGTGACGTTATATCAAATGATAGTAATACTGTAAGTAGGGATGAAGTAAAAGATATAATTAATAATTCTACTGCCAAATTCCCTAATACATTACCTTCTACCCCTGTATTGAGCTATAAACTTTACGGATTTTCAAATATAGAATTAAGTTGGACTTTTGAAAATAAAATTTACTATAATTATGAGCTATATGCTAGCAAAACAAAGGACTTTAAGCCTAATGTATTTGATATTATACATGCAGGACAAACAAGTTCTTTTTTATTTCAAGCAAAACCGAATGAAACTTGGTATTTCCGTTGTTGTGCTGTAAATACTCATGGAAATAGAACTGGATTTTCAAGTCAAGTAGCAGTTACAACTAAGAAAATAGATGATTTTGAAAACTATTTTTCAACTTTAGCAGTAAGTAACTTAGTCACTAGTATATTCTCAACAGATTATATGGAAGCAGGTATCATAAAAGCTAACTGGATCGAGCTTAAAGGTGCAAGTGTAATTGATGGAAATGGAAAAAGGACTCTTGATATTGATAGTTTTGGCAATTTTAATCTAGATGTTACAAGTTTAAAAGTTCAAAGTAAACAAATAGAAGAGCATTTAAGCCAAGGTGGTGTAAATTTAATTCCTAATCCTACGGCAAATACTGAGTTAGGTAATTGGGAAAGTACTGCAAATTGTAAAATAATAAGATATGAGTTAAAAAATAACTATGTTCCTTTGCCGAATGAGTCCAACGATGAACCTTTTATTGAAAGTTCAGACATATATAGAAATGCTGAATTGCATCTAATTGAGCCTTACGGTGGAGGTTTAGCAATGATGCTTAGAGATTGTAGCGGAAAGATAATATTTTTTGATGGTGGGTACAAACAAAATGCTCAACATTGTATAGAGTATATGAAATCACTAGGAGTTGAGAAAATAACTTATTATATAGTTACACACAGTCATAGTGACCATATAGAAGCGAGTCCTACTATACTACAAGAATTTGGTGCAGATTATGCGATGATAAAGGAAAGTAACTGGAGTTTATTACCTAGTGCGGAGATAGACTGGGGTACACAAAAACTTTATGAAGATTTTGTAAATAAGTGCAACGATATGGGAGTAACTATATTAAACCCTCAAATAGATACTTATATAAAATTAAGTGACTACAGTAATATAAAAGTATTCAATAGTGATAGTCCTAATCATAGCGACTATAATCATCAAAGTTTGATGTTTTTATATACATATAAAAATAATAAAGTGTTTTTGGCAGGGGATGGCACACATGACGCTAGTTTATCAGCAATTGGTCAAATTGGTACAGTTGATATAATGCAACTTGGGCATCATGGCGATGGAAGCATAGGAGGTAGCTCACAAAAATTAATTGATGAGCTTAAACCTAAACATGCATACTTTGCAAGTGATTTCTTAGCAACAGGAATGCCTTATAACTCTGATTTAACTTTAAAACGTGTATCATGGCATTATGGTTTAAGTTATTCGCATGGAACAGGATTCAACGGAGATTTTAAATTCACACTAGATGGTAATGCTGTAACTACAACAGCAAAATCAACCTTTGCTAAGGATATGTGGTATGAAAGAGAAACTAACACTTGGGTTTGGTTTAAAACAGACGGATATCTTGCACAAAATGAGTGGTTGAAAATAGCTGAATATCATTACTATTTTGGCGATGATTATGTAATGTATAGAAATAAATGGAAGCAAGACGGAACAGGGGCATGGTTCTATCTTAAAGATAATGGGAAAATGGCAGTTAATGAAACAATTAATATAAATGGAAAAGATTATATATTCGACAATAATGGAGCTTGCACGAATCCAGATTAGAAAGAAGGTGAGTTATTATAAATTATACAGGAATAAGAGTAATCACAGGGGACACCGTTAACGTAGGTGGTTATGTCGGAGCTATTACAGAAGAAACTTCGACTTTAAAAGCGGACACAGACTATATATTACAATTTAAAATCATTAACTATGGAACAAACAATATTCTTGATCATATAGTTGCGATAAAAGATGGTGTATCTCACTTGATTTCATCAAATTTAAATATATTAGAATTTCCTGTTGTAAATATCTTTATTGATGAAAATATAACTAAACAAGAAAGATTGTGTTATATAAAATTTAGGATTGCAACAACAGGGAGTTATAAATTTGGAATATGTAGGACATTAAAAGAAAATGATTCTCCAAACAAAGTAATATTCGATATTAGAGAGACTTCTTGTGAAAGAGGAATAGTATTACAAGATTACAAAGATAACACAGATGATTTACAAAACTTTATAAAAAGATGTGAAACCTATTTTGAGCAAAATGATAATAGACTATTATTGCTTGCAAAAAAAGAAGATATCAATAAGACATCAGCAAAAATAGATATTGCTAATGAGAATATATTATTAGAAGTAAATAAAAAAGTTGATACTGATAATATTATTGCTTCAATCAATATGTCTCCAGAACAAATTCAAATAAACGCGAATCTAATTGATATGACAGGTAAGTTAGACTTAAATGGAACCTTTACATGTTATAGAGATGGAGCAAATAAAACAGGTCATTACTTGTATCAGTCTGGAGCGATGCATAGAGGATATTTAGAAGGTTGGGACAAACCTGTTTTCTCATCAGGTATATGGAATCCAAGCGGTCAAGCTGGGGGAGATACTGGATATGTGTCAGTTGGTTGGTCTAATTCAGATAACTTTGATTCAAATGGTTGCGTTTATTTAACACCAATCGTAGGGGGCGGAGGTTCAATAACATACGGTAAATTAGTTAGTAATGGAGTTGTAGCATCAAGTGGCTTAGACTTTAATAAAAACGGCTATGTTAATTATAATTGCTTTATAAATAACAAAGATGCAATAGGTCAATACGGTCATGTATTCGATAGTGGAATATCTTGTTATTCTTTATTCTCTAATAATATAGAATCCGGCGGATATTTTGTTGCTGGTACAGGAATATATACTAGTAATTCGATATTGTATCTAGCAGCAGGAGGTAAAAACAATCCATATTCAGTGCAATTACAAGATGAAGGGTATATGTATCCTACCGGAAATACACAGCTAGGTACAAGTTTAAATCCTTGGTATACTTTATTGTGTACTCACGCACCTCAAGTTGTATCAGATGCAAGAAAAAAGAAAAATATTCATTATGTGAATAATAATTTAGCTAGAACGTTATCTAATGAACTTACTTTAGACGATATGTATAATTATGTTAAAAATGATTTAAAGTTAGCAACTTATCAACTGATTGATAGTAGGTCAGAGGATAAAGATAAAATTGAAATAGGGTTTATGATACAAGATATAAAAGATACGAAAGTAGGCAAATACATTGCAAATACTAAAGATAAAGATATAATATAGTATTAAATACTACATAATAAAATATATGATATGAAAATTAAAATTAAAATAAATTTATGAAAGAAAGGTATGATAGATATGAAGAAAATAACTATTTGGGGGGATTCTGTACTTAAAGGAGTAGTATTAGAAGAAGGTAGAGATAGATATTCTTTATTAAAAGATAGTAGTATAGAACTTACTAAAAAAGAATTAGGACTTACAATAAAAAATAATTCTAAATTTGGGCTTACAGTTACAAAAGCTATGAGACTTATGGATAAAAGTTTATCTAAAGGCGATTTACCTAATTATGCATTAGTAGAATTAGGTGGAAATGACTGTGATTATAATTGGAAAGAAATATCTGAAAATCCAGATGGAGAATATCTGCCAAATACACCATTACCTAAATTTATAGAAAGTATCAATACTATTATAGAAAAATTTAGAGCTAATGGAATAGAACCCATACTTACAAATTTACCGCCACTTTCTTCACAAAAATATTTTGATTGGTTTGCCAAAAATGGTTTAAATACAGATAATATAAAGAAGTGGATGGGAAATATAGATAGAATATACAAACACCAAGAAACTTATTCCCTTGCGCTTATGGATATTGCAAATAAGCAAAAATGCGATCTAATAGATATACGTACACCGATAATATTAGAACAAAATGTAGATGATTATATTTGTGAAGATGGTATACATCCAAACGAAAAAGCACATAAGCTAATGGCAAATACATTTATAAATTATATAAATAAAAACATTCTTAAAAATTCATAATAATCATTAGTAACAAATTTTATAGTTTGAGAATCTAACTTTTCAACACCTGGATAAAAAGATGCTCTATAAGCTTTAAAATGATTTCTAAACTTTATTTCAATTTCAAATTTTTCCGGTAATTTTATCATATGTCTAGATAAATCACCAGATAAAGCCTCTTTAACACCTTCATTTATTCTTTTTACAGCTAAATTTGGATGAATTGATACAGAACCATTACCAATGCCCTTTGAAACGGCAACTGTAACTAAATTAGGGAAAATTTTCTTTGCATTTTTACAAAGCATTTCATCACCACTTAAAAATGCTACAGGTATGCCATAATATATAGAAGTATAAGCATTCATAATAAATTCAGAAAGTATCATACCATTTAATTTTATATAATCATATTCAACACTATTCATAGTATGTGCTAGTGGATTGCCATCTTCCGAAGCAGCACTATGATACCCTATAAACATTGAAGCATCAAAACCTTCATCAATACCAGCCATCATCATGTGTGGATTTCTAGCCCACCCACGAAGTATTCTTGTATTTTCAGGTAACATTGATGGATTTATACTTCTTGCACTTCCATGTGCATCCTTTACAAATATATCATCACAACCTAAATCATTTGCACCTAAACAAGCTGCATTAACTTCCTTAGTCATTTGTTCCTTATGATATGTAGCTTGAGGGTCATGCAAATTAGTTTCCTCCCAATCAACAATTCCACAAGTACCTTCAATATCTGCACTAATATAAACTTTCATAAATCTACCCCCTAAATAAATTTTAAGTGTTTTTTATTGATATTTTTCGATATTTATAACCTTGAAAGAAGAAAATATATAAGCTAAACCTACATTTTAAGCAACGGATATATCCAAAGTGTTTCGCCAACACGTTGCTCAAAGCGGTAGCAAGGATATATCGTTGGCGCTATGAGCAAAGCGAATTTTAAGCAACGGA
>OLPD01001484.1_pt1 | contig 11527 bp, 6 predicted proteins | sample 1672111 | NCBI WGS metagenome assembly OLPD01 (sample SAMEA3136646, study PRJEB25190) | human gut metagenome
TTTACTTATCCAGATGGAGAAGAGCCAGTACTTCGTGATATTAGCTTTACTGCGAAAAAAGGACAGACTGTTGCCTTTATTGGAAGTACAGGAAGTGGTAAGTCAACAGTGATTAACTTAATACCAAGATTCCATGATGTTACTGAGGGTGAAATTTTAGTTGATGGAGTTAATATAAAAAATAATAAAAATACAGTACAAGATCTTAATAAATCAAATTTAGAAACAAATAATAAAAAAGATAATATAACTGATAATGAAACAACTACAAAAGAGGATAAAGAGAAAGTAATAAAGGAGCAAATATCAAAATTAAATTTAAAAATAATAGTAAATAAAGATAATCCTGAAAGAAAAAAGTCAGCTTATATAATAAGTGATAATTTAAAAGATATAGGAATCAAAAATACAATTGAAGAGCTATCAATTGAAGATATGAATAAAGCTTTAAATGAGAAAAATTATGATTTAGCATTAGTTGGATGGGAATTATCTTTAGTGCCAGATGCAACTAATATACTTGAGAGTATAGGATATGAAGATGAAAAATTAACTAATTATATTAATTCGTTAAAAAATGCAACTACAGAATCTCAAATAAGCGATATATACAAATCAATTCAAAAATATGTAAATGAAAATGCATTATTTATGAGTTTAGTTATTAGATATGATTATATAGTAACTAATAGAAGAATAGAAGGTAAAATAAGTCCTAATAGTTTTGATATATATGAAGGTATTACTAATTTAGATATAGCTAAATAAATATAAAGGCATCTAATAATTTTATTAGGTGCTTTTATATTAATATTATATTAAAAATGTTGACTAACTATTATAAGTTAATTATTCTTATAGTATAAGTAAAATATGCGGAAATGGCGGAATCGGCAGACGCACTATCTTGAGGGGGTAGCGAGTATGTACTCGTGCGGGTTCAAGTCCCGCTGCCGGCAGTATTCTTTCAGAAAAGCACATCATTCAGGTGATGTGCTTTTTATTTTGCATTAAAATGTTTTCCATTAAATTTGAAATATTCTGTCAGATTATTTTGTATAAATTTTTGCCCCTGGATCAAATCCAGGGGCATTTTCTATCTCAGCTTATAATTCTATTTTCCAAGCTTATCCGCTTCTTCCGTATTCTTCTTAAGTTCCTCATAAACCGGGAAGCAGTCGAGAGTTGCAAAGTAATCCATCGGAGTCTCTGCTCTGCGAATCAGTTGTGTACCTCCGTCCTCTTTCAGAAGAACTTCTGCAGAACGAAGACGTCCGTTGTAATTATATCCCATAGAGAATCCGTGTGCTCCGGTATCATGGATCACAAGCAGATCTCCCATGTCAATCTTCGGAAGCTGACGGTCAATCGCAAATTTATCATTATTCTCACACAGAGAACCAGTCACATCGTAAGTATGATCACATGGTTCATTTTCTTTTCCCATGACTGTGATGTGATGGTAGGCACCATACATAGCCGGACGCATCAGATTTGCGGCACATGCATCTACACCGATGTACTCTTTGTGCGTATGCTTTTCATGGATTGCTTTTGTCACAAGGCATCCATAAGGTCCAAGCATAAAACGGCCAAGCTCTGTGTAAATCGCCACATCTCCCATCCCAGCAGGAACAAGAACCTCTTCGTACACTTTTCTTACACCTTCACCGATCGCCTTGATATTGTTCGGTTCCTGATCCGGTTTGTAAGGGATTCCCACACCACCGGAAAGGTTGATGAACTTGATATGTGCACCGGTCTCTTTCTGAAGCTTGACTGCTACTTCAAACAGAGTGCGTGCAAGTGTCGGATAATATTCATTAGTTACAGTATTACTTGCAAGGAATGCATGGATACCGAACTCTTTTGCACCTTTGGACTTCAGGATCTTGAATGCATCAAAGATCTGTTCGGTTGTCATACCGTATTTGGCATCTCCCGGATTATCCATAATGCTGTTGGAAATTTTGAAAAGTCCGCCCGGATTATAACGGCAGCTGATCGTCTCCGGAATTTTTCCTATTGTCTTTTCCAGAAAATCAATGTGTGTGATATCGTCCAGGTTGATGATCGCGCCGAGCTTGTCAGCAAGTGCAAATTCCTCTGCCGGTGTATCATTGGAAGAAAACATAATATTTTCTCCAACCTGTCCGACAGACTCAGACATTAAAAGCTCTGTATAGGAAGAGCAGTCACATCCACATCCATATTCTTTTAAAATATTAAGGATATATGGGTTTGGAGTCGCCTTTACTGCAAAATATTCTTTATATCCTTTGTTCCATGCAAATGCTTCTTTCAGTGCTTTTACATTTTCACGGATCCCTTTCTCATCATAAAGATGAAACGGAGTCGGATATTCTTTTACGATTTCATCTAACTGTGTCTTTGTTACGAATGGTTCTTTTTTCATCCTGTTCATCTCTCTTTCGTCTAGTCGATGGTTGCAATACGCATCATATTACTTACAGAACCCTTTTCACGCTGTACGCTCGGTGAAGGAATACCAGCTGTCAGGACCACAATATCTCCACTGTCCACGCATTTCTTTGCCTGTGCAAGATCAATTGCCCCGCTGCAGATATCATCTGTTGTATGGAATTCCAGGGACTTCAGTGCTCTTACGCCCCAGTAGATCGACATCCGGCGAAGAGTACGTTCGTTCGGTGTGATTCCAAGGATTTCCTGTCTTGGACGAAGGTTGGATACAACCCTTGTTGTTGCACCGGATACAGATGGAGTGATGATGCATCTTGCATTCAGGTTCGCTGCCGCAAGAACAGAAGCATATCCGATCGCACTGGACACACCTGATTTCAGATGATCGCCGGCTTTAACAAGAATGGAATCATAATCCAGATGTTCCTCTGTCGTCTCTACAATATGAACCATCATCTGGAGTGCTTCCAGAGGATATTTTCCCTGTGCTGTTTCTCCGGAAAGCATAACTGCATCTGTTCCATCGTATACCGCATTGGCAACGTCCGTCACTTCCGCTCTTGTCGGACGCGGATTACGCATCATAGAATCCAGCATCTGTGTTGCAGTGATAACCGTCTTAAAGTTGTCATTACATTTCTGGATGATCATTTTCTGGAGATGTGGCACTTCCTCTGCCGGGATCTCTACACCAAGATCTCCACGTGCCACCATAATACCATCAGCCGCACGGATGATCTCATCAATATTCTCGATACCTTCTGCGTTCTCTACCTTTGCAATGATCGGAATATACGGAGCGCCGAGTTCTTTTAAGTATGCCTTGATCTCAAGTACACACTCTGCATTTCTTACAAATGATGCTGCGATAAAGTCAATATCCTGCTCTACACCGAAACGGATATCATCCTTATCTTTTTCTGTAATAGCCGGAAGACGAATGGCTACGTTCGGCACGTTAACACCTTTTCTTTCGCCAAGTTCTCCGCCATTTACTACAGAACAGACAATCTCTGTCTCTGTCTTGCTCTCTACACGAAGTCCGATCAGACCGTCGTCAATCAGAATGGTGCAGCCTTTATAAATATCCTGTACCAGTCCCTTATATGTGATAGATACTCTCTTATTATCTCCTATGATATCTTCTGTTGTCAGAGTGAAGGTTTCTCCTTCTTTTAAAGTAATTTTCTTTCCGTCTTTCAGAATTCCTGTACGGATTTCCGGTCCCTTTGTATCCAGAAGGATTGCTGTGTTTGCATGTTCCTCTTCACGAAGTTCTTTGAGCATATCCATTCTGAATTTCTGTTCTTCATGATCACCATGTGAGAAATTGAAACGTGCCACATTCATTCCATTCTGGATCAGCTTTCTCATCATTTCTCTGTCGTTGGTGTTTGGTCCCATTGTACAAACAATCTTGGTTTTTTTCATTGTTTCCTCCTCTTTTAATTCAATTTGATTCTATGGTAGAACTCTACTTCACATGTTCGTGTGTGAAAAGATGTTCCTGGCAATATTCATAATTCCCGTTACACTTTGAGCAATAACGGAACTCCAGTGTCGGATCGTCAAGTTCAGTACGTCCGCACACTGCACATCTGTGCTTTGCACCTCCTGCATATTGATTCTGCGGACGGCTTATCTGCTTCTGAAATTTCTTTCTGCGGGCAGCCTGTTTCGGACTGTGTCCACGCAGATTCCGGTTGCAGAAAAAGAAAATAATAAAATTCAAAAGGGATGCGATGATCACGATCCGTATAATCAGACCACCCTGCACTGCGTCTACCGCAAGCAGAACCACATCCAGAATTGCAAGCCACTTCATCTTGATCGGGATAATGCCGTAAAGCAAAAGCTGATAATCCGGCATGATGGATGCGCATGCAAGGAAAATGGACATATTGATATAGTAAGTGCTGTAAAGGCTTCCAAATCCGGTAATGCCTCCGATCAGTCCATTCACAATAAAAGCTCCAATAACCGTAAATAATATTCCTGAAAAAATGTAAACATTGTAACGAAATGCCCCCCAGTAGCTTTCCAGCGTATTACCAAGGGAATAGTATAACAGCATCATAAAGATAACAAAAATAATATTGTCATTCGGCGGGATGATCACCCAGCTTAGAAGTCGCCACACCTGCCCTTTCAGAATCAGTGCCGGTTCCAGTGTAAAATAGTTAAGAAGCTGTGGCATCGTAAAACTCAAAAGATATCCGATCGCATAACCTGCAAGCAGATACATCGTAAGATTTCTAATTGCATAGCGCCCAAATCTGCGCTCCATTTTATCTAACCAGTTCTTCATTCAAACTCTCCTTTCACGTATGCTATTTTATCGTCTGCTTTTTACTTTGTCAATTCCATTCCACCTCTTTACTCTCTTTTCACATAATTTACATCTTTTGTTCACTTCCAGGCACTTTTTTCTACAACTCCATACACAACTTCTGTTTGTATTTTCGATGGTTCTGTCGTATAATGTAAGATACTGTAGTTCTCTGCGAACTACATTTAATAGGTAAAAACACAGACAAATTTTTTAATTGTAATAAGGAGTAGTTAAATCATGAATCAGACAGAATTACATACCCTGGGGATTGACATCGGTTCTACAACTGTTAAAATCGCAGTTCTGGACAGTAATAATGATGTTCTGTTTTCTGATTACGAGCGTCACTTCGCCAATATTCAGGAAACCCTTTCTGATCTGCTTGGCCGTGCTATCTACAAGCTCGGTCAGATCAAGGTATCTCCAATGATTACCGGATCAGGTGGTCTTACTCTGGCAAAGCACCTTGGCGTACCTTTTGTCCAGGAGGTTGTTGCCGTTTCCACCGCTCTTCAGGATTATGCACCGCAGACCGATGTAGCGATCGAGCTGGGTGGCGAAGATGCCAAGATCATTTATTTTGAAAATGGAAATATTGAGCAGCGTATGAACGGAATCTGCGCCGGAGGTACCGGATCTTTCATCGACCAGATGGCATCCCTTCTCCAGACAGATGCAACCGGTCTGAACGAATATGCCAAAAATTACAAAGCACTTTATACGATTGCTGCTCGCTGTGGCGTATTTGCAAAGACGGATATCCAGCCGCTGATCAATGACGGTGCTACCAAAGAAGACCTGTCTGCTTCTATTTTCCAGGCAGTCGTCAACCAGACCATCAGTGGTCTTGCCTGTGGAAAACCAATCCGCGGACATGTTGCTTTCCTCGGTGGACCGCTTCATTTCCTCTCTGAACTGAGAGAAGCGTTTATCCGTACTCTCAAGCTGGATGACGAACACATTATCGCACCAAAGTATTCCCATCTTTTTGCAGCCGTCGGCTCTGCGCTGAACTCTAAAAAGGATGTAGTCACCTCTCTTGGTGAGATGCAGAAAAAGCTGGATGCCCATATTGAAATGGACTTTGAAGTTGAGCGTATGCAGCCACTCTTTTCCAGTGAAGCAGATTACAATGAATTTAAGAACCGCCATGCAAAGCATCAGGTGCCGGTTGGTGATCTTGCCAGCTACCGCGGTAATGCCTACCTTGGAATCGATGCCGGTTCTACCACCACGAAAGCCGCTCTGGTCGGAGAAGACGGTACTCTTTTGTACTCCTTCTACCATGGCAATGACGGTGATCCTCTTGGTACGACCATCGGTGCGATCAAGGATATTTACAGCCAGCTTCCGGAAGGCGTACAGATCGTTCACTCCTGCTCAACCGGTTACGGAGAAGCGCTCATTAAAGCCGCACTTCTTCTGGATGAAGGCGAAGTTGAAACCGTATCTCACTATTACGCCGCTTCTTTCTTCGAACCGGATGTAGACTGTATCCTCGATATCGGTGGTCAGGATATGAAGTGTATCAAGATCAAGAATCAGACTGTAGACAGCGTACAGCTCAACGAAGCATGTTCTTCCGGATGCGGTTCCTTTATCGAGACTTTTGCCAAATCCCTGAACTACACCGTAGAGGATTTTGCACATGAAGCACTTTTTGCGAAACATCCGATTGACCTCGGTACCCGTTGTACCGTATTTATGAACTCAAAGGTAAAACAGGCGCAAAAAGAAGGTGCTGAAGTATCCGATATTTCAGCCGGACTTGCTTATTCGGTTATCAAAAATGCTCTTTTCAAGGTTATCAAGGTATCCGATGCATCTGAGCTTGGTAAAAAAATTGTTGTACAGGGTGGTACATTCTACAATGATGCCGTACTCAGAAGCTTTGAGACCATCGCCGGATGTCAGGCAATCCGTCCGGATATTGCAGGAATCATGGGTGCTTTTGGAGCTGCACTGATTGCAAGAGAACGCTATGGTTTCAAAGAATGCAAAAATACAACTATGCTTTCCATTGATGAAATCAATGAACTTACCTATACAACCTCAATGGCAAAATGTAACGGCTGTACCAACAACTGTCGTCTGACCATCAACAGATTCAGTGGAGGACGTCGTTTTATTTCCGGAAACCGTTGCGAGCGCGGTCTTGGAAAAGAGAAAGCAAAGAGTGATGTGCCAAACCTTTTCGCTTATAAAAATGAACGTTATTTTGGTTACACGCCATTAGATCCATCCGAAGCAAAACGTGGAACGGTTGGTATTCCAAGAGTTCTCAACATGTATGAGAACTATCCGTTCTGGTTTACTTTCTTCACAAAACTGGGATATCATGTGTTACTCTCTCCTGCTTCTACACATAAGATTTATGAACTTGGTATTGAATCTATTCCGAGCGAATCCGAGTGTTATCCGGCAAAGCTGGCGCACGGGCATGTACAGTGGCTGATCAACCAGGGTGCAGACTTTATCTTCTACCCTTGTATACCATACGAACGTGGTGAATTTGCCGATGCCGACAATCATTATAACTGCCCGATCGTCACCTCATACGCGGAGAACATCAAGAATAATATGGATCCGATCGTACACGGTGAAGTGGATTTCATGAATCCATTCCTCGCCCTCACAAGCGAAGAGACAATCACAGACGGACTGGTCCGTGAATTTACTTCTGCAAAGAATCTTCCGGCAGAAGAAATCAAAAATGCCGCTCATGCTGCATGGGAAGAGCTTGCCACATGCCGTCAGGACATCCGCAAAAAAGGTGAAGAAACTCTCGCTTACATGGAAAAGACAGGAACCCGCGGCATCGTGCTTGCCGGTCGTCCATACCATTACGATCCTGAGGTCAACCACGGTATCCCGGAGATGATCACCTCCTACGGACTTGCCGTTCTGACGGAAGATTCCATCTCCCATCTGAATCCGGTAGAACGACCGCTGATCGTTATGGATCAGTGGATGTATCATTCGCGACTGTACGCAGCAGCCAATTTTGTAAAGACAAGAGATGATCTGGATCTGATCCAGCTGAACTCTTTCGGATGCGGTCTTGATGCCGTAACAACCGATGCTGTTGCAGATATTCTGACCGGTTCCGACAAGATTTATACTTCTCTCAAAATTGATGAGGTTAATAACCTGGGTGCTGCACGTATCCGTATCCGTTCTCTGCTCGCAGCCATCCGTGTCCGCGAGCAGAAGCATATGGAGCGCACCATTCGTCCGGCAAATATCGAAAAAATTCCTTTTACAAAGGAAATGAAAGAAACCTATACCATTTTGTGTCCGCAGATGTCACCGATCCATTTTTCACTGATTGAGCCAGCCTTCCAGGAAGCAGGCTACAAACTGGAAGTACTGAAAAATGATAACAAGCATGCAGTTGACATGGGTCTTAAATATGTAAACAATGACGCCTGCTACCCATCTCTGATGGTAGTTGGACAGATCATGGAGGCTATCCTTTCCGGCAAATATGACACCGACCACCTGGCTGTCATTATTTCACAGACCGGTGGCGGATGCCGTGCTTCCAACTATATCGGATTTATCCGCCGTGCTCTTAAAAAAGCCGGTTACGGACATATCCCTGTTATTTCAATCAACTTAAGCGGGCTTGAAAGCAATCCTGGATTCAAGATCACCCTTCCGCTTGTACTGAAAGGTGTGTATGGTCTGATATTTGGCGACCTCTTCATGCGCTGCCTGTATCGTGTCCGTCCATACGAAGCTGTTCCAGGCTCTGCCAATGCCATGCATAAGAAATGGGAAAAGACAGTTATCAAATTTATCAAGAAAGGTTATCCAAGCAGACACGAGTTTAAGCGTCTCTGCCGCCAGATCGTAGAAGATTTTGATTCTCTTCCATTAAAAGATGTCAAAAAGCCACGTGTCGGAGTTGTCGGAGAAATCCTTGTTAAATTCCTTCCAGCTGCCAATAACTACCTGGTAGATCTTCTTGAACAGGAAGGTGCCGAAGCCGTGGTTCCGGATCTGACCGACTTCCTGCTCTACTGCTTCTACAATACAAACTTTAAAGCAGAACATCTCGGCATGAAGAAATCAACCGCCCGCATGGGTAATCTCGGAATCAAGGCTCTGGAATGGTTCCGCAAGCCTGCCGTTGATGCATTAAAAGCAAGTAAACGCTTCGATCCACCATCACATATTGAACACCTAGCTTCGATGGCAAAAGAAATTGTTTCTCTTGGAAACCAGACCGGTGAAGGATGGTTCCTTACCGGAGAAATGCTGGAGCTGATCCACAGCGGTGCACCAAACATTGTCTGCACACAGCCTTTCGCCTGTCTGCCAAACCACGTAGTCGGAAAAGGTGTTATTAAAGAACTGCGCCGCCGTCATCCGGAATCCAACATCGTTGCAATCGATTATGATCCGGGAGCAAGCGAAGTAAACCAGCTGAACCGCATCAAACTGATGCTTTCGACTGCGCAGAAGAAGATGTAGAATTTTAGGATATGTAAAATATATTTGGTTGCAATAAGACGACCAGAGGAAACAAAGTACTCCCTCACATTCAGTTGCACTAACCACTTCGTTCAAGCCTCTTAAGGCAGGAATCGTGTTCAGCAAAGGCTTCCACGATTCCTGAGTCTTGAACTCCGTAGTGCAAATTCATGTGAGGGAGTACTTTGTTTCCTCTGGTCTGTATATTGGTAACTTTGTTTTACATATGCGAAAGTTTTTTGGGTGGTGAGGACTAGGATTTAGGGAATTGCAGTCGGAAGGGAAGATTAGTGTAATATCTTTCTTTACAGTTTTTTCTCTCCGAATTCAGCACCGTCATTTTTACCAGTACAGTTAAACGGTCGATTTTACAAAAGAAAGTCCTGCAATTCACTTTTGTGCAATGGAGATGAGACTCAGAAATCATGGAAGCCTTTGCTGAACATGATTTCCGCTCTAAGAGGCTCATCGGAATGGTTTGCACAATGGAATTGGAGGACTTTCTTTTGTAAAATCGACCACACAACCTTTATTTAAAAAAACAGCGGACTCCCTTTCGGGAAAGTCCGCTGTTTCTCACATATATTAAGCTTCTTCGACTTCTACTTTTTCGCCAAGAATTTTATCAATACTTACCAGTTTTACGCTGAGTACGAATACCTGTGCTGCAACTTCCAGTTCTTCTGGTGTCGGGAAGGACGGTGCAATTCGGATATTGCTGTCTTTTGGATCCTTTCCGTATGGGAAGGTTGCTCCCGCTTTTGTCATGATCAGTCCGGCTTCTTTTGCTTTTGCTACGATTGCTTTGGCACATCCATCCAACGCATCAAAGGAAATGAAGTATCCTCCTCGCGGTGCTATCCAGGAACCAATCTCAAGTCCGCCAAGCTCACTTTCCAGTACACTTAATACGGTGTCAAATTTCGGTCTTAAGATATCTGCATGTTTCTTCATATGCTGAACCATTCCATGGATATCACCGAAGAAACGCGCATGTCTGAGCTGGTTTAATTTATCATGACCGATGGTCTGTACGGACATCATCTTGCGGATTTCCGCAAGGTTTTCATCGGATGCTGCAATTGCTGCAATACCAGAACCCGGGAAGCTGATCTTGGAAGTAGAACCGAATTTGTAAACCATGTTCGGATGTCCTTCTTTTTTACATTCCATCAAAATCTCAATCAGATAATCCTGTTTATCCTCATACAAATGATGGATTCCATATGCATTATCCCAGAAAATACGGAAATCTTCTGCCGCTGGATTTAATTTCGCAAAACGGTGTACAGTTTCATCAGAATAAGTGATTCCCTGTGGGTTAGAATATTTCGGTACACACCAGATACCTTTTACAGCCGGATCATTCTCCACATACTGCTCTACCAGATCCATATCCGGTCCATCCGATGTCATTGGAATATTGATCATCTCAATTCCAAAATGTTCTGTGATTGCAAAATGTCTGTCATATCCAGGTACCGGGCACAGGAATTTTATCTTGTCAAGCTTTGCCCAAGGGGTGCTTCCCATGATACCATGTGTCATCGCTCTTGCAACAGTATCATACATTACGTTCAGGCTGGAGTTACCAAAGATAATAATATTGTCCTTCGGTACTTCCATCATATCAGAAAGAAGCTGTTTTGCTTCTTTGATTCCATCGATCACTCCATAGTTACGGCAATCTACTCCTTCTTCGCAGACAAGATCTGATGTGCTCTTAAGTACATCCATCATCCCCATAGAAAGATCAAGCTGTGCTTTGGACGGTTTACCTCTGGACATATCCAGTTTCAGACCTTTTCCTTTAACATCTTCAAATTCTTTTTCCAGTCTGCTCTTTAATTCAAGCAGTTCTTCTCTACTCATATCTCTATATGCAGTCATCTTGAAAACCTCCCATAATCATCAACTAATCATTGTGTGTTTCCTGCCGTACTTTATACTTCCGAAATCTGCCATCTGCAGTTTCTTTCAGCTGTTTTGACAACATCAAAACTCACTACAAGTAGTAAGTATATAGGAAAAATGATTTTTCGTCAACTAATTCTTGCATATAAATATGATATATCGTGATTTTTGTTGATTTAAATGTGTTTTTTTGAATTTTTGTTTTTCATTTCATGCATTTTTCCATTTCAATGCTTTTCAAAAAGAGTAGATCAGATTTATCTGCAGCATATTTTCTTTTCTCCTGCAGTATGTTTTGCTCTTCTGACAATCGAGTAGGCTGACTCCTACTCGATTCGTATACTTTGTACACTATCTCGC
>OLPD01001497.1_pt1 | contig 11386 bp, 10 predicted proteins | sample 1672111 | NCBI WGS metagenome assembly OLPD01 (sample SAMEA3136646, study PRJEB25190) | human gut metagenome
CCGATGGAACGAAATGCCGCCCGTCTCCGCCATGATGGTGGACATCGATTTTTTCAAGCAGTTCAACGATACATACGGCCATCTTGCAGGTGATGAATGTCTGCAGCGTATTGCGGCGGTCATCCGGCAGTTTATGGAGGGGCGCGAAGGTGTCGCCGTTCGGTTCGGCGGCGAGGAATTTTTCATTTGCTTGTTCTCCTGCAGCCGCGCGCAGGTACTGGAGGCCGGGGAAACGCTGCGCGCGGCGGTGGAACGCTGCGGATATCCCCGCGGCGACCTGCCACAGGGCTGCATCACCGTAAGCATCGGCGCCGCCACCACAGAGGCGGAAAATGCGCCCCGCCTGGAAGATCTGCTGTCCCGCGCGGACAAGGCGCTTTATGAGGCAAAACACGAAGGGCGAAACTGCGTAGCAGCTTATATCTGACTGCACGTGCCACTTTAAAGCCGGGCACACGCCAAGTTGCCTACCAACAGGTCCCTTGGCCCCGTTCCCCGCGCACGGCGGCCTTCGGCGGCCGCTTCGCTCTGCACATGCCTCGGCACTGGCCCTGCGGGGGCGTCTGCGCGCTAAGAGCCGCGCTTTCAGCGCGGTTGTCCGCAAGGGAGGCTTCGCACCGCTCCGACACGCGCCTGCGGGCGCAGTCACCACCCCTTTTTCAGGCTGCCCGCAGCCGGGACGACCAAACAAATTTTTGCATTTCTGACGGTTATTTGTTACAATGGGTTCAGTTTTATAGCTGCGGCGGAAAAGATCTGCTCTGCCGCACAGAAGGGGAGAGGGAACGTGGCAATTGAAAAGGTACGGGAATATTTTGAAAGTTTCGGCGCCGCTGCGCGCATCCGGGAATTTGATGTATCCAGCGCCACGGTGGAATTGGCCGCGCAGGCGCTGGGCTGCGCACCCGAGCGCATCGCAAAAACGCTGTCGTTCCTGGTGGACGGCGGTTGTGCGCTGGTGGTGGCGGCGGGCGACGCCAAGGTGGACAATCCACGCTTCAAGGCGCAGTTTCACACCAAGGCAAAGATGCTCACCCCCGGCGAAGTGGAGGCGATGGTGGGCCACGCTGTGGGCGGCGTATGCCCCTTTGCTGTCAACCCGGGCGTAAAAATATATCTGGATGCTTCTCTGCGGCGGTTTGAAACAGTGTTCCCCGCCTGCGGCAGCAGCAACAGTGCCATTGAACTGACCATCTCGGAGCTGGAACAGTATTCCCGTTTCGATGCATGGGTGGATGTCTGCAAGGGATGGCGGGCGGAAGGGGAAGGCTGAAAGGCCTTTTTCGAAGAAAGAGCGTGTGCCCACAGGGACGCTGGAAAGCAGGAGGAAGCCATGGACGAAGCGGGTGAAAAACTCAAACGGGCGTTTACAGGCGCGTTTGCGCTGCTGTTCGCCGTCATCGTGCTGTGTGCGGTTTTCTGCAACCAGAACGTGTTCGGCACGCAAAGCCCGCGGAGCCTGCTGGCCGGGGGGCTGGCGCTGGCTGTGGGCGTGCTGTGCGCCGCGTGGCTGCTGCGCCTGCTGCCCGCCCCGGGCAAAAGGCTGCGCCGGACGCTGCTGGCGGCGTTTTTCACGCTGTGCTTTTTGGCGCAGGCCCATGTGGGCAGGGCGCTGGTGGTGGGTGCCACCGGAGACTGGGATTTCGGCATCGTGCTGCGCGCCGCGCTGGACTTTGCGGCAGACGGTGCGCAGGGCGGTATTTATTTCAACAATTTCCCCAACAACCAGCCGCTCATGCTGCTGTTGGCGGGGTTGTTCCGTCTGCTGCGGGCCTGTGGTGTGACGGAGGAGTATGAGCTGCTGGTTTGGGGCATGCGCTTCGGCGCGGTGCTGCTGCAGCTTGCACTGTTCTTTCTGTACCTATGCGCCGCGCGTCTGCTGGGCCGTCGGGCCGGCGCGCTGGCGCTGCTGCTGGGTGCGGCCACAGCGCCGTTTTTGCTGTATGCACCCGTCTATTATACGGATACCGTCACCGCGCCCATTCCCATTGCCATATTGTACTGCTGGCTGCGCCTGCGCGCGGCCCGACGGGAGGGGCGGCCGGGCCGGGGCCCGCTGGCGGCTGTTTTTGTGCTGGGCGTTTTGGGGACGCTGCTTAAAGTGACCGTCGTCATCATGGTCATCGCCGTGGTGCTGGATTGGATGATCTCGTTCCCAAAGCTGCGGGAGCGACTGGCAGCGCTGGCTTTGTTGGCCGCCGTGGTGGCGGGCGTGAATGCGGGCAGCTTTGCGGCCGCGCACAGCGGTGCGTTCCGTAAGGCGCAGCCGGGGGATGAGATACCCAAAACGCATTGGATAATGATGGGCCTCGCGGGAAACGGCGGGTACAACAACGAGGATTATGTGTTGACATTTTCTGCGCCGGACGGTGAGACGCGCAAGGCGCTTATCCGGGATGAGATCGCCGCGCGCCTGAAGGAGATGGGGCCCGCGGGTCTGGTGCGGCACGCACTGGATAAGATCGGTTATACGTGGGGCGAGGGCACCTATTATCTGCCGCATAAATTGGCCATGGGACCGACCCAGCCGCATAGCTTCTGGGCGGAAATTTTTTTTGAAGGCAGGGCGCACTTTTCGCTGTTCCTGCGCTATGCCAACGGATTGATGCTCTGCATGCTGCTGTATCTTTTGGCCGGCGCGCTGCAAAAGCAGAGCCGAGACGTGCTGTTTGCCGCGCGGCTCTCAGTCTGCGGGCTGTTTTTCTTTCTGTTGATATGGGAGGCGCGCAGCCGTTATCTGGTCAATTATGTGCCGGTGCTGCTCCTGCTGTTTGCTGCGGCCGCGTGGGGAATGGCCGGTCGCCTGCCTGGGCGGGGCTGCAAACAGCGCGGTACAGGCGGTGAAAGTATACCCGGATGAAGCATCCGTGTTTGGCTGGAGCAAAGGCAAACGCCCCGCGCCGGGGTATCCCGGGGCGGGGCGTTTTTTCAAAAAGTTCCTCGCGCATATGCGCGGCCGTGTCAGCCATGCTCCGGCACGCCGTAATGCTCCTGCTTGTCCGCATACATGCTCTCGTCGGCAGCGCGCACCAGCTCGTCAAGATCTTCCCGGGCGCAGGCGTGCCAGGCTCCGCCCAACGAAACGCCGTAGTCTGTTTCACTGGCAAGGCGGTCGCGGGCTTTCGCGAGCATTGTCTCGAACCGGGCCTGCGTCACACCCGGGCACAGCACGACGAATTCATCACCGCTCATGCGGTAGATGTGCGCGCCGGGGAAGCAGGCGCGCAGTACGTCTGCTGTCTGCATGATAACGGCGTCGCCCCGGCTGTGGCCGCAGCGGTCGTTGATCTGCTTGAGGCTGTTGATGTCGCAGAATACCGCGCCGATGGGGCCGGCGGGAATGGGACCGGCCAGAAAACGCTGGTATTGCAGACGGTTTTCCAGCCCGGTGAGCGCGTCGTGACGGTTTTGGTATTCCAGACGGGACTGCAGGCGCCGGCGCGACAGTTCGGAACCGACAAAGTAGGCCAGCGATTCCAGCACGCGTGTATCGTTAATGCCGGAGGCGGCATTTGCAACGCCCAACAGGCCGCGGCCGAACGTGTGCGGCAGCGGCGCAAATAGCAGGGCGCTGACCCCGGCATCCTGCATCTGTGCCGCGACCTGACGGTATTCAGGGCCCAGCCGCTCCGCAAGGATACATTGTGCCTGAGGCGATTCAAGCAATCGGTTGAGCAGCGATCCGTTGGACAGGGAGATCGAAGGAAGCTCCAGAGGTTCCGCGTCGGCGGCCGTCCACAGCTGGGTGCAGTGCACGCTTCTGCCGGAAGCATGCAGCTCCAGCAGGAACGCGTGAGATGCCTGATAGAAACCGCCGACACAGGACAGCACGGCCTGCGCGGCCTCGCGGGAGGATGCCGCGTCCATCAGGCGGCGGATGCATTCCACCAATGTTCGCTCGGTCTCCAGCTTGCGGGCGGTGTCCCGGCTCAGCAGCTCCTGTTCGGTGATATCCACCGCGATCTCCAGCCGCGCCGGACGTCCGTCCCAATCAATCAGTTTGTCTTTCAAAAGAAAATGCCGCCCCATGGAAGGGTTGTTGAATTCCCAAACGTAAAATTTGTCCGGTGTGAGCCGGGCATTGGTGCAGTAAGGACAAGGGGCGGGCTGGCCCTGCAGCAGTGCATAGCATGGCTTGCCCTTGTAATCCCGGGTGGGGAGCAGAGAACGGCAGCGGCGGTTGGCGTAAAGCAATTCATATGTATTCGGGTCGCTCACATAAACGATCTCATCCAACGCATCCAGCAGGTCCTGTGGGCCCATTGCCGCAGCACTCCTTTCCAGAACTTTCTTCTTAAGCATAGCATGAATTCGTTTTGATATCAATATGCATTCGGATAATTTGAAGTGATTACGATATACTTTTGATATCACTTTGAATGGAGGCTGTGCCGTGGGAAACTATTATGCACCGTTTTCCCTGCGCATTTCTGAGACTTTGATCACAAAGCTGAAAATCATTGCGATAGAGAACAAACGCTCTACCAATAAAGAGATGGAGTATGCGTTGGAAAAATATGTGAATGAGTATGAAAAGGCGCATGGGGAAGTTCCTGTGTAAGGATACGCCAAGGCCCTGATGCACGGACTGTTTCGCTGTCCGTGCATCGGGGCCTTTTATTTTGCAGCATTATAGAGCTGTTCATAAATAAAACCGCGCGTTGAAAACAATCGGCGCTTTGTTCCGGTACATCCCACAAAACGTGTGTTAGGCCGCAAGGAACGGCGGTCCCAACTGGGAGATACCGCGGCGAACGGAACGGGCCGCTTATAGCCGGAGCACCGCCCGCGTTTTCTGCACCGCTTTGTTTGCCGGCAGGGACGGCGTGCGTACAGACAGCGGTCACACCGAATGTTTTGCGGGACGCAGCATCGTAAAGCAAAGCATCGCCGCGCCCACTCCCAGCACCAGGTCCCCGATGCTGGCAAAGCCCAGCAGGCGCCCGAACGGCTCCAGCGCCAGAACATCGCCCAGAAAAACAAGACGCGTGCTGTCTGTGACAGGCGCGTAGGCAAAGATCTCACCAGAAGCGAGCTGCGCGGCCAGGCGGGTGCCAGCGGCCGACTCCAGCACGTGCGCGGAGACGGGCATTGCGCCGCCGTTCAGCGCAATAACGGCAAAATTCATCCCGGCCCCGGCGCCGAACACAAAACTCCAAACACCGCGGCGCAGATTGGCCGCCACAAAAATAAACAGCAGGCCATAATGCAGCAGACATACGGCCAGGGGCGCATAAGACGCAAACGCGGGGAACAGACGCGCTGCATACGGCCCCGCAGCCTTGCACAGATAGGCGGCCACCGGAAGCCACAGCAGCGCGATATTGTGCTGTGCCATCGCGCGCAGGCTGCCGCCGCAGGCAAGGCCGGCGGCCAGCCCGCACAGAATGAATGCCAGCAGCACCAAGCCGTGCGCCTCCTTTCGTGAACAGCCCGCGGGCTACAACAGGCTTTCTTCAGGCTCGTGTGCGGCGTCCAGCTCTGGAGCCAGAGAAATGAATACCTCCACGACCTTGGGGTCGAGCTGTGAACCGGCCACCTCCTGCATCACAGCCAGCGCCTGTTTGCGGGACATGCCGTTGCGGTAGGGCCTGTCCGACGTCATGGCGTCAAAAGTATCTGCAACGGCAAGGATAGCCGCAGAGAGCGGCAGCTCGCCGGGAGCGGGACCTTCGGCGGGATAGCCCTTGGCGTCGTAACGGTGATGATGATACAGCACCGCGTCGTTTACCGTGTCGGAAAAACGGATGCTGTCGATGATCTTACGCCCCATCACAGGATGCTGCTGGATTAGTTCGAATTCCTCGGCTGTAAGAGCGGCGGGCTTGTTGAGCACGGCGTCGTCGATGCCGATTTTGCCCACGTCGTGCAGCAGAGCGGCCGTCTTGACGTCGGCCACGAAGCTGGGAGATTTGTGCATGGCGCGGGCAATGGCCTCGCTGTAATACGCTACGCGTCGGGAATGGCCCTGGGTGTAATGATCTTTGGCGTCCACGGCCATGCTCAGGGCGGCGATGGTGCGCATATGCATGGATTTGCTGTCCAGATACAGCTTGAAGGAATAGCGTGCCAGCATGAGCGGCGCCATGAACAGCACGATGTAAAAGTAGCTGTTGGGCATGTTGATGACGATGCCCAGCAGCAGTCCCAGCGGAACGGTGGCGATGATGTTGGGCAGCAGGCCGCCGATATTCTGGCGCATCAGCGTGCCGAACTGGCCCATGCCGCCTACCTGGTAATACAGGATGAACAGCGTCAGGTTGACAAGGATGCACAGTGCGGCGAACAGCAGGGAAAGCCCAAGGGCGGGCAGAGAGGCCAGGTTATCCGGCATGCCCGCCAACAGAAGCGGCAGCCCGCCCGCGCTGATGGAAACAAGGATGTTCCCGGTGTTGAACAGCTCCTTGCGGGGCTCACGGGCCAATGGCCAGTAATAATGCTTGGTGGCGGGGTTTTGCATCACGGTGAAAAGCGTCGATACCCCGAACAGAACCACCGCCAGCGGCGCTCCGCCCGTTATGGCGCAGGCCAGTACGGGCACGAAGCTGATCTCCAGCGTTTTGTCTTCCGCGAAATAAATGGGCAGCATCCGGCACACCACCATCAGCAGCACCATCATCAGGCTGTAGCTCCAGATATCCCCGCGGCTGCTGCCCGGCAGATAATAAGGATATACCTCCCAAAGGGAAAGCAAAAAAACCGACAGCCCCGCAATGGAGACGGCGGTCGTATATACCCGCAGCTTTTTTTCGTCCATAGCCGTTTTCCTCCCGGCGCAGGTCTGCGCCACACACAGCCCGGCGCAAAATGCGCCGTTTTTTGACGCCGCAGGGCGGCGCCGCAGATTTCTATATACCTTATATAAATATATCCCAGATGACGCACACAAGCGCCGTAAATTCCAAAAAACAGGGCGGCCGGCAGGGCTCCGGGAAACAGGCCGTGTCCGGCCCGTTCAAGTACTTATCTTACGCAGAAGAAAGCGCCGCTGGCGAGAACCAAAGAGCACAGAGAAGCCAGAGCAAACAGGATCTTTTTCATAACAGATATAGCCTCCTTACGGTACTCTGCCCTCCGCTATCCGGGCATGCTATATCCGCTCCGCTGTGCCGGCCCGCCCCTGTTTACCAAAGGAAAGCGGCCCCGTTTTACCCCGCCGTGCGGGGCAGAACGGAAAGCCTGCGGTTTACCGCGCTCAATACGCTGTGTACCGCAGCATTGTCGGGGTCTTCATTTAAAAATGCGCTGCCAAGCAGGCGTTGGCCATCCCGCAGGCTGTACACCTGCGCCACCACGATACCCTGTCCCGCCAGCGTCACCGCATCCACGCTGGCCAATTCGAAGCAGGTTTCACCCGCCGCGCGGTTCACTGCCGCAAGCGCGGCCTCGGAAACGCACCGTCGCCGGGCAAAAGGCGTATTCGCGCTTTCGCCGTGGCCGGTATACGTGTCGCAGCCGCGCGCCAGCGTTACCGAAGCAGACACACGCCCGCCCGCGCTTTTGATCTCCAGCCCCGTATGGGCAAGACGGAAATCCCCCCGGGGGACAAGCCCCTCGGAGAGCTGTGCAACGCTGATGATGCGGTGGTCCACCTGTACGCCGAACTGCGCCGTCAAAGCAGACTGGATATCGCGTACCAGCGATTTCGAACTTTTCTCGGGCCCGGCGAGCACGTGGATCTCGCACGGCATGCCGTTTTCGGCAAATACCACCTGGGCCGCCTGCACGCCTTCCAGGCGGCAGATCAGCTCCTGCCAGAGCGTTTCAGTACCGGACATCCACAGCTTCCCTCCATCCACAGCCGCGGGGCGGCTGGATCAATACGCCGAATTTAATACCATCATAGCGCATGAACGGCACCCTTGTCAACGAATGCATGGTCAAAAAGGGCATTTCAAAAAAAATACTTTTTGAATGGTGTGTTTAACAGGATTTAAGCTTGATATAGTCAGGAAATTTTTTCCTTTGCTGTTTTAGCCCGGCTTTCAGCGGCCGCGTGGGGGCAGTTTGTGTTTTGCGGCATGCCCAGGGCTTAGCGCCGGATCCGCAATGTATATCCAATCTGCCTAAAAGTGCTTTCGCAGCCGGAAGATGTTTTGAGCGATTTTCTGAATGTTGTGAAAAAAGTGTGTTTGAAGAGTTACAATTCGTTGAAATGCACAAAAAACATCTTGTCCTTTACGTAAAAAATGCTATAATCAGACACAGCCTTTACAAATGCCCTTGCGCAGCACTCTGCGGCGCGGGCAGAGAGGCTGTATAAAGAATCGAAAAAATGGAGGTTTTCACTATGAAAAAAGTTCTTGTTCTTGCTGTTGCGGCGCTGATGGCGCTGTCTCTGGTTGCCTGCGGCACCGACTCTTCCTCTTCCAGCGCTCCGGCTTCCACAGCTCCGTCCAGCACGTCTGTGTCTGAGCCGGCCAGCACCAGCGCTTCCGAGCCGGCCAGCACCTCTGCGTCTGCCAGCACTTCCGAGTCTGCCAGCGCTTCTGAGAGCGCCAGCACCTCTGAGGTTGCCGAGAGCGCCAGCACCAGCGAAAGCGTCAGCGCTTCCACGGCTGCGTAATTGCTTTTTTGCACGCGGTGAGCCCGCGGGCGTTCCCTTTGGGGAAACCGCCCGCGGGCTTTTTTGTGTTATGAGTGTACGCACATTGAGGACAGAGAAAAGCTTTTTTTCAAAAAAATGTATCCGTTGGCAACATTTGTCGCCGCATGGCAACAAAAATCCATACAGTAAAATTGACAAACCATAGAAAACTTGTTAAAATGATGATTCAGAGAATGTTAAACGATGGTGTTTAAACGTTGTTTTTAGACACCATTTTTTGTTTATATTCTTTTTTCTCCTGCGGGCGCGGCAAAAAGCTGTTTTTTGCGGTGTGCGCGCGCAAAATACAGTTTGCTCCGGCGGCTCTCGCGCGGGCCGGGCGGAACGTTATTTCTTTAAAGGAGTTGGCAAAATGGCGAAATATATCGCAAAGCGCGTTGCGTTGGCATTGGTGACGCTGGTCATCGTGTCGATGCTCACCTTCTTCCTCATGTTCCTGGTTCCGGGCGGGCCGTTCCTGTCCGAAAAATCGCCGTCCCCGGCGGTGCTTGCGGCCATGGAGGAAAAGTACGGCCTGGATAAACCGGTGATCGTGCAGTACAAGAACTATATGCTCAACCTGCTGCAGGGCGAGCTGGGCCCGTCCATCAAGCAGCGCGGCCGCACGGTCGCCCAGATCATCGGTTCCCGGTTCCCGGTTTCGGCGCGCATCGGCGGCATCGCGCTGGCTATTGCCGTCGTCGTGGGCGTGGTGCTGGGCAGTGTGGCGGCGCTCAACCGCGGCAAGTGGATCGACAACGTCATTATTGTTATTGCCACCTGCGGCATCGCGGTGCCGAGCTTTGTTGTATGTACCATATTATTGTATATATTCAGCCTGAAGCTGGGGTGGCTGCCGTCCTACGGCCTTACGGGCTGGAAAAACTATATTATGCCGGTCATCGCTCTGGGCTTCTACCCCACGGCGTACATCTGCCGCCTGATGCGCTCTTCCATGCTGGATGTGCTGGGGCAGGATTACATGCGCACCGCCCGCGCCAAGGGTCTTTCCCAGGGCAAGAGCCTGTTTAAGCATGCGCTGCGCAATGCCATTCTGCCTGTCGTCACTTATCTGGGGCCGGCTTTGGCCTATACGCTCACGGGCAGCCTGATCGTTGAAAAGATCTTTACGATCCCGGGCCTGGGCGACAGCTTCGTCAGCTCCATCACCGGCCGCGATTATATGGTCATCATGGGAACCACGATCTTCCTGGCCACGCTCATCATCACGATGAACGTGATCGTGGACATCGTGTACAAGATCATCGATCCGCGGATCAAGCTGAAATAAGCGGGAGGAGAGCGAAGGAATGGAAAACAAAAAACAGATCTTGAGCATGCAGCTCAACGTCGACGACTTTGCGCCCGCCAGCGATTCCGAAAAGGAAAGCCTGTCCGTCATGCGCGAAAGCGTCAGCTTCTGGAAGGACGGTCTGCGCCGTCTGCGGAAAAACCCCATCGCCATGGTGAGCCTTGCGGTGCTGATCATCGTGCTGATCCTGGCGTTTATCGTGCCGGCGTTTTACCCTTACGATTACGCCACTCAGATCCGCGGCAGCGAGAACCTGGGCCCCATGCAGTATTCCGAGGCGGAGCAGGCCGCCATGGCCGCGGGCGAAAAGGTGTTTCCCCACATTCTGGGCACGGACTCCCTGGGGCGCGACTATGCCGTCCGCGTTATGATGGGCACCCGTGTTTCCCTGTCTGTTGGCCTGCTGGCCAGCGTGCTGGTGCTGCTCATCGGCTCGGTCTACGGCTCTGTTGCCGGCTTTTTGGGCGGCAAGGTAGACCTGTTCATGATGCGTATCGTGGACATCATCTACACCGTGCCGGACCTGCTCATCATCATCCTGCTGGCCTCTACGCTGAAATACCCGCTGCAGTCTCTGGCGGAAAAGCCGGGCTTCGGCTGGATCAACATCATTGGCGTGCCGCTCATCAGCATCCTGATTGTATTCGCTCTTTTGTACTGGGTGGGTATGGCGCGCATCGTGCGCAGCCAGGTGCTCACGCTGAAGGAGAGCGAGTACGTCACCGCCGCCCGCGCTCTTGGCGCCGGCACGGGCCGCATCATCAAAAAGCACATTCTGACGAACTGCATCGGCACGCTCATCGTCACCACCACACTGCAGATCCCTTCGGCCATCTTTACCGAGAGCTTTCTTTCGTTCCTGGGCATCGGCGTTTCCGCGCCCATGCCATCGCTGGGCAGCCTGGCCAGCACGGCCATCGACGGTCTGCAGAGCTATCCGTACCGCCTGTTCGCGCCGGCCATCGCCATCTCCGTCGTCATCCTCAGCTTCAACCTGTTCGGCGACGGCCTGCGCGATGCATTCGACCCGAAGCTGAAAAACTAAACGAAAGGAAGGGACGCACACATGAGTGAATATTTGGTAGACATCAAGGACGAGCGCCTTTCCTTCTTCACCCCCGCGGGCGAAGTGAAGGCTTTGGGCGGCGTGTCCATCCATCTGAAAGAGGGCGAAGTGCTGGGCATCGTGGGCGAGTCCGGTTCGGGCAAATCCGTCACGGCGTACAGCCTGATGGGCCTGACGGCCTATCCCGGCCGCCTGATCGGCGGTACACTGGACTTCAACGGCCATCACATCAACGATATGAGTGAAAAGGAGATGCGCAGGATCCGCGGCAACGAGGTCTCCATCATCTTTCAGGACCCCATGACCAGCCTGAACCCGGTGTACACCATCGGCAACCAGATCCGTGAGGTGATTTTGCTGCACACGGGCAAGTCCAAAAAAGAAGCCAACGAGCGGGCCAAGGAGCTGCTGACGCTGGTGG
>OLPD01001498.1_pt1 | contig 11380 bp, 7 predicted proteins | sample 1672111 | NCBI WGS metagenome assembly OLPD01 (sample SAMEA3136646, study PRJEB25190) | human gut metagenome
CCAAAACGTTGTTCTTCATCTATTACTACCAATCCTAGTTTAGGTAGATTAATATCTTTTGAAACAATTCTATGAGTTCCTATTAATACATCTACCAAACCTTTCTTAGCATCATTTATAATATCTTTTTGTTGTTTAGGAGTTTTGAATCTACTTAATACTTCTACCCTTATAGGGTAATCTTCAAATCTTTCCTTAAAAGTGTTGTAGTGTTGCTGAGCAAGAATTGTAGTTGGTACTAAAACAGCTACTTGCTTTCCATCCATACAAGCTTTGAATATAGCTCTTATTGCTACTTCTGTCTTTCCATATCCAACATCTCCACAAACTAGTCTATCCATTACCTTAGAAGATTCCATATCTTTTTTAGTTTCTTTTATAGCCTTTAATTGATCATCTGTTTCTTCATAAGGGAAAAGGGATTCAAACTCATTTTGCCAAACTGTATCTTTAGAGAACTTAAATCCTTTAACTTTCTCTCTTTTAGCATAAAGATCTATAAGATCCTTAGTCATATCCTCTATTTCTCTTTTAACTTTAGCTTTCGCTCTACTCCATTCACTAGTTCCAAGCTTATTTAACTTAACCCTTTCTACATCTGCTCCAATAATAGATGAAATTGAAGAAGCCATAACAAAAATATATTTTGGTTTAATATTTTCATCAACTTCCATAATTCTAACTTTAATTACATCTCCAACCTTAACTATATCTAATGGATGATTAACAAATTTATTAGCCATTTGACTTTTATGAACTAATCCATCTTGGTGAACTCCAATATCAACAAAAGCACCGAAATCTGATACATTTCTTACAGTTCCCATAAGCTCCATTCCTGGTTGTAAATCTTTTAGGTCTATAACACCAGTTTTTAAAATTGGCTTAGGCATATCTTCTCTTGGGTCTCTTCCTGGCTTTTGTAATTCTTTAATTATATCCTTTAAAGTTAATTCTCCAATTTCAAGTTCATTAATAAGATTATTTAATCCTTTTTTATTAACTCTTTCTTCTATGTCATTTAAATTTCTATTTCTTAAATCTTCCTTAGTGTATCCTAAAATTTCAATAAGTTTTCCTGCTACTTCATAAGATTCTGGATGAACTGAAGTGTTATCTAAAGGTTCTTTACTTTCCATAACTCTTAGGAATCCTGCACATTGCTCATAAGCCTTTTGACCTAATCTTTTAACCTTTAATAATTCTTTTCTAGTCTTAAATCCTCCAACTTCATCTCTATATGCAACTATATTATTAGCAATTGATGCATTAATACCTGCAATATAAGTTAAAAGTGATGGTGTTGCAGTATTTAAATCAACTCCAACCTTATTAACAGAGTCTTCAACTACCCCTGCTAATGATTCATCTAACCTCTTTGGAGTAACATCATGTTGATATTGCCCTACTCCAATTGCTTTAGGATCTATTTTTACAAGCTCTGCCATAGGGTCTTGAAGTCTTCTACCTATAGAAATAGCTCCTCTTATAGTAACATCTAAATCTGGATATTCCTTAGCTGCAAGTTCTGATGCTGAATATACAGATGCACCTGCCTCTGATACTATTACATAAGCTAGTTCTTTTCCAGTTTCTTTTTTAATTTCAGTTATCATTTCAGAAATTACTTCTTCAGATTCTCTAGATGCAGTACCATTTCCTAATGAAATAACATCTACATCATATTTATATATAAGTTCTTTTAATATTTTCTTTGTTCCTTCTACATCATTTTTAGGTAAAGTGGGATATACTGTAGCTTTTTCTAAGAATTTACCTGTAGAGTCTAAAACAGCTACTTTACACCCTGTTCTAAATCCTGGGTCATACCCCATAACTACTTTTCCCTTTATTGGTGCTTGCATTAAAAGAGATTTTAAGTTTTCTTTAAATATTAATATTGCTCCCTCTTCACCTTTATCTGTTAATTCACTTCTTATTTCTCTTTCTATTGAAGGATATATTAATCTCTTAAGAGAATCTTTAATTGCTAACTTTAAGAACTCATCTGTAACTTCATTATTTTTTAATAGTCTATTTTGAAGATAAGTTATTATTTTATCTTCATTAGCAACTATTTTAACAGATAGTACTTTTTCTTTTTCTCCTCTATTTATAGCTAATATTCTATGAGCAGGAATTTTACTTATCTCTTCACTATATTCATAATACATTTCAAAAGGTGTTGGCTCATCACTTGATCCTTTTGATTCAATTTTTCCTTCCCTCATTACAAGCTCTCTTATCCATTTTCTAAACCCTGCATCGTCAGAAATTACCTCGGCTACTATATCTAAAGCTCCACTTATAGCCTCATCTTCAGTAACTACCTTCTTTTCCTCATCTATATACTTACTAGCTTCTTCTTTTATATCCCCCTTAAAAGTTCCTTCTAAAATTAAATCAGCTAATGGCTTTAATCCCTTTTCTAAAGCTATTGTAGCTCTTGTTCTCTTCTTTTGTTTATAAGGTCTATAAATATCTTCAACTTCTGTTAAAGTATCAGCTTTTTCTAAAGCTTTAACTATATCATCATTTAGTTTTCCTTGCTCATCTATTAATCTTAGAACATCTTCTTTTCTGTCTTTTAAATTTCTTAAATAAGTTAATCTTTCAAAGAATTTTCTTAAAACATCATCACTTAATCCACCAGTTTGTTCTTTTCTATATCTAGAGATGAAAGGAACTGTGTTTCCCTCATCTAATAATTTAATTACGTTTTCAACTTGTTTTAAAGTTATTCCTAACTCCTTAACTAGTCTTTCTTCTACATTTACCATATTTTCCTCCTATGAAATTTTATTATAAGTTTAACTCTAATAATTAGTATAACATAATTTTACACTCTTGATATTAAGTAAAGCTAATAGTATAATTAAATTGTAAAATATTTACATTTTAATTATAGGAGGGATCTTATTTGAATAAGTTTATTAATAGATTTTTAAATATACTACTTATAGTTTTTATTACTCTTTTATTTTTAAATCAACTCTATGTAATTGAATTCTCTATAGATTTAAAAAATGTATTTATATTTTTGACTCTTATAATAATTTTACTTATATCAACTAGAGAAATATTAACTGGAAAATCAAATTTTCTTAAATTTATAAATATAGTTACATTATCTAGTATAATAATTGGTGGTGTAGCTTCAGTTTTTAGTAAGCAACTTAATATTTTAATTTATATCTGCATTTTATTTTCATTATTTCAATGTTTATTTGAACTTATTCAAAATAAGGCATGATTTATTATCATAATGTAACCCCTCACTTAATAGTATTTAATATAATACTATTAGTGAGGTATTTTTTATGAAAAAAAAACTTATATATTTTCCCTTATTATCAATAACTTCATTTCTATTACTGTTTACAATATGTCTTAATAATACTTATTCGCCATTCAATTCTAGTAATGTTCTGAGTAATATTTATGTTTTATCATCAGATACACTTGCAGGAAGGCTAGCTGGAAGCACAGAAAATTCAATGACAGGAGAAATAATAAAAAATAGGTTTATAGATAGTGAATTAACCACCTTAAATGATGATGGTAACTACTTTCAAAGTTTTAATACTATTTGTCCAGTTATAACTAATACTTCTCCATATTTAAAGATAGAATCTAATGGAGAAATCGAAGAGGAGTTAAAATATGGTGTTGACTTTAAAGAAGATATGATTAACTTTAAAAATAATACATTTACTTTTTCCAAAGCAGATAAAGTTAATTCCTATTTGGCATATATGGAAGTGACTTGTTCTGATGGGCAATTTTTAATATATGTTCCTAAAGATAATAATTTTTCATTTAGAAGTTCATTTTTTAGTGATTTTGCTAAGGATGCAGTAATAATGGTTTCTAATAGCGCATTTGAAAAAATATCAAATAGCTTAAATGAAGGAAAAGAAATTTCTATTCATATTCCATTTAAGGAAGAAGAAAAGACAATCTCAAATATTGTAGGTGTAATTAAAGGTTCAAATCCATCATTAGCTCCATTTGTATTAACTGCTCATTATGATCATCTTGGAAAAGATGGGTTAGGAAATACTTATTCTGGTGCATTAGATAATGCATCTGGTGCTTCCTTTTTACTAGAACTAAGTAGAAGTTTATCTACCTATGGAAAACCAGAAAGAGATATAATTTTTGTTGCTTTAAATGCTGAAGAATTTGGATTGCTAGGATCTAAAGCTTTTGCTGAAGCTAATTTATTTGACATACAAGATTCAAAAGTAATTAATTTCGATATGATTGGTAGTGCTGATTATCCTATAAGTTTCATGCAAGGAAGTAAATTTAAGAATACAAATTCAGAACTATTAACTTCATTAAAAGAGCTTTGTGATTCTAATAATATAAGTTATGAAGTACTTTATGAAGACTCTAGTGACCATGCTAGTTTTAATAATTTAAACATAGATGCTGTTAGTTTTTGTCATAGTGACAAGACAAGAATTCATACTCCTTCTGATACCATAGATTATATAGATAGTGATGCTATTGATGTTGTTTATAACATAGTTGATAAAGAAATTAAAGATTCTTGTTATAGTGTATTTACCAGATTCGTATATAGTTCACAATCATTATTATGGATATCTATTATGTTAATTATATTAATTGCTTGGGGATTATTTGATAAAAGTAAAATTATAACTGATAAAAAAGGCTCCATATTTTTTTCAATAATTGCACTAATATCAATTATAATCTCTTGTATATTTTTTGCAAAGGGCTATAGTAATTCTATTATAGTAACTCTTATATTTGGCTTTTCAATAATAATTATTAGCATTAAAAATTTTAAATTAATATCAAAATAAAAAAAGTGCAATGCACTTTTTTTATTTTGATATACTCTTCAAATACGTGGTTATAAATTGATCTATTTCTCCATTCATAACAGCATTTAAATTTGATGTTTCTTCATTTGTTCTATGATCTTTAACCATGTTATATGGATGGAATACATATGATCTTATTTGACTTCCCCATCCCATATCTTTTAATTCACCTGTTAAATCTTCTATTTTTTCCTTATGGGCTCTCTCTTTAAGTTCTATAAGCTTTGATTTTAACATAGACATTGCTGTGTCTTTATTCGAGAACTGACTTCTTTCACTTTGGCATTGAACAACAATTCCTGTAGGTATATGTGTAATTCTTATTGCCGATTCTGTTTTGTTTACGTGTTGCCCACCAGCTCCACTTGCTCTGTAAGTATCTATTTTTAAATCTTCAGATTTAATTTCTATATCTTGATCTTTTGTAAGCTCTGGTAATACTTCTATAGATGCAAATGAAGTTTGTCTTTTCCCATTAGCGTTAAATGGAGATATTCTTACTAATCTATGAACTCCCTTTTCAGCCTTTAAATATCCATATGCAAACTCACCTTTTACTCTTAAAGTAGCACTTTTTATTCCTGCTTCGTCACCTTCAAGTATATCTACTGTTTCTACTCTATAACCTTTCTTTTCACACCATCTTGTATACATTCTAAGAAGCATAAGCGTCCAATCATTAGCATCACTTCCACCAACTCCAGCATGTAAATTTAATATAGCATCATTTCGGTCATATTCACCTGATAAAAGAAGCTCTATCTTATACTCATCTATAAGTTTTTCTATATCTCTAATTTCTGCAATAACTTCATTTACAGTTTCTTCATCCTCTTCTGCAAGCTCTGCTAATACTTCAACATCATCTAATCTATTCACTAAACTTTCATATCTATCTATTTTATCTTTAATACTTTTACTTTCTTTAGTAACCTCTTCAGCTCTTTTTATATCATCCCAAAAATCTTTTTCTTGCATCTGAAGTTCAAGTTCTTGAAATCTTTTTTCTAGACTTTCCTTGTCAAAGTGAAGCCCCCATTTCTTTTAATGCTTCTTTTAATCCACTAACCTTAGCTAGCTCTTGTTCTAACTTGATTAACAAAAAAATCACCCCTTATTATATATAAAATTAATTATACTTTGTAAACCTTAAGCTTTAAATATTGACTAAAAAAGTGCCCTTTCAGGCACTTTTTTCATTATACTTCTCTACCACAACAATTCTTATACTTTTTCCCACTTCCACATGGACATTCATTATTTCTTCCAACCTTGTTGTCATTTCTTGCAGGTTCTTTCTTTAAACTCTTGTCATCACTTCCATGACTTGCAGATGTTTCTTCAGCAACCTTTTCTCTCTCAACTGGTCTTTCAACTCTTACATGGAATAAGAATTTAACAGTTTCAATTTTAATTCCTTCAATCATTTCTTCAAACATTGCACTACCTTCCATTTGGTATGCTTGGATTGGATCTTGTTGCTTATATGCTCTTAATCCCATTCCTTGTTTTAAATGATCCATATTGTCAATGTGTGCCATCCACTTTTGGTCAACAACTCTTAAAAGAACTACTCTTTCAATTTCCCTTAATTGCTCTTCACCAAATTCAAGTTCTTTCCCTTTATAGATATTCATAACAACTTCAGTTAACTTGTTTTTTATTTGTTCATTAGATAAGTCTGCTATCTCTTCAACAGTTATGATACCATGTGGTAAACATATTTCTTCTAGATATTGAAGTAATGTTTTAATTTCTGCTTCTATATCTTGTACTTCTCCACTTAAATGTGAATTTACTGAATCAGAAATTACTTCTTCTATCATTCCTTCAATTTGCTCTTTTAAATTTTTACCTTCTAAAACTTCTGTTCTTTGTCTATAAATAACTTCCCTTTGTAAATTCATAACATCATCATATCCAAGAAGATTCTTTCTTATATCAAAGTTATTTCCTTCTACTTTCTTTTGAGCATTTTCTATAGCCTTAGTAACCATTTTACTTTCTATAGCCTCTGATTCCTCAAGCCCTAACTTATCAATAACCCCCTGAATCTTTTCAGAACCAAATATTCTCATTAAATCATCTTCTAATGATATAAAGAATATCGATTCACCTGGATCTCCTTGACGTCCTGATCTACCTCTAAGCTGATTATCTATTCTTCTTGATTCATGTCTTTCTGTACCAAGAACCTTTAATCCACCTGCTTCTATAACCCCTTCTCCAAGCTTAATATCAGTACCTCTACCTGCCATATTAGTAGCAATTGTAACCATCCCTAATTCCCCTGCATGAGAAATTATTTCAGCTTCTTGGGCATGATATTTAGCATTAAGAACTTGATGCTTAATTCCTCTCTTCTTTAATAAAGAAGAAATATATTCTGATCTATCAACACTAGCAGTACCTACAAGTACTGGTTGACCTTTTTCATGTGATTTTACTATTTCTTCAACTATAGCTTTATATTTTCCTGTCGTATTTTTATAAACCATATCTGATTGGTCAATTCTTTGAACCGGTTTATTAGTAGGTATTACTATAACGTCTAAATTATATATTTCTCTGAATTCATTTTCTTCAGTTAATGCAGTACCAGTCATACCTGATAATTTAGCATACATTCTGAAATAATTTTGGAATGTTATAGTAGCTAAAGTCTTTGATTCTCTTTGAATCTTAACTCCTTCTTTAGCCTCTATTGCTTGGTGAAGACCATCTGAATATCTTCTACCTTCCATAAGTCTTCCTGTAAATTCATCAATTATTACTATTTCATTATCTTTAACCATGTAGTCTTTATCAGCTCTCATTGTATAGTTAGCCTTTAAAGCTTGTGTAACATAGTGTTGTAATTCTAAGTTTTGAGAATCAGCATAATTTTCTATACCAAAATATTTTTCTGCTTTAACAATACCATCATCAGTTAATAAAACTGCATTAGCTTTTTCATCTACTGTAAAATCTTTTTCATTTACTAATGTTTTAACAAAATTATCTGCAACATTATAGAATTTAGTAGATTTATCACCCATTCCTGAAATAATAAGTGGTGTTCTAGCTTCATCTATTAAAATAGAGTCAACCTCATCTACTATACAGAAATTAAGTGCTCTTTGAACTCTCTCCTCCATATGTATTACCATATTATCTCTTAAGTAATCAAATCCAAACTCATTATTAGTTCCATATGTTATATCGCATGCATAAGCAGTTCTTCTTTGATCTGGAGTTATTCCATGTATTATGCATCCAGTAGTTAATCCTAGGAAATTATATAGCACTCCCATTTCTTCCATTTGAGTTTTTGCTAAATAGTCATTTACTGTTATTACATGAACTCCATTTCCAGTTAATCCATTTAAGTATGCTGGTAATGTTGCAACAAGAGTTTTACCTTCCCCTGTTTTCATTTCAGCTATTCTACCTTGATGTAGAACCATTCCTCCTAATAATTGAACTCTGAAATGCTTCATTCCAAGCACTCTACTTGAAGCCTCTCTACAAACAGCAAAAGCTTCTGGTAATATACTGTCTAAAGATTCTCCCTTTTGTATTCTTTCTTTAAATTCTATAGTTTTTGCTTGAAGCTCTTCATCTGTTAATTTTTGCATTGACTCATCTAAAGCTTCTATTTTATCTGCAATTGACTGAAGTTTTTTTACTTCTCTCTCGCTATATGTTCCAAAAAGTTTTTCTAAAAATCCCATAATATATTTCCTTTCAAGATCAATATCCATTAATAATTCATGGATATAAGATTAAGTATCATTTTATCTATTTTATATAAGTTACCCTTTTAATAATTTCACTTAATAAATTATACCATTTATACTGTTTATAATTCAACAAAAAACGTATATACTTAATATTAAATTAAAAATGTCCCTCTATTAAGTATAACAATATATTAATTAAAATTTATAAAAAATAAAGAGAGCTGTTAATAACAACTCCCTAATTATACCCATTAAATATAATCTGGTTCTAAAAGCCCATAGTTTCCATCTTTTCTCTTGTATATAACATTAACATTATCTGTGTCAGAATCCTTAAATACAAAGAAATTATGTTCAACAAGTTCCATTTGTAATATAGCTTCCTCTGTACTCATTGGTTTTATATTAAATTTTTTAACTTTTACGATTTCTCCTTGATCATCCTCTTCTAATGCAACTTCATCAAAGTTACTAAATCTTAAAGATTCATTGCTTCTTCTTTGTAACTTAGTTCTTTGTTTTCTAATTTGTCTTTCTAATTTTGCTTGTACTAAATCAATAGACTTGTACATATCATCTGTTGATTCCTCACATCTTAAAATTACACCATTAAATGGTATTGTTACCTCAAAAATTTGGCTATTTTTTTGAACAGTTAATGTAGCTCTTGCCTCTACGTTAGGCTTAAAATATCTGTCTAATTTTGAAATCTTTCTTTCTACTATCTCCTTTAATGCAGATGTCACATTAATGTTCTTTCCTATTACTGTTACTCTCATAAGGTCAGCCCCTCTCTTTAAGTTATAATCATACTATTTAAGATTTGAATATATATTTATTTTATATATATATTTTACCATTTTAAATACTATTCCTCAAAGTCTTTTTTCTGAATTTACAGAAAATTTAAACTTATTTACTCTACATAACTCATAATATCTTCATTTATCTCATTATTAAAAATAAAAAACATCAATTCATATGAATTGATGTTTTTTTATAAAGTTAGCTGACCTGGATTTTGACCCCACACTCGCCTGCTGGAGCTTTTGCTACCCGGAATTAACCTCTCACTACTAACACTCTCAGTATTTCTACTGGCAGGACTTACTTCTATACCGCACCATGCTCATTAAAACTTTGTTTAACTTACGTGGATCGTTTTGCCTGCGACTGGCATCGACTTTCATCCACAGACCTAACTTTACATTACTATTATATATCGCTTTTTGCAATTGTCAATACAATAATCCTTTTTGCGCCATTATTTTTCAATATTTTTTTACATTCATTTATTGTTGAACCTGTTGTCATTACATCATCTATTAATATAACCACTTTATTAAATATATCCCTATTATCTTTTATTTTAAAAGCTCCTTCAACATTAATTCTTCTTTCATCTTTACTTAATGTTTTTTGCTCCTTAGTATGCTTAATCTTTAATATACAATTGCTAATAGGAATATCAAGTAAATACCCAATTTTGTACGCTATAAATTTACATTGATTAAATCCCCTATTTTTAATTGCACTTTTAGTCATTGGTACATAGCAAATTACATCAGCCTTAATTTCATTTTTATTTATTATTTCTAATATAAATTTAGATAACACTTCTCCTGCTATAAAATTTTTACTATACTTAAATTCTAAAATTAATCTTTTTAATATACCACCGTAAAACCCATAGGAAATAGCTTCTTTATTTGCCAAATTTACGTTTTTTATTTTACTTCTACAATAATCACATATTCCTACAAATCCCTCTGTTTGGCATATTATACATTTTTCTTCTCTTGGATAAATTATATCTAATAATTCCTCTCCTACTTTTCTCAATAATTTAAGTATTGTTTTTCCCATAAACTTTTATTAAACATCCTCGTTATAACTTTAGCTTTATCCATTTCTTCTGAAACTTCTCTTGATACCATTATAGCTTCACATTGAATATCTTGAGACATATTTACAGCCCCACAAATATAAAGTATTTTTTTATATGAATAATATATATCATCTGCAAACAACATTATCACATTTAAATTTGGAATGTTTCTAATATATTGTCCACAACTATTAGTTATTATGAACAATGTATTACTATATCCTTGGATTATATCACTAACAAATTTAAAATCTTGATTTTTATTATATCTCACAACTCTTATTTCTAATGACTTCAATGTACTACAATAATGATTATACACTTTATTTAACTTTTCCTCTGATGGAACTACAATTAATACTATTCTTTTATTTTCCTTAAACCATTTAAAATACTCAAATAATGAAAGTGGTATATTTTCTTCTAACTTTATTTGCTATTGTAACGCTATTTCCATTCTACTGGATGATGGCGTCTTCACTTAAAACAGCGTTTGAGGTTATTCAAACTCCTCCAACACTTGTGCCAAATGAATTTATGTGGGAAAACTATAGCATTGCTTTAACAATGGCTCCGTTTGCCAGATATTTTATTAATACAGTTATCGTAACAGCTTTAAGTATTGTAAGTTCAGTCATTGTAGCAATTCTTGCTGCATTTGCCTTTTCTCATCTTGAATTTAAAGGAAGAGATTTTATCTTCTCATTATTCCTTGCTTCTATGATGATTCCAGGTGAGGTATTAATTATTACAAACTTTAAAACAATATCAGCATTAAGATGGATGGACACATATCAAGCGCTAGTAGTACCTTATATGGCTAATGTGCTTTACATTTATATGCTTAGAGAATTCTTCCTTAAAATCCCTAAACAACTTTACTTTGCGGCTAAAGTTGATGGAGCAAATGA
>OLPD01001499.1_pt1 | contig 11380 bp, 4 predicted proteins | sample 1672111 | NCBI WGS metagenome assembly OLPD01 (sample SAMEA3136646, study PRJEB25190) | human gut metagenome
TTCAAAGAAATACCATCTTTATTCCAAACTATATTTGAAAGTGCCTTTGGTATTAAGCAAGTAGTTGGTGGTGGTATTGGTGCTTTATCTGGAATATTATTAGCACCTAAATCTGGGAAAGATACTAGAGATGATATAAAAGAAAAAGTAAATAATGCAAAAGCAAAAACTATAGAGCAATCAGAAAATTTAAAAAATAATGTAAAAGAAGCTAAAAGCAAAATAAAGGATTATTTAAAGGATAGAAAAAATAAAGAAGCTGTTACTTCAGAAGAAGTAGAAAATGAACAAGCTTTAACAGAAGAAGTTTCAACTGAAGAAACTGTTGAAAGTAATATATAAGGTGAAGAAATGTATATTAGCCTAAATAATCTTTTTATGGGAATAATATTTGTATTATTAATATGTATACTAGTATTAGGTATTATATTTTTACTTAAATTAAATAAAACAATAAGTAATGTTTTAGAAATATTAGAAAATAATAAGAAAAATATTGAATATACATGTGATAAATTACCTGTTGTAAGTAAGAATATGGTTGAAATAACTGATAATATTAAAGATATAAGTGAGGTTGCTACAGATTTTATAGCTGATGCAATTGTAACTAAAGAAAATATTATTAATAAAATATTAGAACTAAAATATGTTTTTTTATTTTTAGGAGATAGGTTATGAAAGGAAACAAGTAGATAATAAATGATAGTTATGTTAAATATCTACTACGTGATTTAAATATAGTAATATTGTTTAAAAAGATAGTAATGTTGTCAAAAAACTTTAAATAATAGAAAACGTTTTATAAAATAAAGTAAAATTATAATATAACTATACAAAAAAGAGATTATGTATAATGTGGTTAAGTTTTTATTAAATTAATAATATTACTTCCTAATCATTTGGTTTATTTAGTATGTACTAAATAAACGAATTAAATTATTTCTGGGGGAAAATTTAAAAAATCAAGTTTGTAAAACCTCACCAAAACAAATTTTGGGGGGGATGCAATAGATTAAATTAATAATATCAAATGGGGGGAGAGATATATAACTATGAATGGATTGCAAAAAAAAAGTTTGGCTGTAGCAGTTACAATGGCACTTTTTGTTAATTTAGTGCCAATATCAGTGAATGCTGAAACAAAAGAAACAGCAAATTCTGAAACCGTAAATGTAGGATTTATTAAGGATGGAGAGCGTTCAACTTTATTTAATCAAGATTGGCGTTTCTTTAAGGGGAATCCAGCTGGAGCTGAAGGAACAGATTTTAATGATTCAGCATGGAGAAATTTAAATTTACCACATGACTGGAGTATTGAAAGTGAATTTACAGTCCAGGGGGAAGCTGAAAGTGGATTTCTATTAGGTGGTACTGGATGGTATCGTAAACATTTTGTAGTTCCAGAAAAATTTGAAGGTAGGGATTTTACTTTAAACTTTGATGGTGTTTACATGAATGCTGAAGTTTATGTAAATGGAGAAAAGGTAGGAGAACATAATTATGGATATACAGGTTTTGCTTTTGATATTACAGATGAATTAGTTTGTGATGGACAAACAGAAAATATAATTGCAGTAAAAGTTTCTAATCCTGTACCAACAAGTAGGTGGTATTCAGGAAGTGGTATTTATAGAGATGTTACATTAAGTGTTACAGATTCTATACATGTTTCTCATTTAGGAACAACTGTTACTACTCCAAAGCTTCAAGAGCAAAAAGATGGCGCTGTAGATGTAAATGTAGAAACAGTTATTGAAAATGAATCTTTAGATAATTCGAATGTTACAGTTAAGACTACTATAATAGACACAGATGGACAAGCAGTTAGTAAACCAGTAACAACTACTGAAAATGTTGCAAAAGATACAACTAAAACTGTTGAACAAACAGTAGTAGTTAATAATCCAAATCTTTGGTCTATTGATAGCCCTAATATGTATCAAGTGAAAACAGAAGTTATAGTAGGAGACGAAGTTGTAGATACTTATTTTACTGACTTTGGATTTAGATATTATAACTTTGATAGAGATAAAGGATTCACATTAAATGGTGAAATGATGAAACTTAAGGGTGTTTGTATGCACCATGATCAAGGGTCTTTAGGGGCAGCATCTTATTATAGAGCTGTAGAAAGACAAATGGAAATAATGAAGGAAATGGGAGTTAATGCAATACGTGTTACTCATAATCCAGCCAGCGAAACATTATTAGAGATTTGTAATCGTTTAGGGTTATTAGTAATTAATGAAGCATTTGACACCTGGACAAATTCTAAGAATGGTAATGGAAATGACTTTTCAAAGTACTTTAATGTAGAAATTGGTGAAGATAATGAAATTATCAATGGTAAAACAGGTATGACTTGGGGAGAATTTGAAGCTAAAGCAATGGTTAATAGTTCAAAAAATGATCCTTCAGTAATCATGTGGTCAATTGGTAATGAAATTTTTGAAGGTATTGGTGGAGACTCTTCTAATTATTCAACAATTGCTCAAGATATTATAGATTGGATTAAGGAAGAAGATTCAACAAGACCAGTTACTATAGGAGATAATAAAAGTAAATCAAACTGGGAAAATGCTCAAGAAATCAATGATATAATAACTGAAAATGGTGGTATAGTTGGATTTAACTACACAGATATGAGTCAATTTAATAGCTTATTAGATAAGCATGAAGATTGGATAGCATATGATTCAGAAACTAGTAGTGCTGTTCATAGTAGAGGTCATTATAAAACTTGGGGAAGAGATAATAGTAATCTTCAAATGGCTGAATATGATAATGATGAAAATAGAGTTGGATGGGGACATTCAGCAAGTAATGCATGGAAATATGTTATAAAAAATGATAGAAATGCAGGTGAGTTTGTATGGACTGGATTTGACTATATAGGTGAACCAACTCCTTGGAATGGTGTAACAGCAGGTTCTGTAAGTGGTCAAGGCCCAGCTCCTAAATCAAGCTACTTTGGTATAGTTGATACTGCTGGTTTTGAAAAAGATATTTATTATTTATATCAAAGCCAATGGAATGATGAGGTAAACACATTACATTTATTACCTACATGGAATAGTGAAGATATATATTTAAACAATGGTGTAGCAACAGTTCAAGTATTTACAGATGCTTATAGAGTTGAGCTATATTTGAATGGTGAAAAAATTGATGAAGCAACTGCCAAAGAGAATACTACTGAAGCAGGATATAAATATTATACATTTGGTAATGATCAATTATATCCAACATTTAATGTAACTTATGAAGAAGGCACATTAGAAGCTAAAGCTTTTGATAAAGATGGCAGAGAAATAACTAATACAGAAGGTAGAAGTTCTGTTACAACTACAGGGAAAGCCGTTACTGTAGATTTAAGTGCAGATAATACAACTATTGTTGCTGATGGATATGATTTATCTTATATTACTGTTGATTTAGTAGATAAAGATGGAAATATTGTTGGTGGTGCTAATAATGAATTAACTTATACCCTTGAAGGAAATGGAAAGATTGTAGGTTTAGATAATGGTGATGCTACTGATACAGATTCATATAAGCCAACAACTGATACAGCTGGTACTAGAAGTGCTTATAATGGTAAAGCTTTAGTAATAGTTCAATCTACTAAGGATGCAGGGGAAATGAAATTAACAGTTTCAGGTGAAGGTTTAGCATCTCAATCTATAACAATTAATACTGAAAATAGAGCAGGAGAAGGTAAATATTTAGAATCATATGATATAGTTAAGAATTATTATGTAGCTTTAGGTGAAAAGCCAGAATTGCCAAAAACTGTAGAAGGAAGATACAGTGATGGAACAACAGCTAACTTTAATATTGAATGGAATGCTTATGATGAAGAAATATTAAACACTCCACAAATAGTTAAGTTAACTGGTAAGTTAGAAGGTACAGATATAGCTGTAGTTGTTAATGTTCATGTTATAGGTGATGTAATTGCTATGGAAAATTATTCAACTTTCACTCACTCTGGAACAGTGCCATCACTTCCTAAAACTGTAAAAGGTTATTTAGTAGATGGTGGTGATAGTGAAGATTTCGTTGTTACTTGGGATTTAGAAGGTAAAGATTTCACAAATGTTGGTGAAACTGTAGTTATTAATGGTAAAGTTCAATTGTTAGGTAAGGATTATCCTGTTACTGCTTCAGTACGTATTGTTGAAGCATTAAAAAATGCAGCTAACATTTCAATAAATAATGAAACAAATAATGATATTCCAAAACTTTCTCAAAGTTGTACTCAAACTTCTGACAACTTAAATTCTATTAACAATGGAATTAAAAATAATAGCTCTAATACAAATGAACGTTGGACAAACTGGGGAGAACGTGACTTAACTGTGGATGGAGAACCTAAGGGAGCTTATGTTCAATTAGATTGGTCAAATAAGCATGCTATTGACCGTCTAGATTTATGGCTATTTACTGATAATGGAGCTGCTAAACTTCCAAAGAAAGTTGAAATTAGATATAAAAATGATGCTGGAGAATATGTTGTTGTTCCTCATACAAATACAACAGAAGTATCATATTTATCAGGAGAAACAACTTATCGTTTAGATAATGTAATAAATACAGATAGTATTCGTGTTTATATGCAACAATCTGAAGTTGGTAAATGTATTGGTTTAACTGAAATAGCTGTTTATGAATATGTTCCAAAGGTAAGTGCAAATATATCAGCTGTTTTATCTGAAATTAAATTAGATGGTCAAGCTTTAGCTAACTTTGCTCCAGATAAAATGGAATATACTGTTGAAGTGGAAGAATTACCTACAATAGTAGAAGCTATAGGGCAAAGTAATGCAGCTGTAACTGTATTACCTATTTACAACAATAAATCATTAATAGTAGTTCGTTCAGAAGCCGGAACAAAAAATGTGTATACTATAAACTATGTATTAGATGATGGAGAACCAGAATTAGTTTTAGATATTAACGGAGATGGAGATATAACTATAGGAGATTTATCTATAGTGTCTAAGAATTTTGGAGATATAGTACCAGGAAATGAATTAAGTGAAAAATCTGATATAAATAAAGATGGTGTAGTAAACACAGATGATTTTAAGCTTATTACTGATAATATATTTGGAAATTAATATAGAATTAATTTAAAAAGATAAACAAAAAAATATAATTATACAATTTAATGATAAATGGTATAGTAAGCATAAAATTTAAAGATATTAAGGGTTTAGTTTAATTTTTATTTGACATATACCATTTATCTAATTTAACAGAATATTTTTTCTAGTAAAATAAAAAATAGGGGGATATGAGAATGATTAGGAGAAATAAAAAGTTATGCGTAATGATTTTAAGCATGATGATGGCTGTTAATTCATTTACCTATGTAAAATCGGAAACTAACATGGTAAAGACAAATCTTGCATTAGAAGATGGAGTAGTAGCAACAACATCTGATGATGAAACATCAGATTTTACGGGAAGCAAAGCAATTGATGGAATAGTTGATTATGAAAATTCAGGAAAGCAATCTAGATGGGCTAGTAATACAACATCAGCAACTGCAGAAAATAAAAAGTGGTTAAAAATTGATTTAGGTGAAGTTAAAAACTTTGATGAAATAGTAATCGATTGGGAAAGAAAAAATGCAAATAATTATGTAATTGAAGTAAGTAATGACGATACAACTTGGAGAACTATTAAAGAATTTACAAGTGCACCAAGTGAATATAGACAAGTAGTTGCACTTGATTCATCAGAAACTGCACGTTATGTTCGTTTATCTATTTCAAATTATTCAGAAACATCAGATAAGAGAGATACTGATGGAAGTAATAAAAGTATAACTTGGAATACAGTATCCGTATTTGAACTTGAAGTAAATCAATATCAAGAAGCAGAAAATCTTGCACTTAAAGGTACTGCAACAGCAAATGCTTCTGAGACTGATAACTTTACAGCAGTTAAAGCTAATGATGGAAATGGAGAAACTAGATGGGCAAGTGAAGAAAGACTTGCAACAGCAGAAAACCCACATTGGTTACAAATTGAATTACCAGAAGCTAAAACAATTCAAAGTTTTGTTATCAATTGGGAGAGAAATAATGTAATTGATTACGAAATTCAAGTTTCTAATGATGGACAAGAATGGGAAACTGCATGGTCAAGAACTTCTAAAAATGATAATTGTAGGGTAGCTGCTAACTTTAATCAACCTAAGACTGCTAAATATGTTAGAGTTAAAATAAATAATTTTGACCAAACAGGTACAAATGCGTCTGGAGTAACTAATAAATGGAATACAGTTTCAATATATGAATTTGAATTATATTCTAATAAATTAGATTTACCAACTTACACAATTGATGATGTTGTATCTGAAATAACAGCACCAGTTATAAATAAAGGCGATTCAAAAATGCAAATGCCAGAAGTTCCAGAAGGATTTGATGTAGAGTTTGTTGGTGCAGATTACGAACAAATTATAGGTGCGGATGGCACTATATATGAGCCGTTAGTTGATACAACTGTAGAAGTTAACTTCAAAGTTAAGAAGGGTGAAGAGGAAAGAACTACAGCAGCATTACAAGTACTTGTTCCAGGTAAATATGAAGCTAATGTTGGTAATGAAAAGCCAAAAGTTATTCCAGAGTTAGCTGAATGGTATGGAACAGAAGGAAATTTTGAAATTTCAGATAGTACAAAGATAATTGTAGATAGTAATTATAAAGATGAATTAATGGAAACAGCTAATAAATTTGCTAGTGATTATGAGGATATTTTAGGCAAAGAGATAGCTGTTGAAGAAGGTACTAAAGCGACAAAAAATAGTTTCTTTTTAACTTTATCAACTGAAGATGGGGGTCTTTGTAATGAAGGAAATATCATAACAATTACTGATTCTGTTAAAATTGAAGCGAAATCAGCACAAGGTGCTTTCTATGGAACTCGTTCTGTATTACAAGTATTAAAACAAACAGAATCTACATTACCACAAGGTATTGTTAGAGATTATCCGAAATATAAAGTAAGAGGATTTATTTTAGATGTTGCAAGAAAATCTTATGAAATAGATTCTTTAAAGGATCTTGCTGAAACAATGGCATGGTATAAGCTAAATGACTTACAAGTTCATTTAAATGATAACTATATATTCTTAGAAGATTATATAAATTCAGATAAGTCTAACATAGAAGATGCTTATAATGCATATTCTGCATTTAGATTAGAATCTGATATTAGAAATGAAAAAGGGGAAGGTATAACATCTACAGATGTATTCTATACTAAGGATGAGTTTAGAGATTTTATTCAATCTTCAAGGGAATTGGGAATAAATGTAGTTCCAGAAATAGATACTCCAGCTCATTCGTTAGCATTCACTAAGGTGTTTAGAAATTTAGCATTAGATGGATGGAACCCAAGAATAACTAATAGACCAGTTTTAGATCATTTAGATTTAGGAAATCCAGAGTCTTTAGAATTTGTTAAGACTTTATTTGATGAATATATGGAAGGTGAAAACCCAGTATTTGATACTGAAACAACAATTCATGTAGGTACTGATGAATATGAAGCAAATAAGGAGCAATATAGAGCATTTACTGATGCTGTTCTTGGACATATTCAAGATAATGGTAGAACAGTTCGTATGTGGGGTGGATTAACATGGCTTAATGGAACAACTCCAGTTAGATCTGAAGGGGTTCAATTAAATGTTTGGTCAAGAGACTGGGCAGAGCCAACTCAAATGTATAATGAAGGATATGATTTAATAAATACACTTGATTCTAATCTTTATATAGTTCCAGCAGCTAATTATTATGCAAATTATTTAAATGCACAAAACCTTTATAATAATTGGGAGCCAAATGTAATGGCAGGAAGGGAATTTCCAGCTGGTGATGATCAAATGTTAGGTGCTGCTTATGCTATTTGGAATGACCAAATAGATAAGAAAAATCAAAAGGTGTCTGAATATGACGTATTTGATAGATTCTTTAAGGCGCTTCCAGCACTTTCAGAAAAAATGTGGGGAGAAGGAGAAGATAAGACATATGCAGAATTAAATGAATTATCTGCAATTACAGGTACAGCTCCAAACACTAACCCATATTACACTGTAGAATCAGATACTCCTAACTATGTAGAATATGATTTTGAAGAAGAGGAAATATTAGATAAATCAGGAAATGAATATAATTCGATTTCTAAGAAAAATGTATCATTTGAATCAGGAAAGAAAGGGCAAGCTTTAAGACTTAATGGTGGAGAAAGTTATGTAGAGACTCCAATTAAGAGAGTTGGGCTTCCAAATTCAATTTCTTTCTGGGTTAAGAAAGATGGAAATGCTCCAGAAGGAGAACAAATTTTATTTGAATCACCATCTAAATTTGATAATTATGCTATAAAAGCAGTTGATGCAAATGGTAATGTTGGATTTTCAAGAGAAAGAGATGATTTCTCATTTAATTACCAATTACCAGATGATGAATGGGTATATTTAACTATTACAAGCCAAAATGAAAGAACATCATTATACGTTAATAATGAATTAGTTGATACTTTAGGTAATAGACCTGTTTCAACTTTACTTATTCCATTTGAACGTATAGGAAGTACTACAGATTCATTTAAGGGATTAATTGATGGAATAGTTCTTGGAAGTGAATTACCACAAGATGAAACTGTTATAGACTCAAGTAACTTTACAGTTACATCTGATAATGAAAATGCACTTGTAAATGGAGTTGAAGGGCCAGCATATTTAGCATTTGATAATGATTTAAATACTATTTGGCATTCAAACTATAGCCCATATAAGGAATTGCCAGCAACTGTTGAAGTGGATATGAAGGAAGTTCAAAATATAGATAAAATAACTTATATTCCAAGACAGGATGGTAGTGAAAATGGAAGAATATTAAATTGTGAAATATTAGTAAAAGTTAATGCTGATGATGAATATACTAGTGTTGGTACATTTACTTGGGATAATAATATGTCTAATAAACTTGCTAAGTTTGATGCTGTAGATGCTAGATATATTAAGATAAAGGTTACTGATGGAGTAACAAATAGTGCAAATAAATTTGCTTCAGCTGCAGAATTTACTATTCATAAGGTAGCAGAAGAAAAACCAGAAGAAGCTCAAACTGGAATTAACATGACTGTAGCTGAAGAAGTAACAGTTGGAAATGACTTTGATGTTAATGTTAACTTAAGTGATATAAAAGAAAATATGTATGCTATGGAATTTGAAGTTGATTATGATGAAACAAAGGTAGAATTTAAAGAAGCAACTTCTAAAGATTCAGATAAATATTTTGTACAAGCTAAAGCTTCAGATGGAAAAGTAAAAGTAGTAGTAGCTGGAATTGGAACTGCCTTAGAAAATGCTAAGGATATTGTTAAGTTAACATTTACAGCTAAGTCTAGTGGAGAAAATGTAGCATTTGAATTAATAAATGGTAAGGTTGCAGATGGAGAAGGTTTTGAGGAACAAACTAAAACTTCAACTGCAAAAACAAATATAAAAGAAGCTGTAAATACTGTAGATAAGTCAGCACTTCAAGGGTTAGTTGATAAAGTAAAAGGGATAGATTCTACTAAGTATATTCCATCAACATGGACACAATTTGCAAATGCACTTGAATCTGCAAATACAGTGCTTTCAAATGAAAATACTACTCAAGAAGAAATAAGTGAAGTCTATGATATTTTATTAAGATCTTACTTAGGTTTAAGATTAATTCCAGATAAGTCTTTGCTTGAAGAATTAATTAAAGAAGTTGAAAGTATAGATTTATCTAAATATACAACTAAGAGTGCGAAAGCAGTTGAAAAGGCTTTAGAAAAAGCTAATGAAGCATTAAAAAATGAAGAAGCTACACAAGAAGAAGTAGATATGGCATTAGCAAATCTAAAAGAGGCTAAAAATTCTTTAGTTGCAAGTGAATCAACTTCAAATAGTAATAATAGTGGAGTTAATGGAAGTTCAAATAGCAATAATAATGGAGTTAATGGAAGTTCAAGTAGTGGAAAATTACCGAAAACAGGAACAATAGGAGGAGCAGGCACATTAATTAGTGGTATTATTGCTTTAGTTGGTGGATTAGGATTAAGTAGAAAAAAGAATAGAAAATAAGTAGTTAAATAACTATACTTTAATAATTAATTTTATTAATATATGACAATTTGTTAGTTATAATTTATTTGACACTTCTCATTAAATAAATTAATGAGAAGTGTCTTTTTTACTTTCTTCTATTTGCATTTCTTTTTCTAACACAAATGTCATGATTATTCTTATAATAAACACTGATGCTAATATTACGACCTCATCCATACTTTTTATAGTAACAGTTTTTAATATTTCTGAAGCTAACTTAAAATCCAAAGTTGTAATCATAACATCTGCAAATTCATATTTAATATTAACTTTTTTCTTAAAGAGTCTTTTTTGAATATAGTGATAAAAGGCTGTAAAAACTCCTAATGTTAATATTAAAATTCCCATAAGTTCAAATAAATGAATAAGGATAGGTAAATATTTATTAAATAATTCTTCCAAAACAATTACACCTCAAATAAATAATATATTTAAATTACCCTAAAATTAAAAATATTATTACAATAAAATAATTTGTTTTAAAATATGATAATTTAGGAAAACTAATTATAAAAGAAATATATGAAAAAATATAAAAAAGGAGAAAATCATGGAGGTAAATAAATTAAAGGAAATGCAAGAAAATTTACTTTTTTATAGTAGGCCATCAATTTATTTAGAAGAAATAAAAAGTTCATTAAAAAATACTCCTTTAGAAGTATTGATAAATTTAGAGAAAATAGAGCAAAATAAACAATACCATCCCGAGGGGAATGTATGGAATCATTTAAAGCAAGTAGTAGATACTGCAGCTAAAATAAAGGATTTTGCAAATGATAAAGCAAGTTTGATGTTAGGTGCTTTATTACACGATTTAGGAAAGGGTGTAACAACTAAAAAAAATAAACAAGGGAAATTAATATCATATAATCATGATATTGAAGGGGAAAGAATAGCAGATAGGCTATTAACATATTATGATTATAAAGATGATGAAAAGAAAAGAATTTTAAACTTAATAAAATATCATATGCATCATCTTTATATAATTAAAAACTTACCTTTTGCAAAAACAAATGAATTAGTAAAAGAAGTAGATATAAATGATATGATTCTAATGTTTGTAAGTGATAGATTAGGAAGGGGGCAAGTTGAAAAAGAAAAAAAGTTAAATGAAATTGAAGATGTTCAGAAGGTTATAAAAATATTAGAAGACAATTATGATTTAAAGTTAAATGAAATAAAAGAAAAAATTCAACAAATCATTGAAGCTGG
>OLPD01001501.1_pt1 | contig 11376 bp, 6 predicted proteins | sample 1672111 | NCBI WGS metagenome assembly OLPD01 (sample SAMEA3136646, study PRJEB25190) | human gut metagenome
TTCACGCTGCAACAAAAAAGCGCATCCTGCTTTTCGGCAGGATGCGCGCAAAATCGCTTGTGGACATTTTCAGGCAAATGGGATAAATTTGGTACATTTCGCCCTAAAATCGCCTGTTTTTTGCAATTTTATATCGTAGCTACGACATAAAATTAGTCAATCGGCTTCATCGTGGGGATTGGGTTAGACAATTTTATGTAAGTCTTTATATCCCACCAAAACCCGTTGCAGCAGCATTTTTCCGTTTGCGGGGAGTTATGTATCTCTACATAACTTATTATATATCAATCCGAATCTGGTGTCAATATTGGTGTCAATGGTGTCAGACGCTTAGTAGACATCAAATTTTCCAGAAATGTTCTGCACGGAGCGTTCCTTCAATTCCTTCTGTGCTTCCGCATAGATTTCCATTGTCGTTTTGATGTCCTTGTGGCCCATGACTTCCTGAATCACTTTAATATTTGGTTCAATCTCGCAATAGCGGGTACAAAAAGTGTGCCGCAGTTGGTGGCAACTGAAATCCGGCAGGATAACGGGAGTGCGGTTTTCTTCCGCTGCCTTTTCCATTTCCTGCGCATTGTAAGCAAGTACAAGCCGGTCAATTTCGCGGTTAATTGCTGCCGGATTGTGGGGTTGCCCGAAGCGGTTGAAAAAGACGAAATCAGTATAGCCGTCAATTACAGTTGTACACCTAACACCTAATTCCTGCTGCAGAATCTTTTCATCTTCAAGTGCCCTGCGGACACCTTTCATCATCGGGATAGTCCTGCATCCAGCGCTTGTCTTTGGTGTCGTCACGGAAAAGTAGCATTTGCCATCTGTATGCTTCCGATAGACCAAGTTATGATTGATAGAAATCGTGTTGTTTTCCCAATCAATATCGCACCAACGCAGACCGACAAATTCTGCAATGCGGCAACCCGTTCCCAACAGGACGGCGAACAAAATGCTCCAAGCGTAGTACAGCGGCTTAGATTTCAGAAACTTCACGAACGCATTCTGCTGTTCCAAGGTCAACGCTTTGCGCTTCGGGCGTTCGTAATTATTGGCCTGCTTAACTTCGCGCAAGACACCATCCGTTGGATTCTTACGGATATAGTCATCGTCCACAGCAACCTGCAAGACCTGCCGCAGTACGTTGTGAATAGTTTCCAGCGTGTTAATCGCCATCGTCTTGCCAATATCGTTGCTCCTTGTCAGGTCATTATAAAGACCAAGGATTGTCGATTTGCGAATGTCCTTGATTTTCATCTTCCCGATTTTGGGGCCGATAAAGTGGTCATACATATACAGGTAATTTACATAAGTGGACTGCTTTAGACCGACCTTGTTCTTCTTCCACAGCTTATATACGTCATCCAGACGCAGGTTGCTTCCGGCGCTGCTGATACCATCGCTTTTATTGCGGTTGATTTCCGCTTCTTTTTTACGCAGTTCGCGCAGCGTCTGTGCATAGGTGCAATGGCGCTTCTTGTCACTGTCAATCCACCGATACATGTACCGATGTTCCTTTTCGCGGTAACTCTCACCATCTTTCAGTACACGGTTATTCTTATCTTTACGGCGTTCCATAGGGTACTCCTTTTCTACTCTATAAAGCAGAAAAGGCTTTACATCTGTCATTATAACAGGCGTAAAGCCTTTTTGCCAGCCTAAATATTACGTTTTTCTATAATTTTGGTGTCAATGTGATAGGTTTAGATAAATTCCTGAGCGGGCCGTAGGCCCGATCAGGGATTCTTTCTGAATTAAATCACATCTGTATCGATGAGGTTTTCTTCCAGCTTCCGGCGCTTAATAAGGCGCTTGCTTCCATTGAAAATCACAAACTGGCAGTTCGGTTCGTCCGTCATTTCCCGCAGCTTGTTGATGCCGATGCCAAAGTAGGCGGCGGCTTCATCCAGCGTAAGACAGTATTTCTCCCAGATAGGGACTTCGTACTTCATAAAATGTCGCCTTACCTCAATCGATAACCGAGCAGAAGGGTCGTCTTTTCACTGCCGTCACGAGGACGCCTGCGGACAACAGTTCCAATCGCCTGCAAGGACTTCTTAAAGTTGGTGCTGTTTTCCGGCATACAGCCGTTGACATCACACCATTCTTTATAGCGCTCGTAAACCGCTGCCGTGCGAGCTTCACCCGTTCTATCTTCAATGAGCTTTTCTTCCGCAAACAGCGCAATCTTGTTGCTATCGCGGCTGTATTCCTTGGTGGCTTCCACAACCGCTGCCGGAGAGTTCAGGCCTTCCTTCTGCAACAGCTGCCAACCGGCAATCAGCCAATTCAAAATAGCGCTCTTGGATTCTTCTTTCGCAAACAGATGTTTCAAATTCGGGTCCTGCTCCTGCGGTTCAAAATGCCGGTCAAACGGGATGACGCGCACACGATTGGACGAAAACAGCGACATATCATCCACACTGGGCAGATAGTTGGTGTTGATATACAGCTTGAACTGCGGACGGAAATCGAACGAATTGCAGTGCAGGAAGCGGGCATTGATGCTGTCATTGCCGGTCATGCTCTTTACCTGCGCAGCATTCAACCGCATCCCGCGCGAGGGCTCGGAAATATTGGCAAGCCGTCTACCCGCAAGACGGGCAAGGTCTTCGCTCGGCCCGGAACTGTTGCGCTGCTTTGCTGCAATCGTTTCCGGGGCAACGGTCAGACCGTAGTCGCCAAACACACGCAGAACGCTTTCCATCAGGGTACTTTTGCCGTTGCGGGTGGTTGCACCGTACAGGAAAAACAGACATTCAAACCGGGAATCGCCGCTAAGAGCGTACCCCAGTGCCTTTTGTAAAAATGCACTTTTATCGGCATCACCGCTCATAACTTCGGTCAAGAACTGGTCGAAGCGGGGGCATTTTGCATTGGGGTCGTAAACGACATCGGCAATCTTGGTGATTTTATCGTCAGGATTGTGACTGCGGAACTTCATGGTCTTCAAGTCCAGCGTACCATTCTTGCAGTTGAGCAAGTTCACGTCTGCGTCAAATTCGCCCATACCGATGTTGTAGACGCTGGCGGCATCGTCAAGGATGGTTTTGCGGTAATTGCGTGACAGCCATCGGATAGTATACCGCAAGTATTCCTGCCGCTTCTTTTCATCTTTAATGTCGAAAGCATAGCGGTTCAGCGCATCACCAATGGTCTTGCACATTTCCATCGTTGCCATGTTGCCTTCATCGGGGGCCCAGCGCGTGCCATCGTAGATGAACCACGATTTGCGGCTTGCCACATAGCGGGCCTGTCCCTTGACGATGTAAGAAAAGAGCCGTCCGCTTCCGTTGTCGGTAGTGGAATACTTGGGATTGGAGTAAGGGTCAAGTTTTTTGATGACGTTGCGGTAATCGCCGTAAGTTTTCAGCATCAGCGGGGCAGACGTGGCAGCTACCGTAACAGTTGCCGTACTGCACTGTGCAACGGGCACAGCCTTTACTGCCGGAGCCGGTTTCCTGTTCCGGGTCACGACATCGAGAGTTTCTTTCAGTTTTGCAACTGCTTCCTCGCCCTTTGCCGCGATATAATCGGAGACATCGCCCTTTTCGGGGATTTCCGGCCACCAGTTATTCAGCTGCATAATGCCCGTGTTGTAATTCGTGGGCTTAAGTGCCTTGAGTGCTGCTTTTGCGTAACCGCGCCCCGCACCATCGTTGTCCGGCAGAATGATAATCACCTTGTCGGAAAAGTATGCGGCATACTCATTTTCCCAATGGGCGCCATTCGGCAGGCTGACCGCCGGGAGGCCATGTTTCGTGAGCGTGTCTACGTCTTTCTCGCCTTCAACCAAAAAGACTGCTTCCGCCTTTTCCAGTACCATCCCATTATACAAGGGAACATTCTCCGGTTTATGGTAGTCGTAGCTGCCGTCAGGCTTTTTGCTGCGCCAAAAGAAGGTTTTGTTCGTATAACGGACTTTCTCTGCGACGAGTTCTCCGTTTTTGTCAAGGTACTGGTAGATGGCAGCAACCTTCCGTTCCGGGTCAGAGCCTTTAGGCTCTGATCCGGAACTCCCACCATCCGGGAACAGGATACGCATCGTCAGCCCGATTTTCGTAAGGGTTGCTTTGGTGTCACCACCACCACGGTCATTCATAAGGATGTATCCATTATCTTTCTTGGTAATGCACAGGCTGGGTTCCTTCTCGTCACGGAGAGGGCTGTAAGCCCGATAGGTGTTCTCGCCAACCTCCTTCACGCCTTTCAGGCGGGAGAGGATGGTCCAGAGGCGGTCATCTACGGTTTCATATACGATTTTCATAATTCAATTTCATAGCGCGCTACGCTCCTTTTCTTTTTTTTGAGCTCGCCTACAGTATACCTGTTCTATATGGCAGACACTATTAGCGTATAACAGCAGTATGCTGTAACTTTACCCGTATAGTGCAGTATGCTGTTAAAGTTGCAAAAAATAAGGAGCAGCTGCTTTCACAGCCACTCCTTAAAAGTGTATTTTCAGTTTTACAGATACATTTGAATGATGCTCAGGCGGTCAATTTTGTAATTGATTGCCCTACACGCCGTTTATGGCTGCTCCCGCAGTTCCTTATAAACCTCATGCAGGAACACGCCCAGCACACGGTGCTTGATGTCGTCATTGCTCAGCAGCAGGCTGAAGAAATCCTGATTCTGGGAAAGTCCCTCAATCAGCGCGTCATCTGTATTGTCGTAGAAGCTGAACTCAAAGTCCTGCTCGGTGTTGTTTTTGGCAGCGGTCTTCAGCTTATCCGAATGCAGCAGCAGGTCTTTGATTTGCAGCATAACTTTCGTCATGGCGCTGCTATCATAGCCCTTGCCTGCGCGGAAGTTCACCTCGTCAATAATTTCCGACAGGTGCTTTACCTCATCCACGGTCAGACCAACATCGGCCCCGCTCAACTTTACGTTCGGGGCGCTGGCGTGGCGCTGCTTGTTGCCCTTATCGCCCTGACTTTCCTGCACAAAATTCGTTGCTTGAATCTTATCTTTCAAGCTGATGCCGCCGCTGTTGCCAACGACCAAATAAGTCAGCAACAAATTAACGAACACATACTTCTTGTGCAGTTCCGGGTCGCCAAAGCTGGATGCCATCGACAGGAACTCATACAGGCGTACAAACCCACGACAGTTTTTGGTAAAAGCACGCTGGTGGTCCTCGTTGAACTGATTTTTCAGCACATTTACAGCACGCTGGATGCACTGGTAAACCAGACGGTCCTCTTTGGCTGTGGTGCGCTTCCCTTTCGGGTTGTAGACGATGCTCGCAACCGTATCAACATCGCGGTCATCCAGAACATTGTAGCCGTCAATCTTATTTTCCAGTTCGCGGAGCTGGTAGCGGTGTTGGACAATACTGTAGTAGTATAGAACGGCGCAAATGCATCTTCCATTTCCTCTGCATGGTTCACAAAGTCCATGACCACGACCTTTTTATCAAAGGGCGGGCATACGCGGTTCAAGCGGGAAAGCGTCTGCACTGCATTTACACCGCGCAGCTTTTTCAGCACATACATGGCGCAGAGCTTCGGCTGGTCGAATCCAACCTGATACTTATTTGCCACCAGCAGTACGTTATACTCGTCCCCATCAAAAACTTTCGGCAGCTTATCCTCGGCAAAGCCGTTCATACTCGGCTCGGTATATTCGGTATCATCAATTTTCACTTTGCCGGAGAACGCCACCAGCGCCTTTACGTCCTTGTAATTATGTCGGGTGACATAATCCTCAAATGCCTGACGATACTTCACCGCCGCCTCGCGGGATGCCGTGATAACCATTGCTTTTGCCTGCCCGCCCAATTCCTGCATGACAGTGGAGCGGAAATGCTCAACGATGATATTGACGCGCTGATTGATGTTATCGTCAAACAAATCCACATACTTCGCAATCTGCCGTTTGGCGGCAATCGTCTTTATCTCCGGGTCGTCTTCGATGGTCTTGTTCAGCTCAAAATAGGTCTTGTACTCGATATAATTTTGCAGCACATCAAGGATATACCCCTCTTCGATGGCCTGCTTCATGCTGTACAGGTGGAACGGCTGATACACAGGGTTTCCGTCCGCATCAATGCTTTCACGACCAAACAGGCGCAGTGTCATCGGCTTTGGCGTGGCAGTAAAGGCAAAGACAGATACATTGGGTGCCTTGCCGTGGCGCTGGATTTCATTTTCGATAGCATCCTGCGCATCGGCTTCTTCGGGACCATCATTCTGCCCCAGCGTGTTTTTGACCGCAATCATATCCTTGCCGGACGTAGACGAATGGGCTTCGTCAATGATAATGGCAAAGGTCTTATTGTTCTGGTTCTGCGCCAGCTTCCAGAAATCCACATAGAGGAATTTCTGAATCGTGGTGACAATGATTTTGTAGTTGCCTTTCAGCGCATCGGCAAGGTCGGCAGAGGTCTTTTTATCATCAATAGTGCAGACAAGGCCGCTCTTGTGGTCGATACCCTTGATAGCGTCCTGCAGCTGGCGGTCCACCACAACACGGTCTGTAATGACCAGAACGCTGTCATAGACAATATGGTTTTGGGTATCGTGCAGGGATACCAGCCGATGGGCCAGCCACGCAATGGTGTTGGTCTTGCCGGAACCTGCGGAATGCTCAATCAGGTAATTAAGCTGTGTGCCGTTGTACTCGGCATCTGCCAAAAGCTGACGGACGGCATCGCGCTGATGGTAGCGCGGGAAAATCAGCTTTTCTTTGACGGACTTTTTCCCTGTCAGTTCGTCCACGACCTGCTCACGCTGGATAAAGACGAACTTGGTAATCAGTTCAATCAGGCTGTCACGGCGCAGAATATCATCCCACATATAATGCATCGGATAATCGTCCACGCCGTCATCCAAGGGGTTGCCTTCCCCGGTGTTTACACCCTCGCCGCGCCCACGGTTGAACGGAATAAAGCGTGTGCCAAGACCGTCCAGCTTGGTGGTCATATAGCAGGTGTCGAGGTCCATAGCAAAGTTGACCAAAGCACCCGCTTTGAACAGAAACAGACGGTTCTTCGGGTCACGGTCCTCAGAATACTGCTTGATTGCCATGCGGTAGTTCTGACCTGCGCTCTGGCATTTCAGCTCAAAGGTCGCAATGGCAAAGCCGTTGAGGAACACAACAAGGTCGATGCGCTGGTCATCGTTAATCCAGACTTCCTCCATGATGGAGAAAATATTGGCATTGTACTTGGCAACAAGGTCAATGTTGTAATCGGTGGCTGGCTTACCGTACAGCAGGTCCAGATGCATATTGGAAATTTCAATGCCGGATTTCAGCGTTTCGATAAGGCTGCTTCCCTTGTTATCGATGCTCTGGAGTATAAATTTAACGATGGTTTCCTCGGTCTGCCCGTTGTAGATTTTCCGCAGTGCCGCCATTGTGTCCGGCTGTGTCGTGTCCAGAAAGCGAAACAGCAGTTCGCGGTCCATGGCCGTGGTGCGGTCATAATTCGTTTTGCATTTGCGCTCTATGTAGCCGTTATTATCAATTAAGTAGTCGATGATATAACGCTGATAGTCGCGCTCAGTTCCGATAATTTTCACGGAACCACCTTCTTTCTTTTTCCTCAAGCAGATTTTAGACGCTTGATTAGCTGCTTTGCAAAAAGCAACGCTATTTGGTCACAGCTATACTTATCGGAAGGAATTCCCTGTATATCTGCGACAGAAGGATACTTTTCCTTTAGTTGTTCTGCCGTGATGTTGTGCAGAATCGGCAAAATCAGTTTTTGCCCATTACGATTTTGCCGATTAAGAAATTCATTCAACTCTTTCTCTGTCCATTCTCGGTCAAAGAAGTTTTCGGAGATGACAATAATTGCAAATTCTGCTTTTTTTGTTCCATCAAGGATTTTGTCTTTCCACTTGTCGCCCCACTCAAGCGATTCCTTATCATAGAAGATAGAAATTCCCAGCGCTTTCAGAGATTGATACAGTTCCTCGACCAAATCTTCTTTATCTTTGTTCGCGTGCGAAATAAAAACATCATACTCCGGGAGCGTCCTTGCTTGATATTTGGGAACATTCACAGATTGGATTCCGTTCATTTTATCAATAAATTCCCGGTCACCTTTTATGCTTTCTAGGCACGCAACAAGGTCCCCAAAAGCTTTTCCGTTTCGATGAAAGAGAATTGATTTTATACGGTCGCCGAGTGCATGACTCTTTAGGTATTTGTTATAAAAGATTTCCACATTATTTATCCAGATATTAGCCTCACGCTCGTAATAAGAAATGCTGCTTAAATTCGTCATATCAACTGGTCCGCGAATTTCTTCTGCACGCGATAGGAGTTTGTCCAACTGCCCCTCAAAATCTTCCATCATAAAGCCTCCTTTTTGCCTGTCACATATTCATAAATAAGTGATTTTTTGTAAGAATCAATAACTGTAAGCTGTTGCTTCTTTTCGCTAATAACACCGTTCACTTTATTTAATGTATCTTCTATATATTGGACAATTTCAGCTTGTTCTTCGAGTGGCGGCACAGGATACAACAATACGGATAGTTTATTCCATCGAAGGTCACACGAGCGCACACGGATACCTGTGGCAAGTGCAGCAAAGACATCGCCATAAGCCATGCTTCGCAAATAGTACATAATATATTTCTTATTCTGCCGCGAGTCCAAAACATTCAACACGGGCGATGCTTTACCGCGCGAGTCAGAAATTCCGATAGCCCCGGCAAATCCATCCATTCCATGCACAACAAGGTCACCAACATCAATGCCCTGATACCCAATTTCTTTATCTGCCATTGTAAAACCATCTTCACGGCGATTGCTACGCAAAGTTACTTCGCCATCGCGGAAACAGGTAATAACACCATCATCAGTTTTCACGGGTTTCTGCATATATTTGAGGATGTATTTTCCTTTAATGCAAGTCCAATTCGCAGGCATCTTTCCAATCCAAGGAACACCGCTATCCTTCATTTCCACATCTGGGTTCAGTCCCTTGGTGACAGCCTCGGTAATGACGGAACGCTTGTACTGCTCTAATATTTCAATTTCTTTCTGAATGTCAGCCGAGATGGCATCAATTTCGGAACATTTGGAATCGAGAAAGCTCACAATTATTTCTTGTTCTTTCAGACAAGGAAAAGCAATATAAGAATTGTTCATTACTCCCATCGTTATAAAGCCCATTGTGGTTTCATGAATTTTTGCTTTGAGTGCATCGGTGAGGGCAGACAAATAGTAATACGCAAACTTTTTATTTAGATTGGAACTCAGTTTTGTTTTCCAAATGTGATAATGATAAATTACTTTTTCTCCAGACCATATAACCGGAGCATAAGACATTGACCACGAATACAGTAAGTCGCCGTTCTCGCAATACTTATCCGGTGGCAATTCTAAACTTGAGGTATACCATGTAGGATTTGAAAACAGATTGCCAACTCTAAGGATGCGATACTTTCCATCTTCCTCAAATTCTGAATCGCTGTATGCTCTGCCATTGATTAACTGAATTTCATACTTCTGTTTGCAGCATTTCCAATCGAACGGGATTGTTCCAATCCACTCAATCCCGCTGTCCTTCATTTCACGCATAGTTCCACCACCTTACCCAAACAGCTTCGCAATGCGTTGGCTGACAGACTGCTCCAATTCCATGAACTGCTTTGCCAGTTCCTTGCTGGGTACAGGCTGCTCGTACTTGTAGAAATACTGTGTGAAGGGAATCTCTGCGCCCGTCTTGATAACAGGCTTTTTGGCATCCGCCTTTTCTTCCCAAAACGCCTTTGCATCTGGCACATGGGGCAGAACCTCCCGTGCCATATAATCATCGATGGATTCCTCATAAGGCACACGCTCGGTATCTTTGGAATCCTTATCATAGAGAATTGCGCCGTGCTTATCCCGCTGGATTTCAGCGTTCTTATCCATCACGGACAAGCCATCCGCAATTTTGTCCAGCAGCTTTTTATCATCGGTCACTTTTGCCAGTGCCTTGCGCAACACCGGCATAAAGACTTCCGGGGAAAGATAGATTTCATCCGAAACCGCGTCCTGCAAAACAGAGATAACAGCCTCGTAGATAGGCTTTTGCTCATACAGCTTGTCCAGCTTCATTTTGTCCTTGACGGAAATCTGTGCGCCCTGTTCTTCCAGTTCATCGACCTTGGCGGGGTCATATACGGAATTCAGTGTACCGTCCGCCAGCATCTGGTCAATGCGCTCCTCCGTAATGGCATAGCTGCGCTGCAGCGGCTGCATGACCGTGTACTCACGGTACAAAAATTCTTCTTTCTTGAAGATTTTGCAGTATTCGTTCTTTTCAAACGCCGTGTACAGTTTAACGATTTTGCTGCGGTCCTCCGGCAGAAGTTCGTTTTTCTTGTTGCCTGCCGCCTTGCGCAGCTTGTGGAAGATGCTGGTGGCATCAATCAACTGCACATAGCCCTTGCGTTCCGGGCGCTTGTTCTTGGACAAAATCCAGACATAGGTAGCGATACCCGTGTTGTAAAACAGGTCGGTGGGCAGTGCGATAATGGCCTCCAGCAAATCCTGTTCCAGAATCCAGCGGCGAATTTGGCTTTCGCCGGATGCCGTACCGCCTGTAAACAGCGGGCTGTTATTCTCGATAATCGCAGCGCGGCCAACCTTGTCATCCATCTTATCAATAGCCGACTGCATGAAAATCAGCTGGGAGTCGCCGCCGCTCGGCAGACCTGCACCCCAGCGACCCTTCTTGCCGCGCTTAAACTCATTGCGGACAGCATCCTCCTGCCCGGCCTTGGCGTCTTTTCCTGCCCACGGCGTGCCGAAGGGCGGATTTTCCAGCACGAAGCGCATCTTGATGTTGGGGAAGCAATCCTCTTTGAAAGTATCCGCGTTGCGGAAGTTTTCAGTATTCTGGTCCTTAATCATCATCTCGGCCAGACCGACAGCGTAGGACTGGGGCATGAACTCCTGCCCGAACAGACGCACATCGGCACTGGGATTGTAGTGCTTGATAAAGCTGTACGCCGTGCTGAGCATACCACCCGTTCCGCAGGCTTGGTCACAGACAGTGACAACCTTGCCATCGTCGAAAATATCGTCACAGCCCTCGCTGATAAGCACAGCGACAAGGCACTTGATAATGTCACGACCTGTGTAAAACTGACCGGCATCTACGTTCTGATAGAACTTGCCAATCAAATGCTCGAAGATATAGCCCATCTTGATGCTGTCGTAGGTCTTGGGGTCCAAATCCAAGTCGGCAAACGCCTGCACCACGCTGAACAGACATCCGTCCTTATCCATCTTGTCGATATGGCTGAACATTTCAAGGCCATTGAAGATTTCCTGCACTTCGGCGGAGAAGCCTTGAATGTACACTTTGAAATTGGATTTAATGTTGTCTGGCTCGTTGCACAGCTCTTTCAGCGTGTAGGGCGAGGTGTTATA
>OLPD01001503.1_pt1 | contig 11367 bp, 7 predicted proteins | sample 1672111 | NCBI WGS metagenome assembly OLPD01 (sample SAMEA3136646, study PRJEB25190) | human gut metagenome
CTCAGCGACGACCGTGGGACCGACCTGGTCCTCCGACGTCACGAAGAAGGCGATTCGAGGACTGGTCCTGTTCTTCATCTTCGTCGGACTGCTCATCTGGGCGTACTTCCGCACCTGGAAGATGGCGGCGGCGGCCCTGCTCGCCCTGTGCCACGACGTCATCGTCACCGTGGGCATCTACGCCCTGTCCGGATTCGAGGTCACTCCGGCCACGATCATCGGTGTGCTGACGATTCTGGGCTACTCCCTCTACGACACGGTGGTGGTCTTCGACAAGATCCGTGAGAACACCGAGGACTTCGAGTCCCAGAGCCGATCCACCTACGCCGAGCTGGCGAACCTGGCGGTCAACCAGACCTTCATCCGCTCGATCAACACCTCCGTGGTCGGCGTGCTCCCGGTGGCCTCGCTGCTGTTCGTCGGCGCCTTCATCCTGGGGGCGGGAACGCTGCGCGACATCGCCCTGACGCTGTTCATCGGCATGATCGCCGGAACCCTGTCATCGATCTTCCTGGCCACCCCCCTCCTAGTGGACCTGCGCTCACGTGAGAAGCGCATCAAGGAGCAGGCCGCCAAGGTCGCCGCGGCGCGCCAGCATCGTCGGGACGAGGCCGGTGACGACGTCGAGGAACTGGCTAAGATTGACGCGGCTCCGGCCGCCTCACCAGTTACTCCCGGCCACCACCTCGGTGTGGCGGCTCAGCCAAAGAGGAAGAAGAAGCGCAGATGACCGCTCCCGTGGCCCATTCCGAGTCGGTGCCCGAGTCTCTGACCAGGCTGGTCATGAGCCACTTGCGCGAGATTCCCGACTTCCCCGAGCCAGGGGTCCTCTTCCGGTACGCACTCCGCCGCCTACGGTAAACGGAATATTGATATTGGCAGCAATCCGTTTTACCAATTCCGTAAAAGTCTTACGCCCCTCATGGCTGGCAGTAATATCCAGGAAAACAAGTTCATCAGCTCCCTGTTCACTATAAGCACGTCCCAATTCCACCGGATCACCGGCCTGGCGCAAATTTACAAAATTCGTTCCTTTCACGGTTTGTCCGTCTTTGATGTCCAGAAGAGTATCTCTGTAAACACTGGACATACGCACTTCTTTTGTCTTATTATTCAGACTTGCTACAATAATACAGTCTGTTCTGGTTCCTTTTTCCAGCTCACCGCTTCTGGAATCGATTCCGAAAAGTGCTACATTCGTATAACCTTCCCCGGTCTCTTCTGCTTCTTTGTTCACCTGAATATCTGCCGCATCAATTTCCTCCGTGTCAAGTTTGCCAAGCTTGGCTGCCACAAATATCACGCCGCTTGCCGCAAGACAAAGCACCAAACTTCCCATACAGAGTGCAATCTTCTTTCCTATGCTTAGACGCGAGAACCAGTTTCCTGCTCTTCTTCTGCGTCTTCTGCGCCTCTTTCCTGCCATGTTGTACCCCATTTCTTCTTAAATTTATCTTGTCATGCCATTCTTCGGATTCGAGTAAAATCCATAAACCTTTTTCGTCCCGTTCTTCTGATATGCACGTATTTTATACTTGTACTTTGTACGCTTTTTCAGTCCTTTATCCGTATAGGAAACAGTTTTTGGATTCGTGAGCGTTTTTATCTTCTTATACGCTTTCTTCTTCGTATTATAGCGGACAATCTCATACCCATCCGCACCGATAATCTGTTTCCAGCTTAGTTTTATTTTACTTCTTGAAACGGCCTGTGTCTTAAGAGATGGAAAACCAATACGTGCTCCCGCACCGGTCTTTATGTAGCTTTTCATTACATATCCCGTCTTCTTCGTTCCGTTCAGCTTCGCTGTAACTTTATACCAGCCGCCGCGTGCTCCTGTTACCGATACTGTTTTTCCTCTTGTAAGAGTTCCCTGGCTCTTATAAGAAGTAGATGGTTCTTTGCGGAAATTCACACTTGAAACGCTAACTCTTCCTGTCTCTGCTTTCTTCGTTACCGCTTTTGCTTCCGTATACCCGCTGTATCCTTTTACGCCACTTACCGATTTATATGCACGAATCCGTTATGTATAGGTCTTAGAAGCATCCAGATCCGCATCTGTATAAGATAACGTCTTCGGACTTGTAACGGTCTTTATCGTAGTATAAGACTTCTTCGCAGAATCATAACGCTGTATAATATATCCGCTTGCGTCTGCTGCCTGTTCCCAACCAAGTGAAATCCGATCCAGTGCTGTTCCTTTTGCTGAAAGTGCGGTGCCGTCAATTCCGGTTACACCTGTAGCTGCCGGTGTGAAAGAACTGTAATCTTCCCCTGCATCTTCCTCTAAAAATGCACGCACTTTATAAGTTCCCGCCTCGCCTTTTCCAAGTCCGGTATCTGTATAAGTTGTTGCATCCACATCTTCGATCGTTGCAATCTTTACATATTTATCTGCTGTATTTTTCTTGAAAACTTCATAGCCGGATGCATGCTCAATCGGATCCCACTGCATCGTAATACTGTCCTGTGTTGTCTTTTTTATCTTCAAAGTTTCCTGCTGTTTTACATAACGGAAGTTCATATCTACATTATTATCATTGATTCCGCTTATTCTTCCAGTCGGGCTATACTGCCAGTATTCGTATGTTCTTCCATAAGTAACTTTCGTATTATACTGTGCCAGCCAGATCTTATATTTACTATCGATCTGATCTGCATACATATCATTTGTCAACATCGAACGATTCGCATAAACCATCGGTGTGTAGCCTTTGGATGCAACTCTTGCGCAAAACGCATTGCAGATCTTCGTCTTCTTCGCTCTGCTGAGTTTCGCAGTTGCCAGTCTTCCCAGCGTCGGCGTTACATATTCGTAATCCAGGACAATCGGAAGCTTTAATTTGTATTTGCTGACTTTTGAAATAATATAATCCGCTTCTTCTCTCGCTTCTTTCTCTGTGATCGCCTGTGAGAAAATATAAGCGCCAACCGGGATGCCCGCATTGATCGCTGCCGGAATATAATTATCTACCTGCTTGTCCGGATATAATTTTCCTTCTCCGTAAGAGCGGTATCCCGCACGGATGATTGCAAACTGCACACCGGCAGCCTTTACTTTCTTCCAATCAATATTCCCCTGATGATAAGATACATCAATTCCGGTCTGGATCTCATATCCGTCTTTAAACTTAGACGCATGCTGATATTTCGAATTGTTGATCACTGCTCTTGCTTTTGCCGAAGCAGGTGTATCATAAAATTCCGGTGCAATCTTTCCGTTCAGACGGTAATCTCCCGGGTCACCATCTTCAGGTATCTCTGCGGCTTTTGTACAAAACGGAAGCATGGAAATACTTACACACATTGTCAGAAGCGCCGCCAGTATTCTTGTTCTCTTTTTCATTCTACTTTTATAATCTCCTCATATTCTGGTATTGCCTGTCATTCCATGAAAGTTAAACTAATTTTTAATTTACAATATACTTACATAACTTGTCAACATATAGCCTGTCTTTTTCTTGCCTTTTACAGGAAATGAGATTTTATACCAGCTTCCCTTTGTTCCTATCACTGAAATCTTTGTTCCTTTTGTAAGAGTTGTCACTTTTTTATAAGAAGTTCCCGGACCTTTACGCACATTGACATTCGTTGCATTTACTTTTGCCTGACGCGATGTAATCTTCACATAATCATCTAAAATATAGCCTGTTTTACTCTTTCCGTTTATACTTGCTTTTACTTTATACCAGCTTCCACTCTTCCCAGTCAGAGTAACATTTTTTCCTTTTTTCAACTGCGCGATCTTTGCTTTAGAAATTGATGCGCCTTTACGGAAATTTACATTGCTGCCTTTGATTTTTCCGGAAACCGCTTTTTTCGTAGTCGCTTTCACAGCCGAAGTATAGGAACTGTACACTGTTGTTCCGTTTGCTTTCTTATATGCACGGACACGATATTTGTATGTCGTTGCTGCATTTAAACCTGTATGATTGTAGGACACTGTAGAACCATTGCTGATCGTCTTTATTGTCTCGTAGGCTTTTTTTGAGCTATTGTATTTTTGAATCTTATAACCGCTTGCTCCGTTCACTTTACTCCAGGATAATTTTACCGTATAAAAATTCTTTCCGGATGCTTTAAGAGCCGGAGTCTTCAATGTTCCGGATGCTGTTGTGTCTGAAGTATCTTTTTTTATGTAGCGGAAGTTCATATCCACCCTTCCGCCGATTCCATCCACAGCTCCGGCTGCAGAATACTGCCAGAAATTATAATCTCCGGTATACGTCGTTTTAGATGTATAATTGGCAAGCCAGATCATATAGTTTTTGCTGATATCGGATGCATTTAACTTATTTTTCAACATATCAGCATTTGCATATACCATCGGTGTGTAGCCTTTAGATGCCACTCTCGCGCAAAATGCATTGCATATGGCAGTTGCCTTTGATTTGCTTAATTTGGCATCATAGAGGCGTCCTTCATTCTTCCCGCTATCACTGTAATATTCAAAATCCATCACCAGTGGCAGTGTAATCTTATATCCTTTTACCTGGGAAATCAGAAGATCTGCTTCTGCTTTTGCCTCTGCTTCCGTCGTTGCCTGTGAAAATATGTATGCCCCTACAGGAATTCCTGCTGCAAGCGCGTTTTTCAGATTTGTCACACCTGTTTCATCGATTCCCATGGATCCGGCAGAGCCATATCCGCGGTAAGCCATACGCACCAGCGCAAACTTAACTCCGGCTTTTTTCGCTCTGCCCCAGTCAATCTTTCCATTCCATTTGGATACATCGACTCCGGTCTGGATTGTATAACCGCTCTTGAACTTATCTGCATGCTCATAGTTCGCCGTTGTTCTTGCCATTGACTGTTCACCAAAAAATTCCGGTGCAATATGTCCGGCTAATCTTCCGGCTCCCGGATCGTCTGCTCCGTTCACATTAGAAGCTTCTGTATTTTCCGTTTCCTGTGTTACTGCTGTTTCTGCCGTCGCATCCTGCGCATATACAGATGCCGGAACTGCGGCCACACAAAGTGCCAGTGCTGTCATCATTGCTACAAGTATATTCTGTTTCTTCATATTTATTATCTCCTGTTCTATTTCCCTACACCCAAATCATCTGCAGAAACTATTTCTAACAATTTCTTTCAGATAATATCTTTACTAAAACAGAATACCGTAACAATGCGGTTATTGTCAAATTTCAGGAAGCTGTATTGGCATTTTCTATAAAATATTTTAATTATAGAAAAAAGGTGGAATTTATTCTTTTCCACCTTTAAAAACTACAAATCTCTGTCCAAAATAATTCAGTCCCACAAACAGACACATTCCCGCAAACATGGCAATATTATCTTGTATCTTTGTGCCATATCCGCTGAAGATCTGATATACACATGGCTTTGCGATACCATATGCCAGAACATAACAAATTACAATATTTACAGCAAATGTTATCACTTCGCGAAGTGATTTTTCTTTACTACGGAACGTAAAATATTTATTCAGAAAATAACTTACAATACTTCCTATAATATAATTGCACGCGGAAGCAATCCAGTATCCGGTATGGAATCCATTATACAGCAAAAACATTACCGCTGATCCCACCAGTGTATTGATCACTCCAACGATCAAAAATTTTATCGTTACCCAATCAATTACTTTCTTCATCTTATTTTCGTTCTTCCCTCTTTTGTTTTCTTTTTCTATTGCCTTTTATTTTCTCTCATTTTACTTTTTATCAGTTCCCATATCCTGCTTGGCATCTGTATCTTTGTAAGTACGCTCACTGATAATGTAACGTGGGCGATGCTTAGTCTCCAGATAAATCTTTCCGATATATTCTCCGATCACACCAAGAAATAACATCTGGATTCCTCCGATAAAACATACAATACAGGTTACACTCGCCCATCCCGGTGCCGTCTCTCCAACCAGCGCACCGATCACTGCCCAAAGGATTCCGATAAAACTCAGACTTGCAACAAGCAACCCAAAGGAAGTAATCAAACGAATCGGTTTTACTGACAGACTGGTAATTCCATCAAATGCAAGCGCAAGCATTTTCTTTAACGGATAATGGCTTTCTCCGGCGATACGCTCTGCTCTTTCATAATATACAGACGTACTTTTAAAACCAACAAGTGGAACCATGCCACGAAGGAAAATGTTTACTTCTTTATAATTCGCAAATTCCTGTAATACACGACTGGAAATCAGGCGATAATCTGCATGATTATAAACAACCTCTGCTCCCATCCAGTTTAATAACTTATAAAACCCTTCTGCCGTAAACCGCTTAAAAACTGTATCCGTATCTCGTTTTGAACGTACGCCATACACAACTTCACAGCCATCCAGATACGCATCTACCATACGATCCATGGCGTTAATATCATCTTGTCCGTCGCAATCAATCGAAATTGTAATATCACACTGGTCTTTTGCTTCCATAAGACCTGCCAGTACAGCATTCTGATGTCCTCGGTTCCGGCTCTGGCAGATTCCAATATAATGCAGATCTTCTGCTGAGAGTTTCCGGATAATATCCCATGTTGAATCTTTTGATCCATCATTTACAAATAATATCCGGCTGTCATCTGTAATCTTTTCTTCTGTTACTAACTGCTGAATCTTTGCCAGAAACTGCTTACTGGTAATCGGCAGTACTTCCTCTTCATTGTAACACGGAATTACAATATAAAGAGTTGGTGTTTTCTCTCTGATATTCTTTATTTCTATATTGTTCTCCATATTTGTTTCTGCCTTCATCTGCTATCGCTCTCCTCTCTCAACATTTTCATTGCAGCGTTTTTTTTGTATTATTACCAGAACAATTGCTGTCCACAGTAAAAAGATTCCTGCTATTACCAGCATCTGTTTTTTGTCACACCACGGCTCTTTTGTCTCTTTATACACTTGCAGATACAAATTTTCAAAATGATTCCTTCCATCTACTTCCAATTTTCCTTTATAACTGTGCATATAAAACTCTTTTCTATACCACACCCGTAATTTGCCTTTATGAGGTTTTTTATTCCAGATTCGTAAATGATAATCCTTATTCTCTTTTGTTGGTGTTACTTTTGGAAATTTAAGTATGACACTTCCATGCTCTCCCACCTTATCAGCCTGTATTTTTCCTCGGTAAATCCGGTTTCCCTTCTCATCTGTTAATTGTACCTGCAAAATATCATTAAACTCTTTTGCACGGTCTCCGGCACTTACGATCAATCCAATTCTGTTAAATGAATGTAATGCCTCAAACTTCTGATTTATATGGACTGTTTTTCCTACATCTTCCATCTTCTTTGCAGATGTTCCATTAATACAGTGCACACTCCACTGATACACAGGAATTTTAGATTTTCTCATCTGTTCTCCACTTACAAGGCAGATACAGATCACACACACAAGAAGCACCAGTTCTGTCCAGCCACATTTATATGCATATTTCTCATTCCTTTTCTGAAATAACTTTTCCTTACTCTCATCAATCCCTGCCATTCCCAATAATAGAAACAGCATCACAAATGGCATACCGTAAGAGCTTTTTATTTCCCAGATACAATAAAAAAGAATTCCACCTAATATAGATACTGCCCAGAATACCTGAAGGATATCTTCTTTTTTCCTTTTCAGCAGTCTCCATAATGCCAGACACAGAAAAGCCATATTAGAGATCCTGAATCCATAGCAGTATGCCCGGAACAGATCGAATCTGCTTCCTAATATCCATGTGTACAGCGGTGTATTCTTCTGATCCTGCGAAATTTTTTCTATCAGGTCTCCTCCATCCGCATAACACCACGAAACCATAAGTTTCTTCTGTTCAAAAGCCATCAGTTCACTGAAACTGTAACTTTTATAATTTTTTATCATCCGGTCAACTGTCGCCTGTGTTTTCTCTTCTTTTGTCCTGAACTGATGTGTATAAGCATAATCTTCTTTATTGTGCTCTCCGTCTCCATGTGACGCCATCATTAACCAATGTGTAATTGGATAATTCTGTGCTGAGACTGTTTCAAAATACGACTGGTTTAATCCCGATATGCCATGCGAAACTACAATTCCTATAAGCAGTACGATTCCAAAGCTCTGTATACTTTCTTTTATTTTCTTTTTTCCAATAAGATGATCCAAAATATAACAGAAAACAAATGCAATCATCGGGATCACTACCGTTGGACGGATATAATAACCGGTTATTCCGAATACAGCAAACAATATTGCAGAAATAACTCTGTCTTTCCATGACTCTTCTTTCAGAAGTCTGACTCCGAAATAAATTACTGCCGCCGTAAAAGGGATGGAAAATGAGCAGGTATATATCCACATTGGCAAAATATAATAAATCGGATTCAACACACATAATGTCAGAATTTTCGCTCCGCCTTTTAAACCTCCGATACGAATTCCTGTCAAATATAAAAATATTGTCGCAATAATCATTCCTGCCACAGATAAAGCTAACAGAGCAAACTGTACTTCTGTGATCCCGGCACGGGACAACATATTGATAAATTTTGCAAATATAACAGTCAGGAAATAATTATTGGAAAACATTCCGAAATAAGATGCATGCGGTGCTGTATCAGAAATCGGCTTTTCTCCTGTCTTTGCGAGATACATTGCCATATCCTGCATGTTATATGCATCTGTAGACGAAAATGGAAGAAAATTACTAAGAATAACTCCGAAACCAACTAATAATATCACAAATAATATTCCCGTGTATATCCAGAGTCCCTTTTTTCCCATCTTGTCCAAACATCTGAAGAGGATGAGCAGAGAACTGCCAAGCAACAATGCAATAAGAATTGGAAGCAGCAACCGCATTACCGGTGACAAAATACCTGCAAACACCTGGCTTTGTGCTGTCACGATTGTCCCTGCTTCTATAAATACAATAAAAAATAAAGTTAATGCCATAACGGCTTTATATAAATTCAATTGTAATTTGATTCTAAAAGTATGCATATCTTTCTACTCTCGTATTTTATACCTCTATGATTTGTTCTTTTCGTAGTCTAGCACACTTTTTCCATTTATATGTCCATCTTCTGTAAAGCTTCAACAATTCTTAATATTATCTTCAGAAATTGTGGAAAAGGGAGCGACTTAATCGTTCCGCTCCCTTTTTATTACATTTTCATAAAACGAATAATCTGTCGACGGTCTATCAAGATCATATCCTATTATCTCCAGCCACCATATAAATATATGAATTATAATAACTCAATCCATTTGGATGTTCAGGTTTTTCTAATTTATATATCGGTTTCCAGACATAATCTTTTTCTCCTAAATCATTTAACATTATCCGTTTTCTTTCACTTTATTCAGGCATGTTTCCGGGCAACACAAAAATACCATAGATGCAAGCACGCAAAAACATAAGCATATAACAAAAGCCGTTCTTCCAGAACACCATGCTTCCTGCTTTTCCAGATAAACACCCAGATACAGCTTTGACTTCATTTTATCGCCGGAAATTTTCATCACTCCTTTATAACTATGAAGCACACCTTCTTTCCGTTTCCAGATATTTAAATTTCCTGCGTACTCATTTTTCTTCCATATTGTTAATTTATATTTTCTTTTACCTTCTGGTAAAACTTTCGGAATTTTTAATACAACTTCCTGCTGCCCGGAAAGATTTTTTGCTGCAATTTCTCCACGATATAATAATTTTCCGGAAGTGTCCGTCAATTTCACATATATACTTGCATTATTCTCTTTGTCTTTTCCCTTTGCGCCAACCATGAGAACGATTCTGTTATATGGTCTGTCCGCATAAAAAATCTGCTCCAGACGGAATCGTTTCTGATATCCTTTTATTTTTCTTACAGATCCTATATCTGCACAATGGACTTCCCATTCTTTATGTACCGTTACAGACTGACTGATTTCTGCATACATCATTACTGAAACACTCACGATAAATATAATTATTGTTGTTTTCTGCCAGAAGTTTTTGCCTCCCTCATTTATACAAATACATTTTTTCTTTTTTTCTTTCATCTGCTCTGCTAAATATTCCATTCCATAACTTCCAAGGAGCAAAAGAAACATAAGAAATGGCATTCCATAAGACGCTTTTATTTCCCATATACTGTAAAAACATACGCCACCTAAAAATGATAATGTATAAAACACCTGATTTACATCCTGATTTCTTTTTTTCAGCATCTTCCATAATACAAGCAGAACCATCCCTATATTCGCAATACGAAAAGCATAACAATATGTTCGGAATAAATCCGATTTACTTCCAAGAATCCAGTTGTAAATAACTGTATTTTTCCGGTTCTGTGAAACCTTTTCCAAAAGATCATTTCCATCAGCATAGCACCAGGAAATATCTAATTTTTTATTTATAAAATCAAACAGCTCCGATAGCGAATATGCTTCATAATTCTCTTTTAACCGCTTTAAATCAGCCTTCTGTTTCTCCTCTTTTGACGGAAACTGTATCGTATATTTATAATCTGCAATATCAAGTTCACCAGTTCCATGAGATGCCATCATCATCCAGTGTGTAATTGGAATATTCTGATCAGATACCTCCGAAAAATATCTGTGATTTATCTTTGAAATTCCACCTATTGTAATCGCTGAAACCACGATTACAATTCCAACACATTCTCCTACCTCTTTCCACTGACGTTTTCCTGCAATCAGCTCTACAATAAGGCATATTAAAAAAGCAATAGCCGGTATCACAACGGTCGGTCGTATATAATATCCAACTGAAAGACTTCCTGCAAATAAAGCTGCAGATATACCTCTGCCCTTTCTTCCCTTTTCATGCAACAGACGAATAGCAAAGTATACTGTAGCAGCAGTAAATGGTACTGAAAGTGCATTTGTATATGCCCACAGCGGCAATATATAATATAGTGGATTACCTGCACAAAGTGCCAAAATCTCTGCTCCACCACGAATTCCCTTCACATATACTCCTGTCAAATACAAGAACATTGTTCCAACAAGCATCCCTCCAATTGTTAATATATATAATGGAATATATATATCCTGAATTCCAAGCCACAACAAAATCCTGAAATATTTTGCTAATAAAATTGTTAAAAAATAATTATTAGCATAATATCCAAAATATTCCATTGCATGAGGCGCATCCGCAGACACTCGGTGTTTCCCGGTCTTCGCCAAATAAAGTGCAAGATCCTGTACATTATAAGCATCCGATGAAGCAAATGGCTGAATATTATACAGAATTATTCCATACACAAGTAACATCATGAATACAATTATCAGCGTAGCTATTATAATTGACTTTTTTGAAGCATTTTGAAAAAAACGAAACAATAAAACATAACTGCCTATAACCGTCAAAATTAATATTATTAAAAATGCTATCCTTACCGCTGGCTGTAAAACAGACATAAACACACTGT
>OLPD01001507.1_pt1 | contig 11307 bp, 9 predicted proteins | sample 1672111 | NCBI WGS metagenome assembly OLPD01 (sample SAMEA3136646, study PRJEB25190) | human gut metagenome
ATGAACCATTCCCGGCTGAAGGGTCACTTTACTGCCGGTACAGATATACGGCTGTTCATGAATATCCAGTCCGAAGTTGTGTCCCGGACCATGTGGAATATGATAGCCTGCATCTTCTACTACCTTCACGATGATATCTCTGAGCTCGCCCATAACCATTCCCGGTTTCAGGCTGTTCTGACCAGCATCCTTTGCTTTTCTGACTACGTCAAACATCTTGTAAAGCTCCGGATTTTTGGCTTTCCCTACTGCAACAGTACGGGTAATATCCGAGCAGTATCCGTGATAATAAGTTCCGAAATCAATCGTCACAAAATCACCAAGCTGGATTTTTCTATCGGATGCTGTCGCATGACAGTTTGCTCCGTTATCCGGACCAGATGCTACGATCGTCTCGAAGCAGAATCCGGAGCCGCCACGGCTTCTGAACTGATATTCCAGTTCATTTGCAATATCGATCTCTGTAACGCCCGGTTTGATCACATCAAGCAGTGCATAGAAAGATCTCTCTGAAATCCGGCATGCCTGTTCGATCGTCTCGATTTCTTCCGGTGTCTTGATCGCACGTAAAGGTTCTACATAAGACCCTTCGGAAACGAATTTGGTATCAGGCGCCTGACTTACCAGATCCTGATAATCATCAAACGTAAGATCTGCTCCACAGATTGCACACTGTTTTACCCCTGCTTCTGCCGCCAATTTACCGGTCTGGCTGAAGTAATTCAGTCCTTCACCGTAGACGACAACTTCAAATCCTTCTGTTTCCTGTGCGGCCTGGAATTCAAACCGTCCGTCGGTTACAAAATAGTTTTTCTTTTCTGTCAAAAGCAGGACCGCAACTCCATATTCTCCGGTAAAGCCGGTCAGATACTTAATGTCGCTGCCTTTGCTGATCACAATTCCGTCATGACTATTTTTCTTTACAGCATCTACAATTTTCTGTATGCGTGTATTCATTGTTCCATCTCCTACTGAATGAAATCCCAGTTGAATTTCATATTTTCATCATATGATTTGTATGGTTTTCCATCAATATCATAGATGTTTACATTATAATGCCAAGGTTCCGGAAGTGTCTTCTCCGGATAAATGTGCTTCATCAGCTCATATCCTTCCGGATCATAGACCTTCAGTTCCTCTCTTGTGTTGACCGGTCCGCGGATACCATCCCATCGTCCGTCAACACCTTCCTGCATGACATTGAACCAGACAGTACTTAAGGTTGCAAAATACTCTTCGTAATTGCTGATCGCATAAGTGTCCGGCCACAAACCATTGTCGCTGGCATGCTGATATGCTTTCCGGATCATGTCTGCAAGCGTCTGGTCTTTCAGACCATTCATTCCAACCAGATGGATCGCATGTCCAAATTCATGCACAAGGATCATCTCATTCGGATAACTGGTTGCATATCTTCCGGTTCTGAGACGGATTACATTTGCCTCTGAAATAGAGGATGCCGGATTCGTCATCTCACCGCCGTAACCTGCCACGTGGCGGGTTGCAAGCAGATATCCCATTCTGTGTTCCGGGACATCATATGCATTCTCAAGCAGTCCGAACACAGATACCTCTGCGCCTCTGCGGACAAGCTCTTCTGCTACTTCCGGGATCTTTTCAAGCATTATATCAATAATTGCAAGTGCTTTGTCCACTACGGCCGGTGTTGTTTTTTCTCCGGCTTTTACTACAATGCCGGAGGTTCCTTTTTTGCGGACTACATAATATGGCTGATACACGGTCTGGTAAACCTTTTCATTGTCTACCGGTCTGTCTTTTACATCAGTCAGCTTTCCGACAACCTGTACGGTAACCTCTCCTGCACATTCCGGATCAACCGGATGAACCAGGGAAAGTGTGGTACGCATGGATTCTTTCTGGTATACCGTACCATAATCCCATGTCATATCACTGGTCCAGTGTACCAGTTCCTGTACTTCCCCTTTGTATTTTACCAGATAATCGTTTTCATTATCAGCACGGCGCATCTGTTCGCCCCAATAAATCTCAATTCTTCTGTCATCGATCAGAATGACTTTTTCGACCGGTGCATAATTACAATTCTCTGACATTTATTTTTCATCCTCCTGAAACATAAACTTATTTTCTAATCTTTTATGCTTCTGCGTTCTTGTCCAGTCCCATTCCGACTGCAAGCTTTTTACTGAAAATTGCTACAACCACACCGACTGCACATACACCCAAACCGATTGCTACGAAGAACGGAATTTCGCTTCCTTCTTTGTAGAAGTTTGTGAGCAGCGTGTTAAGAGCAGCTCCTGTAGACTGTGACATTGACCAGATTGTCATCATCTGTGTCATGAATGCCTTCGGTGCTGCAACAGCCGTGATTGAGTAACCGATCGGGCAGGTAAATCCTTCACCAAGCATCAAGATTGCATAGAATAATACGATCCACCATGCGCTGACTTTTGCATCTCCAGGATAGATTACATAGAGGAGTGCAATGATTAAAGCTCCAAGTCCCCAGAAGATTGTTCCGATACCCATCTTTGTGGTTCCGTATGGCTGTTTCTTTCCGAGTTTTGTCCATACTGCTGTCAGGATACTTCCGATGATAACTGCAAATACTGCTGGGATTGTCTGCATAGATGCTGCAGGCACTTCAATTCCGAACAGTACACGGTTAACCTTTTCTTCATAAAAGATTGCAAGGATTGAAATTGTCTGTGTCCAGATCAGCAGGGTAACTGCGTTACAGATGAACGGCGGAACCAGGCAGAGGATTTTCTTCTTCTCATGTGGCTCTGTCTTTTTACTTTTGTAAATAACTACCAGGTATACGATCGGGATAATGATCGATACAGTACTGATTACATTTGAAAATACAGAAATACTTAATGTTCCTGTTGCAAAAAGCGTTGCAAGAACAACTGCGCAGATAACAAGTACAATGATCATCTTTGTGATGAAAGAACGTTTCTTATCATCCGGAAGCGGATCATCCGGTTCAATACCGATATTACCGAAGAACGGTTTGTATGTAACTGCATATACAACGATACCCAGGAATGCAAGGACTGCACATGCCGCGAATGCTACATGATATCCAAGTGCTGCTGCGATTATACCGGAAAGTACCGGAGCTGCTGCACCAATGTTGGAAATTACGTAAGAAATCGTGTAAGCGCTGTCACGTCTTCCATCGGATTCATCATAGAATTTTCCAAGAAGAGCATCCAGACATCTGCCACCGAACATCGGTCCGATTGCCAGACATCCCATAGCGATTCCATAGCCAGGAACGCCAAGTGGTAATGCAAGGCATACATATCCAATAAATGAAAGTGATCTTGATATAAATAAGGACTTCCGGCATCCTAAGATACGGTCGCAGACAAAGCTTCCGACAATACCTGTCAGTACGACAACTGTTGAATATAAAGAGATCAGCTGTGCTGCATTTGCCTTGCTGAATCCAAGTCCTTCCGGTGCATTTGCGTATAAGTAGTAAATCAGTACCGCACTCATCGCATAGCTTGCGAAAGAGTTACAAAGCTGCATAAAGCTCAGGGTTCCCACACCCTTTGGCTGTCCTAAAAAGGCGGTTTGTTTTCTTAACGCCTCATCATGTTCGTTCATTATTTTTTCCTCCAAGATAACCTTTTGTATTCTATTCATTCAGCAAAAAACAATCGTTAATTATTTCCCCATCCTCAGATGTCTTCACTCCTCCTTTTTCATAATTTTTAACTTTTGTTTTTTATTATGAACATACAAATATCTTACTTTTTTTTGTTTACTTTGTCAATAATTTTGCCTGTAAATATGAATTTTTGTTCACATTCATAAACATTGACAAAAAAGGAACGCAAAAAACGTCTTTTTAACCGTTTTTTGCGCCCTTTTTTCGTCATTTTTCTGTATTATTTATTTCTGGTTGCGGAACTGTACCGGTGTGATATTGTACGCCTTTTTGAAGAGCCTATTGAAGTGCTCTACATTCTGGTATCCAACGGTCAGTGCAATATTTTCAACGGTCATGCTGCTGCTTTTTAACAGGGCACGTGCCTTTTTCATTCTGACCTTTTTGACAATATCCCCGAAAGTCGTTCCGGATTTTTCTTTGATATATTTGGAAAGGTATGGTTTGGACAGGAAGAATTTCTCTGCAAGGTCATCCAGAGATACATCTAGATAATTTGCCTGGATATAGTTCATGATCTCTACCATTCTTTCATCTTTACATTCATTCGCATTCTTCAGTTCATCGATCTTGTTGACAGCAACTGTCAATGCTTCAATAGAAGCTTTGATGATATCGGCATCAATTCCGACTCCCCAGTAGGTCTTTCCATTGCAGATGACACCTACATAAGCACATGCCTTGGAAGAAGAACCACGCGTCAGGGAATGTTCTTCGTAGAAGCTCAGTTCATAGCTGATACCAAAGTACTGTTTGATCGCATTGCTGACTGCGTCAAGACGTCCGTTACCGCCTGCTGTTACCACACGTTTTCCATTTGCATGGGAAATGGTTGCATCTGCTATAATACCATCTTCCTGTTTGAAGTGGCATTCATCGATAGAGAAGATTCCTTTGTAATTTACATAATGATCTTCAAAAATGTGGTATACCCAGTCCGGAGTCAGCTCCTTGTGTGCTTTATCGGATACATCTTTTACCATGTAACCGACTTCTTCACGCATTTCTTTCGGAACGCTGATGCCAAAGTTCTGCTTCAGAATGTAGCTTACACCGCCTTTTCCTGACTGGCTGTTGATACGGATAACATCTTTATCGTAAGTTCTTCCGATGTCCTTCGGATCGATCGGCAGATACGGTACGGTCCAGTGATCTCTTTCTTCCGCTTCACGCCATGCCATACCTTTTGCGATGGCATCCTGATGGGAACCGGAAAATGCGGTAAATACCAGATCTCCTGCATATGGCTGTCTTTCATAGACATGCATTCTGGTCAGGCGTTCGTAGATTTCACGGATTTTTGGGATGTCAGTGAAATCCAGTCCCGGATCTACACCCTGCGAGAACATATTGAGTGCCAGTGTCACGATATCCACGTTACCGGTACGTTCTCCATTTCCAAATAAGGTTCCTTCGATACGGTCTGCACCTGCAAGAATACCCATTTCAGCAGTTGCCACGCCGCATCCACGGTCGTTGTGTGGGTGAAGGCTGAGTACCACACCATCACGGTATTTCAGATTCTTATCTACATATTCTACCTGTCCTGCAAATACATGCGGCATTGCGTTTTCTACGGTTGTCGGAATGTTGATGATTACTTTTTTATCTTTTGTCGGCTGCCATACATCCAGTACTGCATTGCAGACATCCACTGCATAGTCCACCTCTGTTCCTGAAAAGCTTTCCGGACTGTACTCGAAAGTAAAGTTTCCTTCTGTCTGATCAGCAAGCTGTTTCAACAGCTTTGCTCCGTCGATGGCGATTTGTTTTACCTGTTCTTTGTCTTTTTTGAAAACCTGTTCTCTCTGTGCAACAGAGGTTGAGTTGTACACGTGGATCACAGCATGTGGTGCTCCCTGTACGGCTTCGAAGGTACGTTTGATGATGTGCTCTCTTGCCTGTGTCAGTACCTGGACAGTCACGTCATCCGGGATCATGTCTTTCTCGATCAGGGTACGCATGAACTGGTACTCTGTCTCAGATGCTGCCGGGAATCCGACTTCGATCTCTTTGAATCCCACATCGACCAATAACTGGAAGAATTCCAGCTTTTCATCCAGACTCATCGGCTCGATCAGTGCCTGGTTTCCATCACGCAGGTCAACGCTGCACCAGATTGGCGGTGCGTCTACATAATCTTTTTTCACCCAATCATATTCAAATTTCGGAGGCATAAAATATTGTCTCTCGTATTTTTTACAGTTTTCCATTTTGTTTCTCTCCTTTTATTTAATTGGAAAGGGCGGCATCTGCTTTTTCTTCTGTTCATATGAAAAAACAAGAAATTTTTCATAAAAATCACACAATTTTCCTAATTCCTGACTTTTCACAAATATCCGTCAACTTTCTTGTCTTATTTTGTTGTCTAGCTAATGCTAACATATCTTATCGCGAAAGTCCATTGATGAATTTAAGCAATTTTCTTGATCTATTTTATTTTTCTCGTGTTTTAAAAATTAAATTGGTAAAACATTTCACACATTTTCATGGCTATCCAGGTAAATGTTCTCCGTCTGACTGTTTCTTTTACAACAGCCTGGCAGCTCCCCCATTTCTCCCCGTTTAAGAGATACGTGATCTGTCCGACCGGTGTTCCGCTTTTCACCGGCGCATCCAGTTTTTCCGGTACTTCTGTCTTTTCTTCTGCCACATCATCATCTCCGACCAGAATCTTACCCGGACTTTCTTTTCCTTTGATTTCCACTTCCACTGTTGCTTTTCCAAACAAACCATTTTGGGAAACACCGTTTTCCACGGGTATTTTCGAAAGCTCCGGTATTTTCCACACCTCATCATAACGATAATGTGCCATTCCGTACTCCATCAGTTTTCTGGTATCTGTCCATTTATAATTCTTGTTGTTTGGCCAGCCACAGGCAAGCAGTGCCACTACAAATGTACGATCCTCACTCTGTAAAACCCCTACATAGCAATATCCGGCATCCCCGGTAAACCCTGTTTTTCCGGAAATCGCGCCATCCATCATCTGAAGAAATGCATTGTGGTTGCTGCAGCTAAAATTCCCCTTTCCCTCAGCATCAGAAAAGCTGTATACCGGCATTTGCGTGATCGCAAGAAATTCTGCTGCTTTGGGAGAACGCAGGACACAGTAGCTCATGATTTTTGCCAGATCTGCAGCTGAAATGCTGTGCACACCGCCCACATCCTCTCCATCCAATCCGTTTGGCGTAACAAAATGTGCCTCAGTGCATCCGATCTCTTCTGCCTTTTCATTCATCCACCCGGCAAATTGCGGAACGGATCCTGCAAGGTGTTCCGCGATCGCCACTGCAGAATCATTATGGGATTCCAGCATCAGGGAATATAGAAGATCCCCCAGATAAAACGCTTCCCCTTCGTGCATTCCCAGATGAACCTTCGGCTGTGCGACCGCATTTGCAGAGGCTGTCACCAGGTCCTTCGGATTTCCCTTTTCCAGCGCAAGAATGCAGGTCATGATCTTCGTTGTACTTGCCATCGGGCGCATTACATGCTCTTCTTTTCCGAGCAGAACCCTGCCGCTGTCCGCATCCACCAGCGCAGCGGAACGGGCATAGAGCCGGGTAAGAAGCTGCTCCCTTTCCTGCTCACGGGTTTCTTTTTCCTGTGCAGTCTGCGCATCCGAGACCGGTTCCTTTTGCTGCGTAGTCTCCATTATCTGTGTCCGTTCATTTTCTTCCGCAGGCACTTTCCCAGCTAAGATCTTACCCGGACTTTCTCCTGTGGATTCTCTCCATAGCATCTTTCCTTGAAAAATCTGCAAACTAAAAAAGAATACCATGCACGCTGCCAGAATCCCTCTTCTGGTCCGTGCCGGTATTCCATTCCTCTTCTTTTCTTTCTTTTTCATGCGCCCCGGTCTCCCTCCTGCTCTTTTCTGTTCCATTTTATGAACAGGGACGGGCGTTTATACTATGGATTCCATTTTAAATATTCAGCCGGATCTGTGCCTCATCTTCCGCTTCTTCTTTGAATGTCTCCAGCTTCTCCGGTTCAATGCCCGGGAGATCATCTAAAGACTGCACACTGAATCTGCGCAGAAATTCTTCGGTTGTTCCAAAAAGCAGCGGACGTCCCGGTGCATCAAGGCGCCCAAGCTCGCAGACCAGATTGTACTCGATCAGCTTGTTTACCGCATGATCCGATTTGACTCCGCGAATCTTCTCAATCTCCAGCTTGGTGATCGGCTGACGGTAAGCAATGATTGAAAGTGTCTCCAGCATGACATCTGTCAGGACATACTTTTTCGGCTGCTTTGCGATCCGGATCAGATACTCATACATCTCCGGTTTGCTACAGAGCTGATATGCATGATCCAGTTCGATGATCCGGATGCCACGCTCCTCTTTCTGATACTTGTCCATCATATTATGGATAAGTTTCTCCGTCGTCGGCACATCCTGCTCGATCGCGGATGCGATCTTACTCACCTCGACCGAATCTCCCATAGCGAACAGGATTGCCTCTATGATACTCTCCAACTGTTTTGTTCTCATTTTCTTCTATACTCCTTGCCGTAGTCCCTCGTCCGATGTAATGATGATATCATCAAACGTATGTTCCTGATATACCTGTATCTCTCCTGTCTTCATCAGCTCCAGCACCGCCAGGAAGGTGACAATGATCTGTACCTTGGATGCCTGCTTTTTCAGGAGATCCCGGAAACTGAATCTGTGATGTACCTTTGCATACTCATAAACATATTCCAGTTTCTCCGGAAGCGTAACCTCTTCTTTCTCGATCTTGCCGAACTTACTTCGGATCGGATCCGTCTTATCTGCCTGTCTTTTCAGGATATCCTGAAAAATATCATTCAGCTTCGTCAGGGTCAGCCCGTCAAGAAGCGTATCCAGATCTACCGGTTCTTCGTATTCCTTTACTTCATCCGGAATGGTCGCTCCCTTATAGAACAGCTTTTCTCCGTCCACCTGGCGGTCACGCAGTTCATAAGACATGTATTTGTACATCTTGTACTGCAAAAGCTGCTCTACCAGTTCCTGACGCGGATCTTCTTCCTCGCCCTCTTCATTGACTTCCTTTGGAAGAAGCATTTTGCATTTGATGTCCAGAAGTGTCGCCGCCATGACCAGAAATTCACTCATGACATTCAGGTCTGCTCTGTCCATCGCCTGGATATATTCCATATACTGGTTGGTGATCTCTACGATCGGAATATCGTAGATGTCTATTTTATTTTTATCGATCAAATGTAAGAGCAGATCCAGAGGTCCCTCAAAAACCTGCAGCTTTACCGGTATTCCTTTTCCCATAGATATCCTTTCCAGTCAAATTGTCGCTAACCTTATTCATTATACAGGAAAGCCGGGATGATATCAAGCACGACTAACTCTGCCAGATTCCAGAAGCGGAAATTGATCGTGTGGGTTCCGAGTCCTTTGCTGACCACAATATATTTCCCGTCTTTTTCATAACAGTCCCCACTGTAGCGTGGAAACAGACGGAACTGCGGACTGATCACACCTCCAAGCAACGGAATTCTGGCAATCCCGCCGTGCAAATGTCCGGACAGCACCAGGTCTGCTCCCCACTTCCAGTAGGTTTCTGCGTAAAGCGGATGATGTGCCATTAAAATGCAGTATGCGTCCGTCTCTGCACTGCCAATCCGTTCTTCCATCTCGCCAGTCGTAAGCGGACACACCTTCCATCCTTTTTTATAGCATCCAAATGGAAGCTCCATCCCATATAAGCGCAGCTTCATCCCGTTTACCGGGATCTCTTCTGATCCATTCACCAGGACATGAATCCCTGCCTTTTTCAGTTCATTCTCATAATATCCATATTCTTTGCCGTAAATCTCCTGCTGCTCATGCATTCTCTGCTCATGATTGCCATTACAGCACCAGACCGGTGCGATCTGTGGAAGTTTTTTCATCAAATCCGCTGCCGGTGTCCAGTCTCTTCCGGCTTTCCCGACCAGCATATCGCCGCCTGCCAGGATCAGATCCGGCTTTGCTTCCCTGATCGCCAAAAGCAGCTCCTCATTCTCTTTTCCATAGACATGATTATGCAGATCACTTAAGAAAGCAATCCGTACTTTTCCGGCATCTCCCTTTATTTTACTGGTTCTGATCCGGTATCTTGTAATCTTGAAGCAGTGCAGCTCCCGCCATACTTCTGCAAGAACTGCTGCTGCAAAAATCACCAGTATCAATACGATAATCCCTGTTGCCTTCATCTCTTCCCTCTTTCGTTATACCATCATTTCTTCCAGAATTTTAAGGAATGCGCCCCCAAATGTCAACTCCCCGACACCTTCTGTCGCATAAACCGGAACGCTTCCGATGGTTTTCTCATTCAGCCGGTAAATGACTTCTCCGATCTGGTCGCCTTTCTTTACCGGGGCAGTCTGTTTCTGTATCTGTACCTCTTTTTCCACGGCAGACAGATCTGATCCACTGGTATCCACATACCGGAAACCCTCCAGCGTCTCTCCCTTTGCCTTCTCCTGCATTCCATGTTTCACTTCGGCATACACAACTTTTTCCAGTGCCCTTTCATCCTGGTAAATACTGCATTTCCCAAAGCCATAGTTTAACATGGCAATGGCATCCTTTACCCGTGTCTTAGAATCCGGCTCTGCCATTACAACCGCAATCATATTGACCCCGTCTTTTCTTGCCGTTGCAGACAGGCAGAACTTCGCACCGCTTGTGGATCCGGTCTTCAGTCCGGTTGCGTATTCATACTGCCGGATCAGTTTGTTGGTATTACTCAGTCCGAATTCACTGCTGCCCTTTGCCGTAGTGTGGGTAATATTTTCCATCCAGATCGTTGAGTAGTCCTCGATCTGTGGATACTTCGTGATCAGTTCCCGCGACATCAGTGCAATGTCTCTCGCTGTCGTCAGATGCCCTTCCGTGTCCAGTCCATTGCAGTTGACAAAATGGGTATTCGTCATTCCAAGCCCTGCCGATCTCTGATTCATCTTTTCCACAAAAGCCGGTTCACTCCCGGCAATCTTTTCTGCCATCGCCACGCAGGCATCATTGGCACTTGCCACAGCAATGCACTTGATCATTGTATCCACAGTCTGCTTCTCACCAGCTTCCAGAAATACCTGGGATCCACCCATCGATGCAGCGTACTCAGAAGTTGTGACTTCGGTATCCGGCGTGATCGTTCCGTCTGCCAGTGCATCAAAGATCAGAAGCAGCGTCATAACCTTTGTCACACTCGCCGGGGGCTTTTTCTCATCCGCATTTTTTTCTAAGAGAACCTGACCTCCGGAAGCTTCCATAATAACTGCGGACTCAGCAGATAGTTCCAGACCGGTCAGATTGCCCGAATTGTCTTTGTTCGTCTGCTCCGGATCCTCCTGCCGGATCACATCCTGCATAGCTTTCGGTCTTTCTCCCGGCTCGAAAATATCTGCCGCCCGGACCGGGATCCCATATACGGTCTGCACGCACAGAGCCATGCCAAGCAGACCTGCCAGAAATTTGCGCATCATAAGACTCCTTTTTTCCATCCATCGATACTATATAAATAAGCCTTCTGACAGGAAAATAGAACCTTTCTTTACACTTCCCGGTTCATTTTTTCGCCTTCCTCATTGAACCAGTCCATTGCCTGACAGATTCCTTCTTCTGCAAATGGGAATTCTCTCTTTGTGATCT